>Ga0307374_10009815_pt1 | contig 14032 bp, 11 predicted proteins | sample OX3MG_FD_202532 | JGI IMG/M metagenome (GOLD analysis project Ga0307374, IMG submission 202532) | Soil microbial communities from Risofladan, Vaasa, Finland - OX-3 | ecosystem: Environmental > Terrestrial > Soil > Coastal area > Acid sulfate soil | place: Finland: Risofladan, Vaasa | collected... | reverse complement strand
AAAAGTGTGGCTGCGCTCGCATCCCCACAACTCCAAATGAGGGCGGACTGCTCGCTCCGCCACTCAAAACAAAGCACCGGGATTTTTCCCTTGACCCCGCCGCCCCCTTCATAGATGCGCCACCCGCCGAAAGCAATCCTGATAATCGAAGAGTGCGTCGCGTGTTGTACTCCACCCTCCACTGCTCGATCACCCCAACGGCGTCACAACCAGCAATCGTTCACAAGCTGCGAATGATCCACACAATTACCAGAATCACAACAATGGTTCCGAGCAATCCATAGCCAAGCATAATATTTCTCCTTAGTGCCTTTGCTGTTCCTAAACATCATGATAGATGCGGTGGAGACGGCTGTCTGTTTCGTTGCGCACAGTTGTCTGAGCAATCGTGACCAAGTGCAGTATTGGCGGGTGGCGCAGCGGGTAGCCACGGCACCGGATTTGTGCCGTGGGCTTTTTGCGGGCCAAGGCATTACAAACCCACGGCATAAAAGGCATGCCGTGGCTACCCGCCCGCCGCGCCGGTGTTGTGTCCGTCGCGGGAATTTCATCGTGACAAACCCGCGACACAGAAACCAGTGTCGCGGCTACCCGCTGGAATTTCCTGAATCAATATGTCATTTTGAGGTGCTGTAGGCGACAATGAATCTGGCCGGTAATTGATTCATGGAAAAGCCGATCGTGCGTTTCGCGCAGGGCGGCCGCCTCCGATAAGTATTTGGCAAGCCGCTAATGGAAAGGAAATGTCTTATGCCTCTTGACGCTGCACTTCGAAATCATCTTTCTTCTTACGTGGACAGTCATCGCGACCGGCTGGTTGAAATCATACGGGACATGGTCCGGATTCCATCGGAAAACACTCCGCCCGTGGGAAACGAAGAGGCCTGCCAGCAGTATGTGGCGGAATACCTGAAGGCTCAGGGACTGGACACGGAATTGTATTATTTCCGCGATGTTCCGGGGCTGGAAGAACATCCCCTTTACTATCCGGGCCGGGACTACAGCAACCGGCCGAACGTGGGTGCGCGGCGGAAGGGCCGGGGCGGAGGACGTTCGCTGGTGCTTTCAGGGCACATTGATACGGTGCCTCGCGGAACTCAGCCGTGGACCCGTGACCCGTTCGGCGGAGAGGTGGAAGGCAATCTGCTTTATGGCCGCGGTTCCAACGACATGAAAGGTGGCGTCGGCGCCAATCTTTTTATGGCGGAGGCCCTGCGAGAGTTGGGCATTGAATTAAATGGCGAGCTGATCATTGAGACCGTCTGCGATGAGGAGTTTGGAGGCGTGAACGGCACGATTGCCGGACGACTGAAGGGCTACAATGGCGATGCTGCCATCATCACGGAACCTTCATTCCTTCGAGTGTGCCCGGCCCATCGCGGCGGCCGCGTCATCCACATCACCCTCAGTTCTACGGGAGGCATACTGACCGAAGGAATGTTCCCCACCGGAGTGATTGATTCCATCCGGTATTTTCTGGTGAAAATGCAGGACTTCGCGGAACAGCGCCGGAAGAAGGCCCCGGTGCACGAATTCTACGCCGGCTCCCAGGACCCTGTGCCCGTTTCGATCACCAAGCTGACCACCGGGCCGTGGGGGACGAAGGAACCCACCACCATCCCCGAGACCTGCCAGATTGAGATGTACTGGCAGACGATGCCGGGAGAAAAGCAGGAGGATATTGAGCGGGAATTTCACGAATGGTTTGACGGAATTACGAAGGCGGCTCCGCAGCTTTTCCCGGTCAAGCCGAAAGTTGAACTCCCCATTCGCTGGCTGCCGGGGTCAGCCATCGCAAGAAGTGAGCCGCTGATTGCCGAACTGGCGGAATGCGCGGGCAGTGCGACGGGCCGGGAGCCGGTTGTGGAGGGCTTTGAAGCTCCCTGCGACATGTACGTGTTTCATCAGGCTTTCAACACGCCGGCGGTCCTGTGGGGACCGCGCGGCGGCAATACTCACGCGGCCGACGAATATCTGGAAATCGACTCCGTTGTTGCAGCCGCCAAAGCCGAGTTGCAATTCGTCTGCCAGTGGTGCGGCATTGCAAGTTGAGTGACGTGCCGGCGTTTTAAGTTGCCAGAAACCCGTCTGAACTGGTAGAAATAAAAGATACACTGGGAGGTCGTCTAACGGTAGGACTGCAGATTCTGGATCTGCCTATCGGGGTTCGAGTCCCTGCCTCCCAGCCAACCTAAACGATTGGCCTTCAATTCTGTCTTTGCGATGAAGCAGCGCGGAACGGCTTCCCTGAAACATTCGCCACATCTCGGAGGATGGTTTCTCTCATTGAGGATGCGCCCGCGCGGTGTCGATCAGTTCTTGCGCATTCATTTGGGATTGGTCCACTTCCAGTTCCGAATCTCCGGCATATCCTCGCCGTATTTCGCGATGTAGAGCTTGTGCTCGAAAAGTTTTTCCTTGAGCTGCTGCTTCAGGTAGCCGCCCTTGTCGCCGGTCTGCGGCAGGCGGTCGATAGTGTCCATCACCAGGTGGAAACGGTCCAGATCGTTCATCACCGTCATGTCGAAGGGCGTGGTGATGGTGCCCTCCTCCTTGTAGCCGCGGACGTGGATGTTGTCGTGGTTGGTACGCCTGTAGGTCAGCCGGTGGATCAACCACGGGTAGGCATGGAAGGCGAAGATGACCGGCTTGTCCCGCGTGAACAGCTCGTCAAAATCCTTGTCGCTCAACCCGTGCGGGTGCTCGGATTGCGGCTCCAACTTCATGAGATCAACAATGTTGACCATCCGGATTTTCAGCTCGGGCAGATGCTCGCGCATGATGGAGACGGCGGCTAGCGTCTCCAGCGTGGGCACGTCACCGCAACAGGCCATGACCACGTCGGGCGCAACGCCCTGGTCGTTGCTGGCCCACTGCCAGATGCCGATCCCCGCGGTGCAGTGCTTGACTGCGGCGTCCATCGTCAGCCACTGGGGGGCCGGATGTTTGCCCGCGATCACGACGTTGACGTAATGGCGGCTGCGCAGGCAGTGGTCCATCACCGACAGCAGGCAGTTGGCATCCGGCGGCAGGTAAACCCGCACGACGTCCGCCTTCTTGTTCACCACGTGGTCGATAAAGCCGGGGTCCTGGTGAGTGAAGCCGTTATGATCCTGGCGCCAGACATGCGAGGCCAGCAGGTAATTTAAAGAAGCAATCTTTCGCCGCCAGGGCAGGTCCGCGGTGACCTTCAGCCATTTGGCGTGCTGGTTGAACATGGAATCGATGATGTGGATAAACGCCTCATAGCAATTGAAGAGTCCGTGCCGTCCGGTCAGCAGATAGCCCTCCAGCCAGCCCTCGCATTGATGCTCGCTGAGCATCGAGTCCAGCACCCGTCCGGCGGGCGCGAGAAACTGGTCGTTCGGCAGGGTCGCAGCGTCCCACTGGCGCTGGGTCACTTCAAAGAGGGCTTCCAGGCCGTTTGAAAGCGTCTCATCGGGACCAAAGACCCGGAAATTCCGTTGCTCTCCGTTCAGCTTCGCCACATCGCGCAGGAAGCGTCCGAGAACATGACTGTCGCCCACGCCGCGCACCCCCGGCACGGGCACGTCCTCCGCGTAGTCGCGGAAATCGGGCATCCGCAGGTCGCGGAGCAATCTGCCGCCATTGGCGTGGGGATTCGCGCCCATGCGGCGTTCACCCTGGGGCGCCAGTTCGGCCAGTTCCGGTTTCAGGCGGCCCTGCCCGTCGAAAAGTTCCTGCGGCCGGTAGCTCTTGAGCCACTCTTCCAATTGCTGGAGATGTTCGGGATTAGCTCTGGGATGGAGCGGCACCTGGTGCGCACGGAAGGTGCCTTCAACCTGCTGGCCATCGACCACCTTCGGCCCCGTCCAACCCTTGGGTGAATTGAGGACGATCATCGGCCAGCGCGGACGCGCGATGTTGCCGTCGACGCGGGCGTCCTGCTGGATTTTCCTGATCTGCTCCACCGCCGTGTCCAGCGCCGTGGCCATGGCCTCATGCATCAAGTCCGGATCGTGACCCTCGACGAAGCAGGGCGTCCACCCATAGCCGAGAAATAGCTGTTCCAATTCCTCGCGCGTGATCCGCGCCAGGACGGTCGGGTTGGCAATCTTGTAGCCGTTGAGATGCAGGATCGGCAGGACGGCGCCGTCGGTGGCCGGATTGAGAAACTTGTTGGAATGCCACGCCGTGGCCAGCGGTCCGGTTTCCGCCTCGCCATCCCCGACTACGCAGGCGACGACAAGATTGGGATTGTCAAACACCGCTCCGAAGGAATGGCTGAGCGAATAGCCCAGCTCGCCGCCCTCGTGGATGGAGCCCGGGCACTCCGGCGAGACGTGGCTGGGAATGCCTCCGGGAAAAGAAAACTGAAGAAAGAGCTTCCGAAGTCCGGCCTCATCCTGGCTGATGTTGGGATAGACCTCGCTGTATGTGCCCTCAAGATAAGTGTTGCCCACAAGCGCGGGTCCGCCGTGCCCGGGGCCGGCAACGTAAATCATGTCGAGGTCGTATTTCTTGATCACCCGGTTCAGGTGCACGTAAATAAAGTTCTGCCCTGGAGTCGTGCCCCAGTGTCCCAGAAGCATGTGCTTCACATCCGCGAGCGTCAGCGGCCGCTTCAGCAGCGGATTGTCATAGAGATAAATCTGGCCGACCGAGAGATAGTTGGCGGCGCGCCAGTAGGCATCCATCTTGTGGAGCAGATCGGGGGAAAGAGTTCTTGTCTTCATGGTTTGATTCTCCTTTCTTCAGCCAAGGTCGAGGACGCGGCAAACCGTCCTGGCGATCATGAGTTCCTCGTCCGTATGAATCACGCGAACCGTGGCAGGGCTGGCTGCCGCGGAAATCACACCCTCATTCACAGAGTTTCGCTCTTCTTCGATTTTGATTCCAAGGAATCCCAGCCCCTGGCAGATCCGGGCGCGAACCACGGGCGCGTTCTCTCCGATGCCGCCCGCGAACACCAGCGTGTCCAGTCCGCCCAGCGCCGCCGCGAATGCGCCGATCCATTTCCTGACCTGGTAGCAAAACAGCGCAACCGCTTCAGCCGCCCGCACGTCTTGCGCCTCGTGTTCCAGCAAGTCACGCATGTCGGAACTGGTCTCCGACACGCCGAGCAGCCCGGACTCGGAATTGACCATCTCGTTGAATCGCTTTGCGTCAAGGCCCTGGGTGCGCGCCAGATACCAGACCAGCCCCGGGTCGAGGTCTCCGGAGCGGGTGCTCATCGGCACCCCGGCAGCCGGGGTGAAACTCATGCTGGTGTCCACGGATTTACCGGCCTGCACCGCCGCTAGGCTGGCGCCATTGCCGAGGTGGGCCAGGATGACCCGGCCTTGCGCCGCTTCGGGCCCCGCCTGTCGGGCCAGTTCTCCCATGAGAAACGCATACGACAACCCGTGAAAACCGTACCGCCTTACCCCCTGCGCTTCGTAGCGGCGAGGGATTGGCAACAGCTTTGCCACGCGCGGCAGATCATGGTGAAAAGCCGTGTCAAAACAGGCGACCTGGGGCAGATCCGGAAAGCGGTGATGAAAGGCTTCGGTTAACTGGATCTCTTCCGGCAGATGCTCAGGATCGAAGGGACTGAGCCGGTGCAGTTCCTCCACCATTTCCGCGGTGATTCGCTGCGGCTTATAATACTTCGGCCCGCCATGCACCACTCGATGCCCCACCGCTGTCAGGGCATCATGCCCGTTGCGTTCCTCGATCCAATCCATCAGAGCGCCCACCGCCACGGTGTGATCCGGCGCCGCGACGGGCCGTGAAAAGTTGTCCGCCGGGTTCAAACCTTTCACCCGCAAGGCGGCCTCTGGCAGTCCAATCCGCTCAATCCCACCCTCCAGAATCCGTTCGAGCGAGCCGCCGGCTTCGAACAGCGCGAACTTGATGCTCGACGAGCCTCCGTTGATGGTCAGGATACGCGGGTTAACTGGTTGCATGGATAACTCCTTCGTCATTCTGCATTCCCCATAAAGATAGTTTCGCAGAGGCGGACTTGTAATTCGAGTGAAGAATGCTTTGAATCCCCAAACCTTCCGTGATCTGGATGACCATCGGCGTGTCTTTGGGTTGGTTACGTGTCCAACCGGGATTTCGTTCTGCGGCCAGTGGGGGAAGAGCGGCTTGAGGCGACAAAGCATTTTGAGCATGGATTGCCACTCAGGGTGGCACTCCCGGTCCCGGAAACCGGCTGCGACGGGCCTAGTACCTGGGTGCTATGGTGTCATGCTCCGGTGAGTGGGAAGATGGGCTTGAGACTTGAAGAGCTCAAGAAGGTCTGGGCCTGTAAAGACTCGATAGGGAAAGGGGTGCTTTATGTTCATCGTAGCTCCAACAATGGGAAGGGTTTATGAGCTTTTGGCCTTGGTTGTGGCGCTCTATTTCCCGGTTGCTTTGCTGACCTGGCTTGTGATCGACAAGTTTTTCTCCCCGAGCGAGCCGCAGCCCCAGGCTATAAGGCAGCCATCGGACGGCAGCCGTCAAACTCATAATCTTGCCGATCATTCACGTTAGGATGGATAAAGTTGTTGTGATTCAGGAACTGCACGTTTTCAAGGGGCTGAGGTTCTTATTCCAGAAGCCCTGAACATCTTTTTTTCTCCTTCCTTTGACCTCTGCAATTTCTCCTGTCGGAGCAATCCGGCGCATGGCGAATCTGTTGCAGAACACCATCAGCACAGGTCAGCGGAATTCTCTGAGGGTGCTGTGAGTCCCTCGGCCGCTTCATACCCCGTGCCGGGTTCGTTGTAACAAGCCGGAGAGTGTGTTAAGAATAAATGAACCGTGGGAAGCCCCTGTCTTGAAGCATGAAGATCCGGCAGGCTTTGTATCAGCTGAATCCCGCCGGAGACGGTTACCCCAAAGCGAAGGAGGTCAATCTTATGGCAACCTGTACAAAGTGCGGAGCAGCGGTAGCCGATGGTGCAGCCTTCTGTAGTTCGTGTGGGTCACCCGCCGGGGCAGGTAGTGGAACATCGCAGGCCGGTGCGAAGTCCAGCTTGAGCATGCCGGGGATTGCTTCGAATGTTGCAGCTCTGTTGTGCTATATTCTCTGGCCGGTTGCGTGCATCTTCTTCCTCATGGTTGGCCCTTATAACAAGGACATGTTTGTGCGCTTCCACGCTTTTCAAGCTGTCTTTCTGGGGCTGGTTGCAATGGGGGTGGCCTTTGCGTTGAGCATCACCACTTCGATCCTTGGCCTGATTCCGGTGCTGGGATGGATCGTGGGTTTTCTTGCGTGGGTTGTCTATGGAGCAGGCCTTTTGGGTCTGGTGATTTTTGTGATGTACCAGGCGTATAACGGCGCGCGGTACAGGATTCCGGTGATTGGAGACCTGGCCGCACGGCAGTCGGAAAAATTGCGATAGCCTTGCAGGTTATGCTGCACAGAGTCTGAAACGTAGGGTGCCAGCGCGTTCGCGTTGCGCCATCTTGCGGCGTCCCATCGTCTTTTCGCTTGACAATTCGCCGTGGGCAGAGCAATTTAGCACATTCTACTTTGTTGACATGCGTCCTCGGGTTCTGGGGAGCGGGGACGCCGACCCAAATCAATGAAAGTTCGTGTTTGTTTTCATAACCGATGTTTCGACGGCGCCTGTTCGGCGGCGGTGTTCTCGCGTTTTTACCGCGAGGTCGTCGACCCGCATGCCGAATTTTTTTATCACGGACTGCTTCATCGCGCCGGCCAGCTGTTCGAAGAGGACATCTTTGATGGCGACGAGAATGTTATCGTCGACTTTAAGTATTCCAGTTCGCCACGCCTCAGCTGGTGGTTTGATCATCACCAGAGCGCTTTTCTGACCCCGTCCGACGCCGAACACTTCCGGCAGGACCGGAGCGGAAAGAAGTTTTACGACGCGTCCTTCCGCTCTTGCACAAAATTTATCGCCCACATCGCTGCGACCCGATTCAATTTCTGCGCTCCTGAACTTGAGGAAGTCATTCACTGGGCGGACATCATTGATGGCGCACAGTACTCCGACCCGAAGACAGCGGTGGAAATGCGGGATCCCGCCATGCAGATCACCCTGGTGATTGAAGGGGCGCCCTCGAACGATTTTGTCGCCGGGCTTATTCCCGACCTTCTGTCAAGGCCGCTTCGGGAGATTGCGGCGCTCCCTCATATTCGCCAGGCTTTCGAGCGATTGTACGACCAGCACCTGAAAACAATTGACATTATCAGGAACCGTGCCCAGCTGAGCAACGGCGTTGTTTTCCTTGACCTTTCCGATCAGAGCTTTGAGGGCTTTAACAAATTCATCCCCTATTACCTGTTTCCTGAATCGGTTTATAACGTGGCGCTGAGCCGGTCTACGGCGCGCATCAAAGTAGCCGTTGGAAGCAATCCCTGGAATTTCACGCCAAAGGACGCCAACCTCGCCACGATTTGCGAGAGATTCGGAGGAGGCGGCCATGCCAAGGTTGCTGCAATATCGCTGCCTCCCAACGACCTCGAGCGAGGGCGTGAGATTGCGCGCGAGATCGTTCAGGAACTTCGGTCCTCCCTCCAGTAAAATAGAATTGCGTGATTTCCGCGGCGGACTCGGTTGCCGTTTGCGGGTTGTGCCGCCATCGGAGGAAGGCTAACTTCGGGGATGGAAGTGGATGATGCCGAACGGCGTGTCTTCTTAATTGCGCATCAAACTTATGAGACGCTTCATGGATAAGATCGGCCGGCTCAAATTGCTGTTGCCTGCCGGTGTCCTGGTTTGCCTGGTGGTGGGCTGGGTCATTCTGGCTGCGGGCCAGACCAGTCCGCCAGGCGTCCCGCAGACGTCCGGGGGAATTGCCCTGCCGGATGAGAGTCCCTCAACCCACACGGTGCCGGCGCAAACGGAGCTATATCTTCGGCTCAAGACTCCCGTCAGCACCACATCATCCCACCTGAATGAGATGCTCAAGGCTGAAATCGAGCGATCGGTAGAGGTCGGCGGCAGTGTCGCGATTCCGGTGGGCGCTATCGTCAGCGGCTACGTTGCCCGATTGATTCCGAGTTCCAGTCCCACCGACCGGGCCAAACTTCTGCTGCAATTCAATACGCTGGAACTTCCGGGGCAAGCTCCGGTTCCCCTGGTCTGCCGCGTCAGCAACGTTGATAACGCCCGTGAGAAGGTCCTTGCTGACGGCACGATCCAGGGCGTGCTGGCAAGCGAGTTGCCCGTTACGCTTCTCAACTCTGCCATCGAAAAAGTGCAGAAGAGATCAGGCGGCACCCAGCAGGCTCAACAGACCGGTGGAACGTGGTTCGGAAGTGCCGACACGTCCATTAACTATGCTGCGGGCACGGAGTTCTCCGTGGTTCTGGACCAACCGCTGAAGGTCTCCGGCCATTTCAAACCCGAGTTTGCCGGGCAGATTCCTGATACTCTGAAAGAAGTTGTCATGCGACTTCTGGTCCAGGCGCCGCGGCGAGTCAAGAACAAGCAGGGTGGCGAGGGCGGCCCGGTGAATCTGGTCCTGATCGGAAGCAAGGAAGAAATCAGCGGGGCCTTTGAAAAGGCGGATTGGACTGCGGCGCAAGACAGCAACGCCAATTCGTTATGGAAGACTTTTGAGGCGGTCATCAAGGGAAAGGGTTACGACGCCGCGCCGATGTCAATCCTTTATGTGTATGGCCGGCCGGAGGATATGGCGTTCGAAAAGATGCTGAACACTTTTACCATGCGTCACCACCTGCGCATATGGAAGGCTCCGATGACGGCTCCGGATGGGCGGCCGATCTGGCTGGTCGTGGCCGACCACGATAACGGCTTCGATATCCGCCCGGGCGTGATTTCCCATTCGGTCGATCCGCGCGTCGATCTGGAGCGCGCCAAGGTGGGCGCCGATCTCGGTATGACAGGGTTCGTTGTTGCTGAAGAGTTAGTGAGCCCTCCAAACCCCGCTCGCTCGGGGGTGACGGCAACCGGTGGAAAATGGGAGAGCGACGGAAAGTTGCTGGTGGTTGATCTGAAGCCGTGGTCCATGTCACCTGCGCCGTAAGTTTGTGGCTGAAGCGCTCTTTGTTTCAGGCGAAGCGATTTCGCTCCGCCTTGTTATGGGGCACAGCAGAAGCAGGTGCAGAACCTGCCGGGACGCTGGCTATGGCTGCGGCCGTTGGAGATAGGGATGAAAGGCAGTCACGGTCGTCACCCGGCTTGAAAATGGCTCTGGGTCGGTTTTGCGGACCGGGCAAGGAATGAGTGCTCTGTGAAGAAGAAGAATCTACGAAACTGGATCTGGCTGGGTGTCAGCACTGCGATTCTGGCCCTGATCATCTACAACCTTCGCCGAAATCCAGAATGGCGCCATTTTAACTGGGGACGGTTATGGGCATCGCTCACAAGCGCGCGGCCGGGGCTGCTGCTGCTGGCGCTGGCGGCCGTCTATACCACTTACTTTATCCGCGCCTTGCGCTGGCAGTTTCTGATGCATCCCATCAAGAAAGGCTCGCTCTGGGTTCTTTTTGTGGGCCAGATGCTGGGCTTCAGTTCGATCTACCTGGTGGGCCGCCCGGGAGAATTTGTCCGTCCGGCTTACATCGCGCGGAAAGAATCTCTTCCGATCACTTCCATGGTGGCCGTCTGGCTGATGGAGCGGATTTTTGATTCGATTTGTCTGGTTCTGCTGTTTTCGGTTGTGCTCTACTTTGCCCCCATGGAGATGAGCGCCGCTGGAAAGCACTTACTGTCCGTCATGCATCAAGCCGGTGACGGCATGTTGGCGATCACGGTTGTTGTTGTGGCAGGCCTGGTCGCCTACCGGCTGAAAACCCAGGCGCTGATGGATTGGGTCATGCGGAGGGCTCGGTTTCTTCCGCAAAAAGTTCAACAGCACATTCAACACTTTCTCCAGTCGTTCGCTGAAGGGCTCCAGGTTGTCCGGAGCATGCCCGACTTCCTGGGAAGCGTGGCGCTGTCGGTGGTTCTGTGGTGCACGAACGCAACCATTTTCTGGCTGACGCTGAAAAGCCTGGGAGGCAGTCTGGGAGATATTGTCTGGCTGGCGGCTGCGCTGGTGATGTTTTGCGCCTCGCTGGGGCTGGTGGTTCAGTTTCCCGGGATCGGCGGAGGGTACCAGGTGGGCGTCATCCTGGCCCTCACCGAGATTTTCGGAATCGCGGCGGATGTTTCCACTGGAGCTGCCATCCTGCTTTGGCTTATGATGTCGGTTCCCGTGATGTTGGTGAGCCTGGGCCTGCTGGTCCACGAAGGGCTAAGTATCAGGCGGTTGGAGGCGATTACCGAAGAAGAAGAACTGGAGCGTGAAGCTACGACGAAGGGTGGCTAGGCCCGCGGAGGCGCCGAGGAATTCCCTTGGGTGGCACATCCATGGTGTAATATGCCATGCGCCATCCGCGGACAGGCAGTCATGTTAACCTTATCTAATTAAATTCTTGGATTATTTTTGCATCATGAAAATGCAGACTCTATCAGAATCCCTATCATCACAACCAGCCTTAAAAGAGGAGACCTATGTTCAATCGTATTGGATCCGTTGTGGGGGCTATTTTACTGGTAGTTTTCCTTCCGAGCCTGGCCAGCGCTTATTGCGGAGTGAGAATTAATGGGAAATGGCAGTATTCGGGAGGTACGTGCGCCGACTGGAATGACTATGCCACCGGCGGCGGCGATCCGGGATTTGCATGCTTTAATTTCGGAGTGGCCGTCACGCTCACCCGCACCTCGCCGACCGTCGTCCAAATTAGCACGCCCGCCGGCAAGGAATTGCCTCTTGCTTCGGACGCTATGCAGCGTGCTTTCAACAAAGTGGCCCGGCAGGCAATGGCGAGCAGGCCTCCCAAACGAATCGTGATCAAAGATGATCATGGCGTCATATCGAATCAGCGTCTGGCTCGCATAAGCAAGGAGACCGGAGCCAGAATCGTGGACGCCGAGCGTGGCGGAGGAAAGCATCGGCCGCACCAGGGTGTGCCTCTAACGCGCTCCTCCGGAGCTTACTGAAGAAGAGAATTTATGCGATGTCCCTTCTGTGGCTACATCGAAGATAAGGTTGTTGATTCCCGGGCGGGAAAGGTGGCGGACACCATCCGCCGCCGGCGCGAGTGCATGAAGTGCGCACGCCGGTTTACCACCTATGAGCGGATTGACGAAATTCCCTACATGGTGGTTAAGAAAGACGGCAGCCGCGAAAAGTTCGACCGCCAGAAAATTCTGGGAGGCTTGCTCAAGGCGTGCGAAAAACGGCCGGTTCCGATGAGCACGCTGGAGGAGATCGTCGATGAGGCGGAAGCCTTCGTCGCGGAATCGCCGGACCGGGAACGGCCAAGCACCGAGCTGGGTGAGCTGGTCATGGACAGGCTGCGGAAACTGGACAAGGTGGCCTACGTGCGTTTTGCGTCGGTTTACCTGGACTTCAAAGATGTCCGGGAATTCATGGATGAACTCAAAGATCTTCTGAAGGCGAAGACGACGTAGAGTTCGGCCCGGTTCAGGGTTGATTCCAGACGAAGGCGCCAAACTCCCGAAAGGTGCGGAATCCCAGACGCTCATAAAGTCTTACCGCGCCGCTGTTCAACGTGGTAACCGTGAGTGACACCTCAGAAAACCCCTCGCGTTCCAGCTTTTCGAACGAAGACCGGAGCATCCCGCTGCCGAGGCCAAGTCCCTGAAACCCGGTGGCAACGGCAATCTGCGGGATATGTGCCGTTCCGGGCCGCACGGCTGTCAGGCCGAGGATTCCGGCCAGTTTTCTTGTCGATCGATGGATAGCTGCGACCGAGGCGTATTGCAGGTAATCCCCGCATCCTCGGTGGCGGGCAATGCTTTCGACCAGGCGCATCGTGCCGGTCACGGTACAATACTGGTCGTTGACGGCGGCGTCGATGTGATTTCGATAGACGTGATGCAAAAGTTGGCCTGCCTCACGGTCATACTTGCGCTCCCAGGGTACGAACAGGAAATCGCTCGAGGGTTTCGCCATGGGGCGTGAGCGCTCAGGTTGGGAAGGCGGCGGCTGGCGATTTTCCGGTCTTATCCCTAAACGATAAGTCATAAACTGGCGAAGATAAACTTGGAACGCCCGTGAGCGGAAATAAGGGCCGATCTGTTCAAGGCTGAAATGCGGGAGCTGAGCCTCGATGCGGTTTACATCGGGTAAGCTGGCCAACGCGTCGATCGTTTTACTCAGCAGAGCCGCCGCCCGGTCCGCTCTGGAATCAACCGGTTCGACGAAGAGGCTGCCGATCAGGCCCTTGGATCCTTCGCGGAAATAGAGGCAATAGCCCTTTGCGCAGCCCTCCTCGACCAGTGCGTAGCCTGACAGGCGTTTCTCTTCAAGGTATGTGGAGATTAATTCCGCCGAGGGTGCGTAGTCCCAATGGATATCGTCCAGCCAGGCCCGGGACTCAGCCTGTAGAAGGGGCTGGAACTGCTTTGCGCCCAACTGTCGGATATCAACAATCCTGGGCCCCAAAATTCTTCCGGTCCTCCTTTGAACTGATGCAAAGGTCAACCCAGTATAGCCCAGATTGTGGTGGATGCCGGGGACAAGATGGAAGCCACGGTCATTCCCGAGGCCGTGCCGGCCATCTGCGCCAGGGCTCAAGGATTGCCGGAATGGAAGGTCCCTTTTTTATCCGAGGCGGGTTCACGCTGCCGTTTTTCCATGGATCATGGACTGCGCCCGAAAGTTTTTGGAAACCCGGAAAGCGACTATGCTACGATTCGCTTTCTTGATTCCGAAGCGGCGGACGTTTTTTTTTCGGGTAGATAAAAGATTTCGACATGGAGTCTCAACAAGCTAAATCGGCTGCACCTGCTGCAAGTCCGTTGTCATCACTGATCCGCAGGTTCATCTGGGGCGCCCTGATCGTGGGCGCCGGGATGCTGTTGGTTCTGATCGGTGCGGGGGCTTTCCTGACCTACCGCATCACGACCGCGTCCAACAACGTTGAGAACGTAACCCCCAGCTCTTATCTGCTTTCAAGTTACGAGAATGTGAATTTCACTGATTCGAACGGCGGGGAGCATAAGGGGTGGCTGCTTATTGGACTGCGGGGCGCTCCCGCCATTATCCTTTGCCACGGATACGATTCCAACCGGACGGAAATGCTGTCACTGGG
>Ga0307374_10009813_pt1 | contig 14032 bp, 11 predicted proteins | sample OX3MG_FD_202532 | JGI IMG/M metagenome (GOLD analysis project Ga0307374, IMG submission 202532) | Soil microbial communities from Risofladan, Vaasa, Finland - OX-3 | ecosystem: Environmental > Terrestrial > Soil > Coastal area > Acid sulfate soil | place: Finland: Risofladan, Vaasa | collected... | reverse complement strand
GCAGCCATTGCCTTGGTGCTCGTGATCTTCATTGTGCCGCCCTCGCGGGATCCTGGTGCGCCGAGACTTGACGGACCTGGACTGGTCTTGTCAACCGTTTCAATCGGGCTTCTCATCTACACGATCATCGAAGCGCCGCAACGCGGATGGGGAAGCCCGGGAACGGTTGCGGGGTTTGCCGGCGCCCTTGTCGCCCTCGTCGCCTTCGTTCTATGGGAACGCCGAGTGGAAGAACCCATGCTCGACGTCGAGCTCTTCAAGAATCTCCGGTTCTCCGCGGCCAGTGGCGCCATCTCGGTGGCCTTCTTCTCACTGTTCGGATTCATCTTCCTGGTCACCATGTATTTCCAGCTCATGCACGGCTACAGCCCATTTGCGACGGGCGTGCGGCTCCTCCCGGTCGCCTTCGGCATGGGGATCGCCTCGGGATTGGGTCCGACTCTCGCCGTGAAGGTCGGCAACAAGATCGTGGTGGGAGCTGGGCTCGGACTGCTCGCTGGGTTCTTGGTATGGCTCTCCACCTCGAGTGCAACGACCTCCTACCTCCAGACCGTCGGCCAGATGCTCGTGGGTTCCGTGGGAATCGGCCTGTCCACGGTCCCTGCCACTGAAGCCATCATGGGCGTAATACCGAAGGCCAAGGCAGGCGTAGGAGCAGCGGTCAACGACGCCAACCGGTTGTTCGGGGGCACACTAGGAGTGGCAGTCATCGGCAGTGTGTTCGTCTCCATCTACGTGCACGCCATAGCGACCTCACGCGCCGCAACTGTCATCCCGAGCAGCATTCTGGCCCAGTCCAAGGCATCCATCGGCGGGGCACTGATTGCGGCACACAAACTGGCCGAGTCGAATCCGCATGCGGCAGGTCTGTTGACTGCCTCTGCACACCGCGCGTTCTTCGACGGATTCCAGGTGGGATGCCTCGTAGCTGCCGGAGTGGCACTAGTCGGCGCCATCTTCGTTGTGATCTTCCTGCCAGCATTTCCGATCCAGTCGGCTGACGAGGAGTTGGCTGACCTAGTGCAAGCGGACAGGGCCAAGGCGCTGGACGTCAGTTGAGCAACCACGTCTCACGTTCCGATTCTGGCCAGCGACGTCCGGGACACTCGATTTCCATCATTCACATTCAGCGAAGTGGGTTCAACAAAGGAGCTACTGATGTCTACGCCTGACTCAACTACCAAGACGGCGCTAGTAACTGGCGCCAGTCGTGGATTCGGACGGGCTATCGCCAGCGCGTTCCATGCTCACGGCAATCAGGTGATCGGAGTTGCCCGAAGCAAAGAACAGCTCGACAGCCTTCAAGCCGAGCTGGGGGAGAGGTTCACGGGGGTTGTGGGAGATGTCTGCGATGCCGAACTTGCAGAGCACTTGATCCACGAATTCTCACCGCAGGTCCTCGTCCTCAATGCGGGAGCTACTCCAACAGCGCTCCCGTTGCAGGAGCAAACATGGCAGACATTCAGTCAAAATTGGAATGTCGACACGCAACACGTGTTCAAGTGGGCGAAGGAAGCGCTCCGAGCCCCACTTGCGCCGGAAAGCGTGGTGATCTCAATCTCGAGCGGGGCCGCGATCGGTGGTTCGCCGCTGAGTGGCGGGTACGCGGGAGCCAAGGCGGCTATCCGCTTCATCAGTCAGTATGCGGCCGCAGAGTCGACTCGCGCGTCGATGGGTATCCGATTCACCGCTCTACTTCCGCAGATCACTTCGGCCACTGATCTCGGTGCGGCGGGAGCTGCGGCGTACGCAGAACGAGAAGGCGTCGATGTCGAGACGTTTCTGAAACGCTTTGAGCCACTACTGACTGCGGAATTGGTTGGCCGAGCGGCCCTTGAACTGAGCGCTGGCGACGTGGCCGATGGCAACGGAAGCCTCGCTTACATGTTGAGCGGGGCAGGTCTCAGGGAGATCGCGTGAAAATGGGAGTAAGTCCGTGATTCTGGCCTCTCAATCTGGAAGCCAGTAAGGGTTTGAACATTTGCATGACGACCGAAGAACCCATAGTTGACCTTGCCCAGTGCTGCGAATGAACTGTGTCAAAAGAGAGTAAACGACTATGCGAAAATTGATCGAATCGTCGCTCGTCTCGCTCGACGGAGTCATCGGAGCGCCAGAACGGTGGGCCAACTTCGACGACGAGGACGCAGCGGTGTCCATGGAGCAGCTCGACACCTGCGATGCATTTGTCATGGGTCGGGTGACGTACGAGCAATTTTTCGCAGCGTGGGGCCACGTCACCGGCAGCCCCTACATCGACCTCATCAACGCCATGCCCAAGTACGTCGCATCCCGATCACTGACCGAGACCGAGTGGAATGCAACCCTCCTCGGACCCGACCCATCTGGTGCAATCGGCCGTCTCAAGGACCAGCCCGGCAAGAATCTCATCAAGTACGGCACCAGCCGCTTCGACGACACTCTCGTCCGGGATCACCTGGTCGATGAGTTTCGATTTTGGGTCAGGCCCGTTGTGGTCGGCACTGGTCAACGGCTGTTTGAGGACGTGGACACTTCAGCCCTCAATTTGAAGATCATCGACGAGAAAAGGCTGGAGAACGGGTCGGTGATCCTCACCTGTGCGCCCCGTTGAGGAGAGCGCGCAATCGTCGAGTGACAGAAAGAAGACAGACATGACGATCGCAGTTGTAGGAGCGACGGGTCGCACTGGGCGGGAGGTGGTGAAGCAGGCCCTGAATCGCGGCCACGCAGTGAAGGCGATCGCCCGGCGCCCAGACGAGATCAAGATCCAACACGGCGGTCTCACCCTAGAGTCTGCCGACGTTTTGGACCAGGACCGTGTGATAGCTGCGCTGACGGGGTGCGATTCAGTCATTTCCGCTCTTGGCATCGGTGCGTCTCGAAAGCCAACGGTGATCTACTCCCAGGGCGTCGAGAACGAGCTTGTTGGGATGGACAAAAACGGGATCGGCAAGATTGCTGTGATCTCCGCCGTGCCTGTCGGTTCGAAGAAGGGGCTTCCGTTCATGGCGCGCAGAGTTGGCATTCCGATCCTGAGGACGCTCTTCGGTCCCACCTATGTGGACATGCGCCTCATGGAAGATAAGTTGCAGGTCAGCCAAGTTGATTGGACCGTCCTTAGACCAGGCCGCCTCATTGCCAAGCACGCAAAGGGAGAGTACCGACTGGACACCGACACCCTTCCTTCTAAGGGACAATCCATCACTTGTGCCGACTTGGCCACGGCCCTCTTGGATGCAGTCGATCACGACGATCTTCGCCGCAAGATCGCATACGTCGCGAATTGAGGGCTGAGGAACTGCAGTGCGTTTCGTACTCAAGAAAGGCTGCTGGAGCCTCCTCCTCAAACTGAAAAACGTCCCAGGGGTGACCACCGCGATGACGGTGGCGACCCCTGCCAGAGGTACATTGTGAGTGCCGAGAGCCAAGCCGACCACCAGATTGTCGAAACTCAACGCTGCACCAGTGAGAACACCCGCTCAGATGCGCGCACATGTGAACGGGTCACCCATGAACGGCAGAATTGTCAGGGCCTCGGAGGCTGGCGCGCACCGCGTAGCCAGGCCTTTCATCGGGTCGTGGCGTAGTCCCATTGCCGAATGGGATTGATCAATTGTTGTCTGTCCAACGGCGAGCGATCGAGTGTCGGTCAGGCGCTGGACCGGGCAACGATCGGCCCACCTGAGGACGCAATCCGTCGATTGCGATGGCGAGAACGCGGGCGCGAGCGCACGGATCTTCAGGCGAATCGGGATTTGCGCTGTGGCGGCTGAATTGTTCGATGAGCCACCAGATGTCGGTATCGGTTACATCGGGTCGGAGTTGGCCAGTGCGGTGAGCGCTCTCCACGAGGCGAATCCGTATGTGATTGGACTTCTTGGCGGTAGTAATCATCTCCTCGGTGGCTTCGATCACCCCGGCGAACGCCGAGAATGCCCCGGCACTCATCGTCACGCAGGCTTCGATGTAGTCGACGAGCGAATCCCATGGGTCCTCCAGAGCCAACGCAGCATTACCGGCATCGATGGCCTGACGCATCGACAGCACGCAGAGGTACTGCAGCAGTTCGGACTTACTGCCATAGCGCCGATAGAGGGTGCCCATTCCCACGCCTGCCTGGGTTGCGATGGCGGCGACCGGTGCATTCCAGCCCTGAGTCGCAAAGACGCTTCGGGCCGCTTCCAGCACCTTGCGGTCGTTGCGAGCGGCTTCGGCTTGTCTCCCCTTTTTCGGTCGAGTTTCCACTCCCGCAGAATATCACTTGCGGAGCGGATCGCTCCGTTATATGCTAGACGGAGCATATCGGTCCGATTAATGAGAGGAGGATCCAGTGCGTGCAGTGTGGTTACGAAAGTTTGGTCCGCCTGAGGTTCTCGTCGTCGGGGAAGCACCTGATCCGATCCCGGGGCCGGGTGAAGTGGTCGTCGCGGTGGAGTTCTCCAACATCACGTTTATCGAGACCCAGATCCGTGCTGGTCGCTCGCCGTTTCCGATGCCACCGGACGCATTGCCGATGATCCCGGGGAATGGCGTCGGCGGCGAGGTCGCCGAGATCGGTGCCGGTGTAGACCAAGAGCTACTTGGTCGGAGAGTGGTCGCTGGAACAGGAGGTCAAGGGGGCTATGCGGAGCGGGTGGCCGTCGACGCTGGCGGAATCGTTGAGGTTCCTGACAGCCTGGGAATGGGGACGGCAGTGGCCTTACTAGCTGATGGCCGTACGGCAACGGCACTATTTCGAGCCGCCAAAGTCGCACCACTAGAGCGAGTGCTGGTGGAGGCAGCGGCAGGCGGCGTCGGCAGCCTGCTTGTCCAGATGGGGCATCGCGCCGGGGCCACGGTGGTCGGGGCAGCAGGTGGACAAGAAAAGTTGGATCTGGCAAGCGAGCTTGGTGCGAACTTTGTTGTCGACTACCGCTCTGCGGGGTGGTCCGACACGGTACAGGCCGATGTCGGAGGCGTTGACGTCGTCTTTGACGGAGTGGGTGGCGACATAGGGTCTGCGGCCTTCGATCTGGTGGCACCGGGGGGACGATTCCTGAGCTTCGGGTTGGCGAGCGGTTCCTTTACGCAGATTGACGGCGCTACGGCGAAAGAGCGCAAGGTCGCTCTCCTCCGGGGCGTGCCAGTAAGTCCCGACGAAGCCGTGCAGCTGACCCGCTATGCCCTCGACGAGGCCGTTGGCGACCGGCTCCGAGCAGTCATCGGGCAGCGGTTCCCGCTTGAACATGCTGCTGAAGCTCATCGCAGAATGGAGTCGCGTTCCACAATCGGCAAGACCCTCCTCGTCGCATCGTGAATTCAATGGGACCACGGGCTGGTCACTGGGAATTTGTGATCGGTACTAGGTACATTTGCCGACCTCAACCCGGCAGCTATCGCCATCCTGGGCGTTCTGCACCTGGGGTCGGTCGCCGGGCACAACGTGCGGACTTCGCCATCGGGTTCGCACAGTATGGCTGGCCCCAGTCGGAATTGGAGCCACGTCGCGACCGTTGGTCTGATCAGCGATCCTCGAAAACGCGGCTGACAAGGAACGAGGCAAACGGGTGATTCTTACGGACGGCGAAATTTCCTACGTTGCGTCCCAGCGACTGGGACGGGTTGCCACCATCCAACCCTCGGGCGAGCCACAACTCAATCCAGTTTCGTGCTATTTCAATCTCGCTACGGAGACCATCGATATCGGTGGACACAACATGGGCTCGAGCCAGAAGTATCACAACGTGACTTGCAATCCGCTCGTCGCCGTCATTATCGACGACATGGCCAACTTCGATCCGTCGACGATTCGTTGCCTAGAAATACGGGGTCGGGCCCTGGCCATCTCGGCACCGACTGACTCGGCGGCGAAGACCGACGGACCAATCATTCGGGTTGTACCCCGCCGAATCGTCAGCTGGGGCATCGATCCTCCTGGGGTGGCTCTGGGCTCTCGAAGCATCCAGATACCACTGATTCGTCGTCGTCGACTGGGGCTGTGATTGTCCCTGCGTACCCCGCACAGTCGACGAGCGTGAGGCCGGGTCCCACGGCAGACGGGCGGGAACGTGGTTCAAGAAGCGAACGCGTGACGAGGAACAGAGGTGAAATGTGACAAGGACTTGCACTCGGCGATCGGCATGGAGAGTTGGCGCTGCCATTCTCGTCACTGCATATGCCGGCTATCTCGTTGCAACTGGGAAAGATCTCACCACGTCAGAAAAGGTGGGAGCCTTGGTTTCGGTCGCCACGCTATTGGTTCCTCGCTGAGCAACCTCAATGATCCACGGACGCGGCGATTGGGAGGTGACCCGGATCCCGATGGTAGGAGTCGGTTCGCAAGTTCTACTCAGGGGGCGTTGTGAAGTCCGGGAGGTTCAGTCCATCTCCGGTGCCTGAACCGCTGATCCGGACGGACTGGCCGACGTGATTCATGCCGTGAGAACACTTCTGAGAACATCCCGTTTGGATAAGGCGGACAGCACCGCGCAGCGGCGGCAAGTGAAAGCGTATCGATTGGCTGGAACATCCCAGCTCAAGGACAGTATTGGTCACTCGTCGTCCGTAGCGGGAGATGTCGGAGAATGGGACGGGCAGACCTACGGATCAGAAGGTTGGGGGTTCGAATCCCTCCGAGCGCACTCGAAATTCCAGGCGTTGTCCCTGGTCAGGGGCCTGAATCTGGCGGCCACCCAAAGTAGGGATCCACCGGTGACCCTACTTAATTAATAAGGCCGGCTTGCCTTCCCATTCAGCCAACTAAAGTTTTGGCCGGAAACTTTCATTAGCCCTGGACGTGGCCAAACTGGGCGACCGGACCACCTCGGCGTATGGGAATGATGGCTCGAACATGGAACGCTGGATCACCGCCGATCTCCACCTCGGCCACACCAACATCATCACCTACTCGGGGCGACCATTCCGCGACTCCGACGAGATGGACGAATCCATCGTGGAGCGTTGGAACGAGGTCGTTGCGCCTACTGACCGTGTGCTCGTGCTCGGCGACGTGGCCATGGGAAAGATCGACCATACATTGGGCGTATCAGCGCAACTCCATGGCTACAAAGTTCTACTCGCCGGGAACCACGACCGGTGCGCAGTGCTCCACGGTCGCAAGGCCGTCGGGTGGGACGAGCGCTACCGCCGAGAGGGTGGCTTCGCCGAGATCCACCAGGGATCGATGCGCATCGACCTCGACGCCGATCACCGAAAGTTCTGGCCTGCCACTTCCCATACAGGGGGGAGCCAACCGACGTCCTGCGGTACGCGGCGGAGCGACCAGTAGACGCCGGTGAATGGTTGGTTCACGGGCACGTCCACGAGAGTTGGCTGCAGTCCGGCAGGCAGATCAACGTCGGCATCGATGCCTGGGGCGGGCGTGTCGCCAACGCCGACGAAGTTGTGGCGTTGATCGAGGCCGGACCGAAGGACCTTCCGCGGATCGAGTGGTCTGAGTGAGTAGCACTACGCCCTAACACCTGGTGGCTCGGATAGCGGGCCCTTGGTGGGACTCACTCTTCGAAGAAGATCGACGGGTTGAGGATCTGGCTCCCCCAGAGCAGATCCCGGTCAGCTTGCGTGAGGCGGGCCTGGTCAGCAGAGTCACTCCACTCGGCCCGGATCACCGCCACGACCCGGTCGACGATCTCCTGGGCCTCGACTCGGTCAAGGAGATAGAGGTGAGCGGCGTCCACAAGTGGTGCCAGCCGGGACCGCCGCTCACCGTCGGGGCCGTAGGCCATGGCCTGGCTCGCCTCGCCCGTCGAACGCAGTTGGGGGCACACGTCGTAGGCGGGGGTGAGCGTCAACCGCTCCTCTCGACCATCCCAGAAGGCAGCGTGGTTGCGGGCGTGGTCATCGGTGTTGCCGACGCAGATATTGAAGGCGATCCGGGAGAAGAGTTCCCGCAGCGTGGCCGCCGCATCGTTGAACCGCAGACGGATCGCCTCAGTCAGCCCTGTATACGTCGCATACCTGGCCCAACGTTCGTCGAGTTGCAGGATGGTCAGGGCGCTCACGGTCAGCCTGCGTTCACCCTCCCTCGTGCTCCGATCGAATCGATCGACGAGGAGAATGTCGGAATCCAGGCAGTGGACGACCTCGGCGGGTGCGACGCGTAACCCGACGCGACGGGCGAGGTCCATGGCCGCCCCCTCGGCGTTGACGACGGGGTAGGTGTCCGAGCGTTGCGTGAACTTGGCGATCAGCTTCCGGCCGTCCAGGCCGGCGAGGAGGGCCTTCGGGCGTGCCCCACCCAGTGACGAACCGTGGAGAAGAGCCAGGTCGAGGTCAGGGCTCAGGGGTAGGCCGGCCTCCATCAGATCGGCGGCCGTCAGCAGTTCCTCCAAAGGAGCGTGGGTGATGCGCGGCTCGTACTCGGTGGGGCTGGCCTGGAAGTCGAGCGCCCCGAACCGGTCGGTACCCGACTCGAGGAGGTAGGTCAGAAGCCCGACCTGTTCTGCGGCCTCAGCCCCCAGACGTCGGAGGATGACCCGCTGCCCCCAGCTGTCGGGACCTGAGTCGGCGATGCACCCTGGAGCGCGCATGCCGTCCAGTGGATAGAGGGTCGCATCCCCGAGGGGAAGCTCGGGTAGGAAGAGCGGCATCCGTTCCGGTCGCTCGAGGTAGCTGCGGGCGTAGATGAACGTGACCACATCCCCGACAAGATCCAGGCGCCCGGCCACAACCGGCTCGATTCGCCCGGGTAGCCACACCCAGACGAATGCCTTGTCGTGTTCAGAACTCATTCGACGGTGGGTCGTGACGATCGACGATCCTGCCGGGCAGCAGCGCGAGCCGGTCCTCCTGGCGGTGGAGGATGGCCGGGAGCTCGGCTGGATCAGGAGCGAACAGGCTTACGCCGACGAGGCTGGCCACTTCGAAGGCGGTGCCGATGGCGACGGTCGGGTCCCCGTGTTCCACCTTGCTGAGGGTTTTCGTAGCGATATGGGCCCGGTCGGCGAGATCCCGGGCTGTCATGCGACGGCTCCGACGTGCCGCCGCAACCTGCAGACCCAGTACCCGGACAGCGTCGAGTGTCTGGGGTAGATAGGCATGGGTACGCTTCACCCGGATCACCTCCAGATCGTATTATAGTACGGTTAGAGGTGATAAAAAGTACTATATTACTAACTAGGATCGGCTCGGTGGACAGCAAGAGTGATGGACCGATCCGGCTGGCCGCACTTCAACCACCTGGGTCCGCTGCCGGAGTCAGGACTCCATGGCGCTGAGGAGTGAGAACCGGAGCTCCTCTTCGTAGACGGCCACCCCTCCTTCCCGCATGGCCGGTGCCAGCGGCGGATCCCACGGCGTGTCGGGTAGGTCCCCCTGCAAGGGCACCCGCCCGCGCCGTATCGCCGCTGCGGCCCGGTAGGCATCGGCCGTCATCAGCCAGGGGGTAGTGCCAGCTCGGTCAGCCAGCCAGGCGGTGATCGCCAGTCCGGCGCCGTCGAAGTCGGCGTGCTGCCGACAGGCCGCCCCCTCGGCTCCGAGTCGTCGGATCAGGGTGACCACGGCGACACTCGGGCGCCCCGAACTGCAGATGATCGGCGGCCCGGTCCATCCTCCCGAAGCGGCGTCACCGATGACCGAGGGATTCTCCACCACGTAGAGGGGAAGCGACCGGTCCAGAGCGTCCATTGGCCACCTCCGGAGCTGGGCCAGGGTCACCACGGCCGGCTCGCTCGCATCAGCACAGTGGCGCAGCCAGCGGGCCAGTTCCCCAGCGCCGGTGGGACGCAGGCCCAACACCGTCACTGTGGAGGAGCAGGGATCGGGGACGACCCCCACCTGCTCCCACAGCTGCCGCACCGCTTCGGCGTCTCGCGGGCGCTCGACCCCTACGCCGAGCGCGAGCCCGTCGAGGACCAGCCCCTCCAGAGCCCCACCTCGATCGAGAGCGTGGGGATCGGAGAGTTGGTCATCGGCGAACGATGCCAGGGAAACCGTCCCACTCACCGGTAGGGCCCGCAATACCGTCACCGCCTGCTCGAGCCGTTGACGGAAGGCCCGCTCGCCGTTCTCCCCGCCCCGCACCCCGGCTCGGCGGAGCTGGTCCACCCACACCGGGGCGGCTTGGCCAGGGATCAGTAGGGGAACCCCTTCGATCTGTTCACTGCACCACGACCACAGCTCCGCCCGCTGTCGTCGTCGCTCCTCCCGGTCGGCCCTTCGGTTGCCGAGGGGACCGACGATCCCCTCGACCAGGCTGCGCAGCTCGTCGCCGTCACCCAATCCGAGGACGGCCACCAGCGTGGCCACCCGCACCACCGCTCGTCGTCCCGGTAGCCGATCCTGGCCGAGCAGATCGGCGATGGCCCCCTGCTGCTCGTCATCCAGATCACGGACGGTGACCGCGGACACCGCGGCACCGTCGGCGAAGCGGCGGGCCAGCTCGGCAACCAGCGGAGCCAGGCCGGCCACCTCGAGTCGGCGGGTGGCCGGATCCAATCCGGTCACGCCGCCGGTGGGTTGATCACCCGGCGTCGCCCGTCCCAGGTGAACCGGGTAGAGACCAGAGGCCCGTCGCCGTCCGGTGGGTGCAGATGGTGGATGGCGATGCCGCTCAGTGTGGCGTACTGGCACCACTCGTGATCGCTGGTGAAGACGGCGTCGAGGTCCCAGTCGGTGAAGGTCCCGAACAGCATGGCCCGGTTGGCCGAGTCCACGCCGGCGAACAACTCGTCGAGGAGGATCAGCCGGGGGCACCCGGCCGGCCGGCCCTCCTCGTCGGCGTAGTGGGCGGCGATGGAGGCCAGCATCGGGAGGTGGAGGGCGATCGACCGCTCCCCGGTGGAGAGGCGCTGCATCCGCTTGGCCGTGGCCGGCTTCCATCCCTCCCAGTCGCGGTGCGAAAGCTGGAGGGTGAACCGGTGCCAGGCCCGGTAGTCGAGCGACTCACGGAGCCGGGCCTCCCAGGGGGCGTGGTGCTCGAGCTCGGCCCGAGCCTGGTCCACCCGGGCCCGCACGAACTCCTGGAGGTCCCGGCGCTCGCTGTCGGTCACCCGGTCCTTCAACAGCAGCGACCGCGCCGTCCGGACCGCCGTCGGCTGATCCGGGTCGACCTCCCAGTCGAGGCGCACGGCCACCCCGGCCGCCGCCGTCCGCACCACCGACAGCTGCTCATTGATCCCGGCCACCAGGCGGTTGGCCTGGCGGATCCGGTTGGCCAGTGACCGCCGGATGCTGCCGGCCAGGGTCTGCTCGAACAGGCGCTCCTCCTCGGCGGCCAGATCGGCCTGGCCCTCGATCAGGTCGGCCTGGAGCTTCCGGTGGAGCGCGAGCACAGACTGGCGGAACCCGTTGACGCTGGCCCGGAGCACCCACCAGTCGTGCCCCCCGAGGTCGCGGCTCAGGTCGGCCTGGCCCGACACCGCCGACCTCGCCGCGTGGAGGGCGTCGTCGACGTGGGACGACGCCCGCTGGGTGGCCGTGCTGTCGCCACCGTCCTCGAGCTCGACCGCCACCGCCCGTGCCGCGGCCAGCACCGCGGTCACGCCGTCGAGCGGGCCATGGCGCCCCACCTCCGCCTCCTCCAGGACGCCGTCGCCGGCCAGGGCCCCGAAGCGCAGGTGGGCGCGTCGCGACGTTCGCCAGCCACGATGCGGTCCTGCTCGGCCTGCTCTACGGTGGCGGTGAGGACGCCGATCTGCCGGACCAGGGAGCGCCGTAGCTCCTCGAGGTCTTGTCGCTCCCGCTTCTTCGTGCGGGCCTCGTCCTGGAGCTGCTCGAGCTCGGCCAGGACCGCCTTGTGCTCGACCCCGGCCGTGGCCTCGAGGGTGGCGAGCCTGACCTTGGCGTCCTGGGCCTGACGCCTCGACCGTTCGGATGTCTCCTCGGCTGCGGCGAGCAGCTCGGTGGCCTCGGCGTGGGCAGCCACACGGTCGGAGAGGCGAAGCTCGGCACCGGCCAGCTCGTGGCCCCGCTTCGCCCAGGTGTGGACCGTCCGTTCCAGATGGAGGAGCTCCTCCTCGACCCGGTCGAGGTCGTCCGGGTCGGTGGGCAGGCCGTGTCCGGCCGCCACCGAGGTCAACGACCGCAGCGCCTCGCGCACCGATCCCTCCGCCGTGCGGAGCCGGCCGGCGGAGGCTTCGACCCGGGCCTCGGCATCGACGACCCGTTGGGCCGCCACCTCGGCGGCCCGGACGGCCTGGCGAAGGGATACCGATGGGGGAACGGCGTCGAGATGGGCCTCAGCCGCCTGTCGCTCCCGGTCGAGCCCGTCCTGGGTCCGTTGGACCCGGTCGAGTTCGGTATCCACCTGGTCCAGGGCCGCAGCCACCTCGGACAGCCGTTGGACCCGTCGGCGCTCCCGGGCCGCGGCGCCGAGCAGCATCGCTGGTCCGACCGGGGCCCGGCCCACCGCGCTGCCCAGGCGGAAGGAGCCGTCCGCGCTCATCAGAACCTCGGGGCCATCGCCGGTGGCGGCCGGACCGACATGGGGAACCACCGGGATCGACGCCAGCACGGCAGCCACCCGACCAGAGGCCACGGCGGCGTCGGCCAGGGGCACCAGCAGGTCGGCCAGGGTCGACTCTCCGGCCTTCCCATGCCCTCCGGGCGCCAGTTCCAGGTCGTGGGCGGAGACGTCGACCACCCCATCGGGCGACACCCACGCGTCGAGCAGCCCGGAGGCGGCCAGGGCGGCCTCCACCCCGTCGATCGCTCCCGCCTCCACCCCGGGCGCCAGCTCCACCAGGTGCCACAGCGGGGCCCCGGGCCGGCCGTCCCGCTCGTCCCTCCACCAAGGGGCCTCCGGGTCGGGCTTGTGCCCGGCCTCGAGGCTGGACTGCTCATCGAGCAGCGACGACTGACGGTCGGCGATCTCCTGGCGCACACCCTCGAGATCCCGGACCGCGACCGCGTACCCGGTCTGGACGTCCGTCCGCAGTCCGTTGACCACCGCCTCGACCCGATCGGGTTCGAATGGCGGGAGCCCGAGGGCGTCCACCACCTCCCGGGTGTCGACGGAGCTGGAGGCCCGGGCCCAGGCCTCCAGGTATGCGTCGTAGGCCTCCGAAGCCGCTCGCTCTGCCGACCGGGCATCGGACAGGCCGGTCACCGCGTCGTCGTACACCCCCCGATCCTCTTCCAGCCGCTGCTCCTCGAAGCGCCGGCGCATCACCGCCTCGCCGTGCCGGCCAACGGCTTCCCGGACCTCACCGATGTGCTGGCGACGGGCGCCGGCCCAGGCCAACCCGAAGGCCAGGCCCGCCTCGGCGTCGGCCGCGTCGGACATCTCCTGGCGGAGATGGTCGGCGCCCAGACTGCTGGCCACCAGGTGAACATCGTCGGAAGCGACGGTGAGGTTGCCGGCGGCCGCCCGGCGCTGGTCCTGCGCCTCACCGAGCTCGCCGGCCCGGGCGGCCTGAGCCTCCGTCCGCTCGGTCACGGCGCGGAGGTCCCGTTCGGCCTGCTCCCGTCGCTGGCGCTCCTCGGTGCGCAGTTGAGCGAGCTCGACGCCCTTGCGGTAGGCCTTGCTGGCGTGGCGCGCCTCCACCTCGACCTCGATGTCCTCCAGCCGGTCGGTCAGCACCGCCAACTGCTGCTCGGCCGTGTGGTCGCGCCCGGTGGCCTCGGCGAGCGCCGATCCGGCCTCGCGCTCGGCCCGGGTCACCGCGTCGCGTCGTGACTCCGCCTCGCGCACCTCGTGGGCCACGCCGGCCACGACCGCCCGGGCATAGGCGCGCTGGCGTCGGGCCAGCGCCGAGACTGCGGCCACCTCGGCCTCGAGCTTCCTGAGCTCCTCTTTGCGGCGGTCGAGCCGCTCGAAGCCCTCGGCCACCGCAGCCAGCTCGTGCTCGTCGATCGGAGGCAGTGCATCGGTGAGGACTTCGGACAGCTTGACCAGGTCCAGATTCTGGGAGAGCTTCTCCTTCCGTAGGGCCAGGAGGGCGGTGATCACCGAGGCGTACCGGTCCTCGCTGAACCCGGGGAAGAGCACCTCACGGATGGCGTTCCGGTGGTCGGCGGCGGTGGAGTTGACCTGGCCTCGCTCACCGAGGGCGGCCTTCAGGGCCTTGCCCGACAGGGGCTCTCTCGACTCGTCGAGGAGGTGCAACTCGGT
>Ga0307374_10009812_pt1 | contig 14033 bp, 14 predicted proteins | sample OX3MG_FD_202532 | JGI IMG/M metagenome (GOLD analysis project Ga0307374, IMG submission 202532) | Soil microbial communities from Risofladan, Vaasa, Finland - OX-3 | ecosystem: Environmental > Terrestrial > Soil > Coastal area > Acid sulfate soil | place: Finland: Risofladan, Vaasa | collected... | reverse complement strand
GAGCAGGTCATGCTCAGCCAGGTGCCCGTCATCCCGATCACCGAGTCGGTCGACTGGTACCAGTACGACACGAGCAAGTTCACCGGCTGGGTCACCCCGCAGGACCCGTACGCCCAGCCAGCCGCCTACGCCAACCCGGACTGGGGCATCATGCTGCTTCACCTGGCGCCGAAGGGCTGAGCCTGCGCCCCGGGGCCCTCTGCCCAGGGCTCCGGGGCACTGCGCCGCGCCTCTTGCGGTTTGGCGCGGATTGGCTGACCTTTGGGATGAGGATGCTGACACCGAGGAGGAGAGCGTGAGGTACGCGCTTCGCCGGCTCGCCTTCTTCGTCGGCACGCTCTGGGCGTGCGTGACCCTCAACTTCGTTCTGCCGCGCCTGATGCCGGGCAATCCGGCCCTCGCGCTGCTGGCCAAATTCCACGGCCGGATCGGCGGGCAGGCGCTGAAGGCCCTTGAGATCGCGTTCGGCGTGCATACCCACGAGAGCTATCTCCACCAGTACATCGACTACCTGCGCAATACCGCCGAGGGGAACCTGGGCACCTCGCTCAGCCAGCTCCCGACCCCGGTCAGCCAGATCATCAGCAACGCGCTGCCCTGGACGCTCGGCCTGGTCGGCGTGACGACGGTGCTGGCATTCGTGCTCGGCACCGGCATCGGCATCATCGGCGCATGGAGGCGCGGCAGCTGGCTCGACAACGTGCTGCCGCCGGTCTTCGTGATCACCTCCGCGATCCCGTTCTTCTGGATCGGGATGCTGCTGATCGTCGCCTTCAGCCTGCACGCGCCGCACCTGCCGTCCAACGGCACCTTCGACAGCACGATTATCCCGGCGTTCAACTGGCCGTTCATCGTGAATCTCCTGCAGCACGCGCTGCTGCCGTCCGCCGCGATCCTGATCACCTCGATCGGACTGTGGATCCTGACCATGCGCAACAACATGGTCACCGTGCTGTCCGAGGACTACATCAAGATGGCCAGGGCGAAAGGACTGCCCGGACGGCGGATCATGTTCGACTACGCGGCCCGCAACGCGATCCTGCCCAACCTGAGCGGCCTGGCCATGTCGCTCGGATTCGTGCTCGGCGGCTCGGTCCTGGTGGAGTACGTGTTCAACTATCCGGGCCTGGGCTTCTGGCTGGTGCAGGCGGTCGAAGGTGAGGACTACCCGCTGATGCAGGCTCTCTTCCTGCTGATCACGCTGGCCGTCCTCGTCGCCGTGCTGCTCGCCGATATCCTCACCGCGCTGCTCGATCCGCGCACCAGGACCGCGAGGTAAGCCGATGGCCAGCACTGAACTCTCCGCCGGGCTCGGCCCCACGATCACGCCGAGCGCGGGCCAGCCTCATGCCCAGTCCGGGGCACCACCCAGCCGGGCCCGCGAGGCGGCGACCAAGACCGGGCAGGCATTTCTCCGGCTGTTCCGCACGCTCCGCTCCAACCGCAAGGCCAGCGCGGGCTTCATCCTGCTCGCATTTGTCTGCGTGCTGGCCGCGGTACCGGGCCTGATCGCCCACGACCCGCCCCGGGCGGAGATCTACGGCCGGTCGCTCGGGCCGTCGGCCAGCCACCTGTTCGGGACCACGGTCTACGGCCAGGACATCTTCGCCCAGTTCATCTGGGGTGCGAGAGAGACCCTGATCATCGCGGTGGTCAGCGGCGTCCTGTCGACGGCGCTGTCGGTCGTGATGGGGGTCGCGGCCGCCTATCTCGGCGGAGTCTGGGACGGCGGGCTGAACCTGGTCACCGACACGCTCCTGGTCATCCCGAGCTTCCCGCTGCTGCTGATCATCGCCGCCTACCTGCCGAACAGCGGCGTGGTGGTGCTGATCGCCATCCTGGTCATCACGGGCTACAGCTATGGCGCGCGGCAGCTTCGCGCCCAGGCACTCTCGCTGCGGGGCAGGGACTACCTGGAGGCGGCCAGAGTCCGCGGCGAGCGCAGCGTCTACATCATCGCCGTCGAGATCATTCCCACGATGACTCCCCTGATCGTGGCGACCTTCCTCGGCACTGCCGTGTATAACGTGCTGTTCGCCGCCGGCCTGCAGTTCATCGGCTTCGGCAACCCCGCGTCCGTGAGCTGGGGAACGATGCTGTACTGGGCGCAGAACAACGAGGCACTCTCGATCGGCCAGTACCTGTGGGCGCTGATGCCAGGTCTCGGGATCGCGATCCTCGGCGCCTCCTTCGCCCTGCTCAACTACGCGTTCGACGAGATCGGCAACCCGGCGCTGCGGCCGGTTCGGAGGCACCGTGTCAAGCGCCCTCGCTGACGACACCGGCCGGGCCGCGGTAACCGGCGAGCCGATCCTGCAGGTGACGGATATCACCGTGGAGTACGCCACCAAGCAGGGCAACGTCAGGGCCGTCGACCACGTGAGCTTCGACCTGGGCCGCGGAGAGTTCGTCGGCATCGTCGGCGAGTCAGGCTGCGGCAAGTCGACGCTGCTGTTCGCAATCGCCCAGCTGCTGGCTCCGCCGGCTGGCCTGGCGGGCGGGAACGTGGTCTTCAAGGGCGTCAGCATGGTCGGGCTGACCGATTCGCAGCTCGCGTCCGTGCGGTGGAAGGACATGTCCGTCGTCATGCAGAGCGCGATGAACGCGCTCAATCCGGTGACGTCCATCGGCGCCCAGTTCAAGGACGCGATGCGGGCGCACGGCGTCCGGTCGAAGACCGAGATCGCCGACCGGTCCGCGCACATGCTCCGCATGGTCGGGATCGATCCCACGCACCTGCGCAGCTACCCGCACCAGCTGTCCGGCGGCATGCGCCAGCGCGCCATGATCGCGATGGCACTGCTCTTCACTCCCGACCTGGTCATCATGGACGAGCCGACATCGGCACTGGATGTCGTGGCGCAGCGCTCGCTGATGGTGCAGATCAAGGAACTGCAGGCCCAGCTCGGCTTCAGCGTCATCTTCGTGACCCACGACATGTCGCTGGTCAGGCATTTCTCCGACCGGCTGATGGTGATGTACGCGGGGCAGGTCGCCGAGCTGGGCGTCACCTCCCAGGTCTTCGGCTCGCCGCTGCACCCCTACACTAGGGGGCTGATGGACGCGTTCCCGTCGATCAAGGGCGAGCGGGTCCCGCTGACGGGCATCCCCGGTCACCCGCCCGACCTGGCCAGGATTCCTGACGGCTGCCTGTTCGCGCCACGCTGCCCGAAAGTGATGACCGAGTGCGAGACCACGCGACCGCCGCTGTACCTGGTGGACGGCACGCAGGTTCGCTGCCTGCTGTACGCCGACGGGAGCACGCGGTGACCGAGCCATCGACGAGCCAGGCCGCGCAGCAGGCGACGGCCCCCCCGGCGGCGAGCCGGGTCCCGGCCTCGCTCAGGAAGCGGGCTGCCCGGGCCGCCGCCGATCCGTCGGCCGGCGCCGCTGCCCTGCTGCGGACCGACGGGCTGACCAAGCATTTCAAGATCGGCGGCGGCTTGCACCGGCGCACCCTGCACGCCGTCGACGACGTCAGCCTGAGCATCGGGGCCGGCGAGATCGTCGCGCTGGTCGGCGAGAGCGGCAGCGGCAAGTCGACGACCGCCAGGCTGCTCGCCAGGATCTACCAGCCCACCGCGGGCGAGATCTTCCTCCAGGGCAGGCGGCTGTCGGCGATCAGGTCACGCGCCGACCTGCTGGCCTACCGCAGCGACGTCCCGATGGTCTTCCAGGACCCGTTCAGCTCGATCAACCCGGTCTTCCGCGTCTCGCACGGCATCGAGCGGAGCCTGCGGCTGCACCGGCCCGAGCTCAGCCGGGCGGAGCGCAGGGCCGAGGCGATCCGGATCTTCGAGGTCGTCGGCCTGGCGCCCGGAGCCGAGGTCCTCGAGCGGTTCCCGCACGAGCTCAGCGGCGGCCAGCGGCAGCGGGTCGGGTTCGCGCAGGCGCTCGCGATGAGGCCGAAGCTGATCCTGGCCGACGAGCCGGTGTCGATGCTCGACGTATCGATCAGGATCGGCCTGCTCAACCTGATGACCGGGCTGCGCGACGCCGAGGACGTCTCGATCCTGTACATCACCCACGACATCGCGAGCGCGCGGTACGTCGCCGACCGCCTCGTGGTCATGTACGCGGGCCAGATCGCCGAGTCAGGCCCGGTCGAGGACGTGCTCGCCCGGCCCAGGCACCCCTACACCCAGCTCCTGGTCTCGGCCGTGCCCGACCCGCGGGCGGAGCTCAGCGTGGCGGCGGACACCGACCGCGGCGAGCCGCCGCGGGTCATCGACCCGACTCCCGGCTGCCGGTTCCGCTGGCGCTGCCCGCTCGCCATCGACGCGTGCCACCAGGTCACCCCGCCGCTACGGCAACTGCTCCCCGACCATTCCGCGGCCTGCCACGTGGCGACGGCCGACGCTGAACTGAGGGCATTCTGATGAAGGTAGCTGTGGTCGGCGGTGGCTCGACCTACACGCCCGAGCTCATCGACGGATTCGCCAGGCTGGCGAGCCAGGTCGCGATCAGCGAGATCGTCCTGGTCGACCCGGACCAGAGCCGGCTCTCCGTGGTGGGACCGTTCTCCGCCAGGATCATGCGCACCTACGGCCACCCGGCCACCGTGCGCTGGACGTCCGACCTCGACGACGGGCTCGACGGCGCGGGCGCGATCCTGCTTCAGCTCCGGATCGGCGGCCAGGCGGCCCGGCACCGGGACGAGACCTGGCCGCACAAGTGCGGCTGCATCGGCCAGGAGACGACCGGGGCCGGCGGGTTCGCCAAGGCACTGCGGACCGTGCCGGTTGTCCTTGATATAGCGGAACGGGCCCGCGCCCGCGCATCGGCAGACGCCTGGCTGATCGACTTCACCAACCCGGTCGGGATCGTCACCCGGGCGCTGCTCGACGCCGGGCACCGGGCGATCGGCCTGTGCAATGTCGCGATCGGATTCCAGCGGATCTTCGCTGGGATCCTCGGTGTCGAGCCCGAGCGGGTCAGCCTGGAGCACGTCGGGCTCAATCACCTGACCTGGGAGCGCGCCGTCCTGCTGGACGGCACCGACGTGCTGCCCGACCTGATCGCGCGGCACGGCAAGGACCTGGCGGCCCTGATCGAGCTCCCGCTGTCCGTTATCGAGCTGACGCACTCGATCCCGTCGTACTACCTGCGCTACTTCTACGCGCACGACCAGGTGGTCGCCGGGCAGCGCACCAGCCCGACCCGAGCCGAGCAGGTAGCGCAGATCGAGCAGGAACTGCTGGCGATGTACGCGGACCCCGCGCTTGACCGCAAGCCTGAACTGCTCGGCCAGCGTGGCGGTGCGTTCTACTCCGAGGCAGCGGTCGCGCTGCTCGCCTCGCTGGTCAACGACACGGGCGACACCCAGGTAGTGAACGTGCGCAACAACGGCACCATGCCGTTCCTGCCGGACGAGGCGGTCATCGAGGTCCCGTCGGTAATCGGGAAGCACGGCGCCACGCCGGTCGGCTTCGCCCCGCTCAACCCGCTCATGCGGGGCCTGACCGGGCATGTGTCCGCCTATGAGGAACTGGCCGTGCAGGCCGCCAGGCTCGGCGGACGTGACCGCGCGGTCGAGGCGATGCTGGCGCATCCGCTGATCGGGCAGTACGACCAGGCCGAGGCGCTCACCGACCTGCTGCTGGCCGAGAACGCCGCGTACCTGCCCTGGGCGAGCGGCCAGTGAGCGAGGCTCTTCCCGCTGCTCTCGCGATCGACGGCGGGAACAGCAAGACCGACGTGGCCCTCGTCGCGCAGGACGGGACCCTGCTCGCGCTGGTCCGCGGCCCCGGCATGCCGGGCAGGCTCGGAGCGGAAACCGTCCGGGTCATCGAGGAGCTGATCCGGTCGGCCGTCCGGCGTGCCGGGCTCGAGCACGCTGACAACGACGGCGCTGGCGCCGGTCCGGTCGCCGCCCACCTGGTCGCCTGCGTGGCGAACGTCGACCTGCCCGCGGAGGAACGCGAGCTCGAGCGGATGCTGCGCGAGCAAGCCTGGACCGGCACCACGCTGGTGGCCAACGACACCTACGCCGTGCTGCGCGCGGGCCTTGACGACGTGCCGGCCGCCGGCGCGCAGCAGTACTGGGGGGTGGGCGTCACCTGCGGTACCGGGATCAACTGCATCGGCCTGGCCCCCGACGGCTCGACCGCCGGCTTCCTGGCGCTCGGCATGACCACCGGCGACTGGGGCGGCGGCGGCGGGCTCGGCCTGGCGGCCCAGTGGAACGCCGTCCGGGCGGCGGACGGCAGGGGACCGCAGACCGCGCTGCGAGAGGCCGTGCCCGCGTATTTCGGCCTGAAGGAACCGCTCGACGTGGCGGAAGCTCTGCATCTCGGCGAGATCTCCTGGGACCGGATAGCCAGTCTGGCGCCGATCGTCCTGCACGTTGCCGACGCCGGCGACGAGGTGGCCCGTGGCCTCGTACTGCGCCTGGCACAGGAGATCTTCCTGCTGGTCAGGAGCGCGGTCAGCAGGCTTGAACTGGCCGCCGAGCCGATCCCCGTCGTGCTCGGCGGCGGGGTGGTGGCCTCGGGCAATGCGCTCCTGATCGACCGCGTAACCGACCTCATCACCTCGGAATTTCCGGCTGCGGACGTGCGCATTCTGCGCCAGGTCCCGGTCGCGGGCGCTGCGCTCATGGGGCTCCATCTAGCCAGTGCATCGCTCGGCAGCAAGAAACGGCTGCGCGCGGCGTTCGCGAGCCGCCCGGCCGCCGGAGCCTGACGCCTCTGCCGGTCAGATGCCCCGCAATTCGGTACAATCGCCTGTCCAGGGGCCGCTTATACCCCGGCTTCCGATCGAGGGACACTGTGACCGCTCCGAGCATCCCCCGCAGCAGGGCAAGCAGGCGCCGCAGACGCCGAATCAGGACGAAGTCCCTGGTCTTCCTGGCGATTGCCGGCTGCCTCATGCTGCTGATCGGCCGGGGCACGGCCCAGATCGCGGGCCGCGTCACCTGCCAGAACAACCAGATCGTGCTCAATGTCGCGGTCAGCACCGACATCGCGCCGGCGATCCAGCGGATCGCCGGCTACTTCAATCGCCAGGGCCGCCAGGCCGACGGCCGGTGCGTCTCTGTTTACGTGAACGCCGAGTCTCCGGCGCTGGCCACGGCCCAGATCGACGGGCAGCGGCCGAGTCCGGACCCCGCGATCGACGCGTGGATTCCCGACTCCAGCCTGTGGATCGATCAGGCGAGGGGGTTCGCGCTCGGTGCCAAGGCCGTTCAGCCGGCCGGGTTCAGCGTGGCGCTGTCCCCGCTGGTGCTGGTCATGCCGAGGGCCGCCGCCGCGCGTACCGCTGCCTTCGGCAAGGTCGGCTGGCGGCTGCTGCTCCCGCGCACGGCCGGCGGCCCGGTAGCCCCAGCCAGCATGCGCGTGGACCTGCCCGACCCCTCGCAGAGCGCGGCGGGCCTGGCGACCCTGATCGAGGTCGGCCGCCTGCTCGGCCAGGGCGCGCCGGCCAGGGTGCGGTTTACCAGGTTCGTCTACGCGTCCGAGGTGACCTCCTACTTCGACGACCCGAACTCCCTGCGGTCGTTCGTCAGCCTGGCCGCGCCGCCGCTGAATGGCGACCCGGTGACGGTCACGACCGAGCAGGCGGTGCTCTCCTACGACGGGCAGAACCCGCGGCAGCCGCTCGCCGCGACCTACCCGACGGGCAGCACGGCCGATCTCGGCAGCCCTGAACTCGATTACCCGTACGTGCTGACAGCGTCAGATCCAACCAGACTCGATGCGGCCACGCTGTTCGGCCAGGTGCTGACCGGGTCCTACGCGCAGAGCGTGATCCGGTACGCCGGATTCCGGTCGGGCCGCAATGTGCCGGACCAGTTCGCCGCGTCATATGGACTGAGCAAGCAGCTGCTTCAGGTGGCGACCCCCGCCTCCGCGAGCGAGGAGCCCGCCGCCCTGCAGGTGTGGGACAAGCTCGCGCTCGGGTCGCGGGACCTGACGCTGGTCGACGTCTCGTCCGCGATGGCCAAGCCGGCCAGCCCGGCCGATCCGACCGGCCCGACGCTGGAGCAGGAGCTGACCCAGACGGCATCCCTCGGCCTAGCGCTCTTCGCTGACACCGCCAACTTGGGCCTGTGGGAATTCGCCGATCATTTCCAGGGCGGCGCGCTGCCCTACAAGCAGCTCGTTTCCGTCGGCCCGCTGCCCGAGAACCTCGGCGTGATCAGCAGGCGCGCCCAGCTTCAGCGCATCAACGGGGCTCTGCCGCCGACCGGCGGTCCGCATGTCGCTCTGTACGGCTCGATCCTCGACGCCTACAAGTACATGCAGACGACCTACAAGCCGAAGTACTTCAACACCGTGGTCGTGCTCGCCGCCGGACTGGAGAACGCGCCGGGCGACATCACGGCCAAGGAGCTGCTCAAGAAGCTCGCGAAGCTCAGCGACCCGACCCGCAGGGTGGCGGTGATCATCATCGCCTTCTCGCCCTCGGCTGACTTTACCGAGCTGAAGAAGATAGCGAACTTCACCGGCGGGCAGGCGTACCAGATCAGGGACCCATCGCAGGTCCTCAAGGTGTTCTACCAGGCTCTCGCGCACCGGCTGTGCGATCACGGCTGCGTCGCACCCTGACCGGCCCGCCAGCTACCGTAGGCATTATGAACCCCTTTCGTGCGACCTCGATGCTCTCGACCACAGATCGAACCACGCTGGGCCGGCTGCGTGAGCGCGGCCTGACCGACCGGGCCGCGCTGCACGACGTGCTCGACGCGGGCCTGATCTGTCATCTCGGCGTCGTGATCGACGGCACGCCGGTCGTGCTGCCGACGGGCTACGGCCGGATCGGGGAGACCCTGTACCTGCACGGGTCCTCGGCAAACCGGTCGCTGGCGACCGCTGACGGAGCGGAGGTCTGCGTGACCGTGACCCTGCTCGACGGGCTCGTCTGCGCCAGGTCGGTCTTCCACAACTCGATGAACTACCGCAGCGCCGTGATCTACGGAACCGCCCGCCTGGTCACCGACAGCGCGGAGCGGCGCGCAGCGGTCCGCGCCATCACCGATCACCTGATTCCCGGCCGGTGGGACAACTCCAGGCAGCCCAGCCGCAAGGAGATGGCCGCCACCTCGGTCCTCGCACTGCCCCTCAACGAGGCCTCGGTCAAGGCGCGGACGGGCTGGCCCGAGGACGACGATGAGGATTACGCACTCGACTACTGGGCGGGCCTGCTTCCGATCACCATGACAGTCCGGCCGGCCGAGTCCGACCCGCAGCTCAAGGAAGGCATTTCCGTCCCCGCGCACATCACCGAACTTCAGACCCAAGCTGGCGGCGCGGGTGCCGGCGGTAGCTGACTGCCCTAGGCTGGGACAGTGACTGACCGACTGGTCTGGATTGACTGCGAGATGACCGGGCTTGATCTTGCCAGCGACGCGCTCGTGGAGATCGCCTGCGTGGTCACCGACCGTGACCTGAACGAACTGGACGAGGGCATCGACCTCGTCATCAAGCCGCCTGCCGAGGCGCTCGACCACATGCCCGACCTGGTGCGCCAGATGCACACGACCTCCGGGCTGCTGACCGAGCTGGTGGCGGGAATGACGCTGGCAGAAGCGCAGGACGAGGTGCTCGGCTACGTCCGCGGCCACGTCCTCGAGGCCGGGAAGGCGCCGCTCTGCGGGAACTCGATCGCCACCGACCGTGCGTTCCTGGCCAGGGACCTGCCGCGGCTGGATGAGTACCTGCACTACCGGATGATCGACGTCTCCAGCGTCAAGGAACTGGCCAGGCGCTGGTATCCGCGTGCCTACTTCGCCAGCCCCGCCAAGGTGGGAGGGCACCGGGCGCTCGCCGACATCAGGGAGAGCATCACCGAGCTGCGCTACTACCGGGAAGCGGTTTTCGTTCCCATGCCAGGACCCGATACGGCCAGGGCACGCGAGGTAGCGGCGAAGTTCTCACCAGGTACCGACGTTCCCGGCGATGGGGCCGAATCCGGTTCTGCTGGGTGAGCCGGAACCGGTATGCTTCGACAAGCCGCCACGGCGGTCATGGTGGGCGTAGCTCAGTTGGTAGAGCGCCAGGTTGTGGTCCTGGATGTCGTGGGTTCAAGTCCCATCGTCCACCCCAAGATACCGCAGGTCAGAAGGCCCGGCTGCTGTGAAGCCGAGCCTTTCTGCTTGTCGGATGTACGATTCTGGGAGCGAACTGTCCGATTTTGGGAGCCGCCCAACGGGGGCGAGGATCTCGGCGGTGCGTGAGACGCTCCAGTCCCGGGAGTGCAGGCCGGTGACAGGGCGGACCAGAGCGTGTGGTCGACCAGGACGACTGATCAGCCCAGAGGACCTGGCCCAGCTTGAGGAGACCGTCGATGTGCTGGGCGATCCCGAGGCACTTGCCGACATCCGCGAAGCTGACGAGGCGTATGCGCGCGGCGATGTTGTCCGCGGCGTGGATGCAGTCCGCCAGCTGCGGCAGTGAGCAACCATGACGACTGTGAACTCGTGCTCACCCCGCCGCGTAAACAAATGCCCGCGCGGGCAAGCTCACCTAGCCGCCCGATATGGCTCGTTCTGTACGCGGAGGGACTGGTCGGGTGTTGCTATTGGGCGGCGCCAGAAAGGTTGTTCTGCACGGTCCTGCATTGCGGGCTGCCGGAGTCCGGCGGCGCTGTGCCGGGGCTGGCCGGTGCTCATGGCGGCTCAGTCGTCGCGTCGCCTGGCTCGCGCCGCAGCCGGGACCTGAGCCAGGAGTCCGGGTCCGGGGCGATGAGGGCGACACCGAACGCCATGATCACTCACTTGGTATAGCTCCAGCCGCTTGCGAGATAGGCCAGGGACGGCATGGCGGGCAGCAGGATCCTGGGAATCTCCTGCCACGCCGCGCCCGGTCGGCCGCGCGACGCCTTGAGCCACGAGCCAAGCTCCCAGAGCACGATCGCGATGACGATGACGGCCGTCAGTACCTGGGCTGCCGCGTTCCGCTTCGGCCCGGTCACCAGCCAGACCGCGCCGGTCGCGGTGAGCAGGAGGTAGGTACGAAGCTCCCGCCAGGCGTGCCGCGCGCGCCCGGCTCGGGCCATGGCCGGGCGCCGGGCGTGGGCGCCGCTGCCCGGCCGCCGATGGTAGCTGCGGCTGGTGATCGGCGAGACCAAGCCCGCGGCGCGCGCAATGCCCTCGCCACGTTGACGGTCCGGGCCAGGACGGCCGCGGGCAATCACCGTTTCTGCGGGCCGGCACGACAAGCCGCCTATGGGTGTAGGCGGCGGCAAAGCGGCGGCTTCGCGCGCCGCCCGAGCCTGACGCGGTCCGCCCGGAACAAGCCGCTCAGGGACTGGCTGCATAGCTCATCAGCCCGCCGCAGCCGTCAGGTCAGGTGCCGCGAGGAATCGCCGCCAGCCGATCCCTGCGGTCCGCTGTTCGGCCGGTGAGACCGGAGCAGGTCGTTCGGCGTTCCCGGTCGCTCTGCGATCAGCGGGCGGAGGCATTGTCACCGCGGGAGGTGGCGGTGGCGCCGGAGTTGCCCGGCTTCGGCGGTGCTGGCGGGCCCGATGGCGAGGCGCTGAGCTGGATTGGCGGGAAGCTGGCCAGGATCCCTTGACGTCGCCTTCGCAAAGGCATGGTGCCGCGCGGGTTGCGGACCGGTGCCAGCGGCAGTGTTCCCGGTATCCATTGGCCCGGGATGACTAGCTTGGCGTCGTGGGCCGGGTCAGGATCTTCCCGTAGCCGGTCCGCCCCAGAATTCCGCTGGCACATGTAATCGGCGAGCCCGGCCGGCCAAGTCCCTGCTGTCATGAAGCACGCGAGAGGGGGCTTGGATGACGGAGGACGGTGAGCGGCGGTTCGTGGCGGTCTACGACCGCCACTTCAGGCCGGTGCTGCGTTACGCACTGGCCCGGGTCGGACCCGAGCAGGCCAGCGACGTGGCGGCCGAGACGTTCCTGATCGCCTGGCGGAGATTCGGCGAACTTCCCGCCGATCCAGCCGCGTGGCTGCTCGGCGTCGCCAGGAAGGTGATAGCCGGCCAGCGCCCGGCAAGGTGCGCTCAGGGTCCGGCCGGCCGGCACCGGCACCGGGATCGGCGGGCCAGCCGGTCCCGCGGATCAGGCAGCCGGGCGGGACGCTGCCCTGATCGCCTTGTCCCAGCTCGGCCAGCAGGAGGAGGTGCTGATCACGGCCGCCTGGGACGGGCTCTCGCCCGCAGCGGGCGCCGAGGTGCTCGGGATCACCAAGGCGGCCTGCCTGACCCGCCTGCACCGGGCACGGCAGCGCCTGGCCGCCGAACTGGCCGTCCAGGACGCCGGGAAGTCATCGATGCCAGCTCCGCGCCGTCCGGGCCACGCGACATGACGGGCTTCGTCTCACCAGATTAGAAAGGCCCTGTAATGCACCCTGAAACTGAACTAGAACGGCTGGCCGCCGCCCGCCCGGCCATTCTCGACCGGACTCATGAGGTCGTGAGCCCGGCGGCGCAGGCACGGTTCCTCAGCGAGATCCTCGCCGTTCCCGCTGGCCGGCGCTCTTCGCACCGGGCCGCCCGGGAGCGGCCCGGGCCGCTGAGCCTGCGCGGCCGCCGGGCCAGCTGGTGGACCGGAGTCGCGGCCGCCTCGGCGGCAGGTGCCCTGCTGGCCGGCCCGGCGCTGTCCTGGACCAGCGGCGACCAGGCGCCAGCAGCCAACGGCTCGCACGGGAGACCCGCGTTTGCCGTTACCGCCAGCACCGGCTGATCAATTCGATCGGGGCACTCGACAAGGTCGGCGACGCCGTCGAATACAGCCACGCGGCCGGCTCGCTGAACGGCCGCGCTTACACCAGTGACCTGTGGGTCCACCGCGCGGCCGAGAGGCAGCGGCTGACCGGCCCCGGAAGCGCCGACACCGCGGCCTGGCAGACCATCGCGAACGGCACCCTGACCAGGGGCTTCATCTACTACGACAGCAGGACCTGGACCCGGTACTCCAGCACCGCCGGTACCGGCTGGACCAGGATCGCCCGCACGCCGACCGCTAAGCTGGAGGCGAACCTCCTGAGATACGCCCTGGCCAGCGGCAGGTGGACCGTCACCGGTCACGCGGTCGCCGGCGGCCAGCGGGCGATCGCCGTCCAGGCCCTCGAATCCATGCCGGCAACATCGGCCCGGGCACCCGCCGGAACGCCAGGAGCACGGCCCCCGGCCGCGGACGCGGCCCGCGACAGCCCTGGTTTCGGCCAGCCATGAGGGGCCAGGACGTGTCCCAGCTCAACCACGACCTGGTGCAGCTCGGCTACGCCGGCCGCACGGACATTGCCGCACTGTGTTCACCTTCTGTTCTCTTGCCTCCGCGCGGGTGACCGCGGTTGAATCAGTGTGTGCTGACTTCAGTGGTGACTGATGAGTTGCTGCGGGCGCTGGCTGACCCGCTGCGGGCGCGCATTGTCGAGCTGCTCGCCGGCGAGCAGCTGTGCCCGTGCCACCTGGTGGAGCTGACCGGTGCCAGGCAGACCAACATCGCCAACCACCTGCGGGTGCTGCGCGATGCCGGGCTGATCGAGGCGCAGCCTGCCGGGCGGTACACCTATTACCGGCTGCGGCCGGAGGCGCTGACCGCGCTCGCCGGGCACTACGCCGCCCTCGCCGATCGGGCAAGTGAGGCCGCCCAGCTGCGGAGGCCGTGTGCATGAGCGCCATCCGCTGCGCCGACCGCCGGGAGGTGCCAGGCCGGTGCACTGCTTCGACTGCGCCGGGCTGGGTCACCCCGCCGAGGCGGTCGCGATCTGCGTCGATTGCGGTGCGGGCGGTGTGCCACGACCACGCCTACGTCGCGGTCCGCTGGCTGACCCGCACCGCAATCATCAACCGCACAGCGGCCGTGGAGCCGCCGGCGCGGATCATTCGCTGCGGCCTGTGCCAGCAAGCCCGCGATGCAGCGGCAGGGCAGCAGTCTCGCCCAGTTCAGCGACGAGGAAGGTCTTAAGCAGATGAGCACCCCGCATAACGGCCTGCCCGCCGCCCCGGCAGGCGGCAGCCCGGTGGTCACGCGGCTGTCGGCGGTGGACCGGTTCCTGCCGGTGTGGATCGGGGCGGCGATGGTCGCCGGGCTGGTCCTGGGCCGGCTGATCCCGGGCCTCGGCGGCGCGC
>Ga0307374_10009811_pt1 | contig 14035 bp, 12 predicted proteins | sample OX3MG_FD_202532 | JGI IMG/M metagenome (GOLD analysis project Ga0307374, IMG submission 202532) | Soil microbial communities from Risofladan, Vaasa, Finland - OX-3 | ecosystem: Environmental > Terrestrial > Soil > Coastal area > Acid sulfate soil | place: Finland: Risofladan, Vaasa | collected... | reverse complement strand
GTACTCCTCGCGGTCGTCGACCACGGCGGCGTGCCCGTGCACCAGCACGTATGCGAGATTGCTCCAGTGCTCCTCGTAATGGTCGACGACCAGGGCGACGTTGGGGTTGGCCGCGATGTTGCGCATCCGGCGCAGGGCCATCGCGCGCCCGCGCTTGGGCTTCTCGTCGATCGCGAAGTAGAAACGCGCGCCGTCGAACCAGAAACACAGCGGCACGTTATGCGGGACGCCGGCGGCGGCGTCGACGGTCGCCAGGTGCCCGACCCGCGCGAAGGTCAGAAAGTCGCGTACGGCGGCCGCCGTCAGCAGCGTTGTCGAGTCCTTGGGCGAATCCGTGGGCATCAGCGTTCCTCGCCGAACAGGAAGAGCGAAACGGCCAGGATGGTGAAGGTCATGTTGGGAGTCCAGGCGGCCAGCCACGGCGCCATCAGGCCCGAGCGGCCGAGCGAGGAGGTCAGGCCGAACATCAGCCAGTAGCCGAAGCCGATCGCGATCGCAAGCGTAAAGCTGCGCCCCACGCTGAGGCTGCGCGGCAACGGGTCGAGACTGAGCGCCAGGCCGAGCGCCGCCATGATCACGCAGGCCAGCGGCATCGCGTACTTAAGGTCGCGGTCGACGAAATAGCCTCCCGGGTCCAGGCCCTTGTGCCGCAGGTTGTGGATATAGGAGTCGAGTTGCCAGAGGCTGAATTCGTCCGGATCCATGCGCAGCAGGCTGAAGTCGGCCGGGTTGACGTCGACCCGAAACGGGCCGGGAACGGTCGCCGCGACCTTGCCGCCGGGCAGCAGCTTGAACGCCGTCAACTGGATGGGCCGCCATTGACGCCCGTTCCATGCGGCCTCGGGAGCGTGTTCCACCTGGGTGAGCCGGTAGTTGCGGCCGACGCGGTACAGGGTGACGCCGTGGAGCATTTTTTTATGGCCGTCATAGTCGTCGGCGCTCATGAAGCCATCGGTCACGCGGACCCAGATGCGGCGGTTGAAGAAGATGCCGTAAATTTTACGGCGCTGCAGTTGCACCTGGTAAAGATGCTTGGCCTCGCGGGTGGCGACCGGCACCACCGTCTCGCTGATCGCGAAGTCGGCGATCGAAATCAGCGCCGCCAGCAGCAGCACCGGCACCGCCATCTCGAACCGGCTGATGCCGAGTTGCTGGCAGGCGAGCACCTCGCCGGTGCGGTTGAGCAGCGCGAAGCCGAGCAGCACGCCGGCCAGCGAGGCGACCGGGAGCAATTGCGAAACGATCAGCGGGAGCTTCAGCGCGAAGTACTCCAGGCCCAACAGGCCGAAGCCGCCGTAACGCATCAGGTCGTCGAAACGGTCGAAGATGTCGCCCAGCAGGTAGGCCGCCGTGAAGGCCGCCAGACAGACCAGGAACGGGCCGAGAAAGTGGCCGCCGAGGAAGCGGTCGAGCGTGGGCGAGAGCCGCGGACGCAGCTTCATGCGGCCTCCTTGTGGCCGAAACGCTCGATGAGGTCCCAGATGAGATCGCCCGGGCCGCGGCCCTGGTCGGCCTGGTCGGTCGCGCTGCGGTAGAACATCCATACCGCGAGTCCCAGGAACACCAGGTCGGGAATCGCCATCGCGACCAGCGCGTTGAGCGTCCCGCGCTCGGCCAGCGACCGTCCCATCCGCATCAGCATGTAATACAAAAAGAACAGCGCGATCGCGACCCCGAAACGCTCCGATTGGCCGCCGCGCGCGGGCTTGAGTCCCAGCGGCACACCGAGCAGCGCGAACAACAGCGTCGCCAGCGGCACCGTGTACTTGCCCGCCATTTCGGCCTCCGCCATATGGTCCGGCTTATGCGCCGCGCGCGCCTTGGCGATCACGTCCCTGAGCTCGTGGTAGGTCATCTGTTCGGGCTCCTGGGTGTCGTCGTCGAGCCCGCTTTCCGGCTGCACGTTGAGGTCGTAGATGCGGAAGCTGGTGATGTGGCTGCCGTGGGTGGAAGGGTCGATGCCGAAGACCGATCCGTCGAACAAACGCAGCGTGATGGTCTGCTTGTTTTCGTCGGGCACGACGATCCCGCGCTGGGCGATGATCGTGTTCTGCTGACTGTTGTCGCGCGCGTCGGAGATCAGCACGCCCTGCAGCGAGCCATTCGTGTCCGAGATGTGATCGACGTAGAGCACCAGGCCGGGGAAGCTGCTGTCGAAGATTTTCTCCTTGAGCCCGGCGGTCGAGCGCGTGCGGGTGAGCCGGTAGAGTTCGGCCTGGAGATTCGTATTGGCCCACGGCCGGACGGAAAACGCGAACCAGCTCGCCAGCGCGTAGACCACCAGCGCCACCCCGATCACCGGAATCGCAAGGCGGTACAGGCTGATGCCGCAGGCGCGCGCGGCGATAAGCTCGCGGTCGCCCGACATCCGCCCGAAACCGAGCAGCACGCCTAGCAGCACCGCCATCGGAAACGTCAGCTCGAGAAAGGCCGGCATGATGTAGCCGATGAGGCTCATCACCTGGCCGAGCCCCACGCCGTGATTGACCACCATCTCGGTCAGCTTGAGCAACTTGCCTGTGACCAGCGCGAAGGTCAGCAGTCCGACGCCCATCACGAACGGTCCGATGACCTCGGCGGCGACGTAGCGGTCGATAGTTTTCGGCTTGAACATTGCCAGGAGAGGGGCGCCCGCGCGCGGGCGCATCGCCTTATACGCAATTAAGTCTAGACGGATGCGGCCGGCAATCAAACAAATCAATCACCGCGCAAAGAAATCATCGCGCAAAAAATCGACGAGCGCGTAAAGGTACGAGGGGTGGCGCGCGCAGTGCGCGCCCTGGCGCGCCCGGATAATGCGCTGTCGCCGCGCGCGGCTGACGGTTATGATCGGGCGGCCATGAAGTATCGCCGCCCACCACCACCGTCGGGCGGACGCGCCGCGGGTCCGCCGGGGCCGCAGCTGGCGCCGGGGCGGCCGCAAGCGGCGCAGTCCTCGGAGCCGCCGCGTCGGGCGCATGCCTGGGCGCCGCCCGACGCGGCGGCTCGCGACCTGGTCTTCGGCGCGGAGCCGGTGCATGAGCTTATCGCCGCCGCGCCGGGCGTGGTGCGCACGCTTTACGTGCGCACGGGGCTTGAGGCGCGCTTCGCCGCGGATATCGCGGGCGTGCGCGCCGCCGGCGGCCACGTCGTGGCCGCCGAGGCGGCGGCGCTCGCGCGGATGGCGGGTGGCGAGTCGCGGCATCAGGGCGTCGTCGCCCTGATCCGCGAATACGGCTACGCCGAGTTCGAGGACGTGGTGGCGGCGAAGCCCGACCCGTTGCTGCTGGTCGACGGCGTGACCGACCCGCGCAACCTCGGCGCGCTTTTGCGCTCGGCCGAGGGGGCGGGAGTCGGGACCGTGGTGATCGCGCGCGACCGCACCGCGGCGGTCACGCCGGCGGCGATAAAGTCGTCGGCGGGCGCGTGGGTGCATCTGAAGATCGCGCGATGCGGCAATGTCGCGCGCGCGATGGAAGATCTCAAGCGGGCTGGCTACTGGATTGCGGCGCTGGCGCCCGAAGGCGAGCAGGAGATTTATGAGCTCGACACGACTCGCCGGCTCGCGCTGGTGGTTGGTTCCGAGGGGCGGGGCGTGCGCGAGATCGTAAGGAAGAATTCAGACTTCGTCGTGCGAATCCCGATGTACGGAAAGGTCGGGTCGCTCAACGTCTCGGTGGCGGCGGCGGTCGCGCTGTTCGAGATCGCGCGCCGGCGCGCCGCCGCGGCGCGGCGGGCGGCCGGCAAGCCGGCATGATTTGTCAGCTATGGGTTTCGATCAGCGGCGTTCGTGTTGCTTGGTGCCGTAGAGTATCGAGCGCTCCTCTTCGGTAAGCGGCTTGTGCGGCTGGTCGGCCATCACCGCCATGCCCTTTTTCACCGCCGGCCGGGCGGCGAGCGCGTCGATCCAGCGCTTGAGATTGGGGCGCGTATCCAATTGCTCGGGCTGCGCCTTCAGTGCGGCGACGACCCACGAATAGGTCGCGATGTCGGCGATCGAATAGTCGCCCGCCAAGTAGGGAACCTCGGCCAGGCGTTTGTCGAGAACGTTGAACAGCCGGCGCGACTCGTTGGTGTAACGCTCGATCGCGTACGGAATTTTCTCGGGCGCGGCGTTGCGGAAATGGCCCGCCTGCCCGAGCATCGGGCCGACGTTCGCCATCTGGAACATCAGCCACTCGATCACCCGGTAGCGCGCGCCCATCTCGGAGGGCATCAATTTGCCGGTCTTCTCGGCGAGATAGAGCAGAATAGCGCCCGACTCGAAGAGCGAGTACGGTTTTCCGCCGGGCCCGTCGGTATCCACGATTGCCGGCATCCGGTTGTTGGGGCTGATCTTCAAAAACTCGGGCGCGAACTGCTCGCCCTTGCGTATATTGACCGGTACGAGCCGGTATTCGAGCCCGGTCTCCTCGAGGAAGATGGTGACTTTATGCCCGTTGGGGGTCGGCCAATAATAGAGGTCAATCATTTGCAACTCCTGCGAAGAACTTTCTTGCAGTCAACACTCTCGCCCGCCGACCGTCAACGCGGGGCGCCCCCAGAGTATCGTATCGAGGGTCTCGAAGGTTTGTATGCTTGACACTCTTTAGGGGCGGGAATAATTAAGTTAGTTTACGATCCGTGGGCCGATGTAGCTCAACGGTAGAGCAACTGATTTGTAATCAGTAGGTTGACGGTTCAAATCCGCCCATCGGCTCAGGAGTTACGTGAGTGCTTTCGGAGCGGAGAGGTTCCCGAGTGGCCAAAGGGAGCAGACTGTAAATCTGCCGGCTTATGCCTTCGGAGGTTCGAATCCTCCCCTCTCCACCAGTTGTCGCAGGGCTTTTGCTTTGGCGCCTGGATGGGCGGGAATAGCTCAGTTGGTAGAGCGCGAGCCTTCCAAGCTCGGGGTCGCGGGTTCGAATCCCGTTTCCCGCTCCAAATAAAGCCGCATCGTGCCGCGCCGCCCCTTGAGGCTGCGGCGCGCGGCGCGGGATGAAATTGGGCCCATGTAGCTCAGTCGGTAGAGCACTTCCTTGGTAAGGAAGAGGTCACGGGTTCGAATCCCGTCGTGGGCTTGCACAATCTGGCAGCCACGCGGCATGCCGTAGCGGCATACCAAAGGATATTGGCTGCCGGAGGCCGACGGAACCGGCGTCCCGGAGCCGGGATAGAGAGAGGTAACGATGCGAGATTTGATAGGCTTGGCGTGCGATAGCTGCAAAAGGCGTAACTACACGACCAGCAAGAACAAGAAGAAGCAGACCGAGAAGTTCGTGATCAAGAAGTTCTGTCCGTCCTGCCGCTCGCATACGGCCCATCGCGAGACCAAGGTCTAGGTGGCGCGCCTGAGGTCGGCGGACAGGCGTGCGCGGCCTCTCGAGGGTGGGGGCGCGCGGCGGTCGAGTCGGACGGGACGGCGCATTTGACCCGGGCATTGGGGCTTATGGACAGCGGGGGTATAATATAAGAATGGCTTTATGGAGGGTCAGTAGCTCTAACTGGCTAGAGCATCGGACTCCAAATCCGAGGGTTGCAGGTTCGAATCCTGCCTGGCCCGCCACTACGTCTCATTAAGAGCTTGAATTAGTGCACCAATATGGATAGTCTGAAAAGTTACCTCACTCGGTCGGTCAGTTTTGTCCAAGAGGCGTGGACAGAGCTCGCGAAAGTCCACTTCCCTACGCCCCGGGAGACGGCACAGGCGACCTTCGTAGTGGTGATATTGACGCTGGTGATGGCGATGTGGCTGGGGCTGGCCGATTTCGCCGCGACCCGGATAGTCCGCCAGCTGTTGGGATAGGCGCAACGCTCGTGACACGTATCGCAACCGGCGCCGCCGGGCGCCCAGGCGATGCGGCTTTCGTGATTCGGCCCCAGGGCGGAGCCGCCCGGGGTTCGGCACTTTGATTATGGCAGAAGCAGCAGCATCCACGGTCCCCAGCGCGACCGACGCCAAAGCGGTCGTTAGCCACCCCGGTTGGAAGTGGTACGTGGTGCACACCTACTCGGGCTACGAGCAGAAGGCCAAGGCCGCGCTCGAGGAACGGGTGCGCGCGCTCAGGATGGAGGACAAGATCGGCGAAGTGCTGGTTCCGGTCGAGCGCGTACAGGAACTGGGCAAGGGCGGGCAGCGCAAGATTTCCAGCCGCAAGTTTTTCCCCGGCTACATCTTCGTCAACATGGAGCTGAACGACGAGACCTGGCACGTAATCAAGGACACGCCCAAGATTACCGGCTTCGTCGGCCATGCTACCGCGCCGCCCGAAGTGCCGGAATCCGAGGTGCGCCAGATAACCCAGCAGATGCAGGAGGGCGCACTGCGGCCCAAGCCCAAGGTGCTGTTCGAGGTCGGCGAGGCGGTCAAAGTGGTCGACGGCCCGTTCCAGGATTTCAACGGGACGGTCGAGGAAGTGCGGCCCGAGAAGGGCAAGGTGCGCGTGCTCATCTCGATCTTCGGACGCGCCACGCCGGTCGAGCTCGATTTCGTGCAGGTGGAGAAATCATAGAAGTTGCGGCCGGGCCGGCGCCGGGCATCGGCGCCGCGGGCCCTTTGCGCCGTTTGCTGTCTGCTGTGAGTGGGTGTCGAGACGGGAATTGGCGGGTATCGAGAATTAACGGGTATTGATTAGATGGCGAAGAAAGTCGTCGGCCAGATAAAGCTGCAGATTCCGGCGGGAGCGGCCAATCCCTCTCCTCCGGTGGGGCCCGCGCTCGGCCAGCGCGGGGTCAATATCATGGAGTTCTGCAAGGCCTTCAATGCCCAGACCCAGGCGATGGCTGGGCTGGTCATCCCGGTGATCGTCACGGTCTATGGCGACCGCTCGTTCACCTTCGTGACCAAGAGCCCGCCGGCCTCGATCCTGCTGCTGCGCGCGGCCGGGGTCGAGAAAGGGTCGGCGCTGCCGAACAAGAACAAGGTCGGCAAGGTCACCCGCAAGCAGGTCGAGGAGATCGCCAAGACCAAGGTCAAGGATTTGACCGCCGCCAGTATCGAGGCGGCGTCGCGCACGGTGGCCGGCACGGCGCGCTCGATGGGTATCGACGTAGTCGAGTAGAAAAACGGTTTAGTCAGGAAGAGAGACGCGATGGCAGGGAAGAAATACCGCGAGGCGGCCAAGCAGGTCGACCCCGAAAAGCGCTATCCGCTCGAGGAAGCGCTTCGGATGGTCGCCGCCAACAAGGTTGCGAAGTTCGACGAGACGGTCGAAATCGCGGTGCGGCTTAACGTCGATCCGCGCCAGGCCGACCAGAACGTGCGCGGCACGGTGGTGCTGCCCAACGGCACCGGCAAGGTGTCGCGCGTGCTGGTACTGGCCAAGGGCGAGAAGGAGCGCGAGGCGCGCGAGGCGGGCGCCGATTTCGTCGGCGGCGAAGACCTGATCAAGCGTATCCAGGAGGAGAACTGGCTCGACTTCGACCGCGTCATCGCGACCCCCGACATCATGGGCGCGGTCGGCCGGATCGGTAAAATCCTGGGGCCGCGCGGCCTGATGCCCAATCCGCGCGTCGGCACGGTGACGTTCGACGTCGCTAAGGCGGTGGGCGAGGTCAAGGCGGGCAAGGTGGACTACCGGGTCGACAAGGCCGGGGTGATTCACGCGCGGGTCGGCAAGGTCAGTTTCGGCGAGACCAAACTGGCGGAAAACGCGCATGCCCTGCTCGATGCGATCGCGCGCGCCAAGCCGGCCAGTGCCAAGGGCAACTACGTCCAGAGCGTGTCGGTGTCCTCGACCATGGGGCCCGGCGTGAAGGTCGATCCCGGCACGGCGCGCAGCGTGGCGGCCGCGGCGTAAGGGGAATCCGAAGAGCATGCGCAAGGAACAGAAGACCGCGCTGGTGGCGGAAATCACCGAGGGGCTGGGCCGCGCGAGTATCGCGCTGGTCTCGGAGTACCGCGGGATAACCGCGGGCGAGGCGACCGAAGTGCGCCGCAAGTTGCGCGCGGTGCGCGGCGAGTTGCGGGTGGCCAAGAACACGCTCATCCGGCGCGCGATCAAGGACACCGCCTTCTCGCAGCTCGAGGGCAAGCTGGGAGGCCCGGTGGGCCTTATTTTGAGCTTCGCCGACCCAGTCGAGCTGGCCAAGACCGTGACCGGGATGCGGGAGCTGGGCGAGAAGTTCAAGGTTCGCGGCGGCGTCCTCGACGGCAAGCCGCTCAGCGGTGAAGAGATTCAAGCGCTGGCGGCGTTGCCGCCGCGCGAAGTGGTTCTCGCGCAACTGCTCGGGCTGCTCATGGCGCCGGCGACGCAGGTCGTGCGGCTGCTCAACGAGCCCGGCTCGGCGCTGGCGCGGCTGGTCGACGCGATCGGCAAAAAGAATGGCGACGCGGCGCCTCCCGCGGCGGTCCCAAGCGCAGCGGCTCCGACCGACGCGGCGCCTCCCGCGGCGGCTCCAAGCGATGCGGCGCCGTCCGATGCGGCGCCGAGCGAGAGCTGAGCGCGCGGGGCGGGAGCGGGCGGCCGAGTTGCCCGCGGTGAAAAGTGAAAAGCGAAAAGTTAAAAGTTAAAAGTGAAAAAGGGCTTCCGGGTGAGGCGCTCCCACAAACACCCCTTCCGGCGGCCGCTGGCGACGAAATAAAGTAGAGAGGAATCCTGAGATGTCAGAAGCAGCACAGTTGAACCGCGATCAGGTCAAGGACTTTCTGAAGAACATGAGCCTGATGGAAGCGGCGGCCCTGGTAAAGGATCTCGAACAGGAGCTCGGCGTGTCGGCGGCGGCGCCGGTCGCGGTGGCGGCGGCGGGTCCGGCGGCGGGCGGGGCGGCGCCTGTGGTGGAAAAGGACGAATTCACGGTGATGCTGACCGGGTCGGGCGAAAAGAAGATCCAGGTGATCAAGGTCGTGCGCGAGCTCACCGGGCTTGGTCTCAAGGAGGCCAAGGATCTGGTCGACGGCGCGCCCAAGGCGGTCAAGGAAGGGGTTACCAAGGCCGAGGCGGAAGAGGTGCAGAAGAAGCTGGTGGAGGCGGGCGCCACGGTGGAGTTGAAGTAGGTCCACGTATTCGTGCAATTTGAATTTCGCGCGATTGGGCTGGCGGCAGCGGCGAAGGGCCGCGCCGGACGGCCCGGTCGTGCTGCGATAGAAGGCGCGGGGCACGGCATCCGGCAAGCCGGCTCTGGCGCCTGTTCGACGTTCTGCATGGCGCGCGCGTTCGGGCGCCAAGCGAGGTAGCGATGGCTCAGCTGTCCCAGGTGACGAGTAATCTTCGTCTGCGCCGCAGTTTCGGCAAAATCAAGAAGATTATCGACATTCCCAATCTGATCGAGATTCAGAAGCGCTCGTACGAGGAATTCCTGCAGGCCGGAGTGCCTTCCGATCAGCGCACCGACACCGGCTTGCAGGCGGTGTTCAAGTCGGTCTTCCCGATCAAGGACTTCAACGAGACCGCCTCGCTGGAATTCGTCACCTACGAGCTGGGCCAGCCCAAGTACGACGTCGAGGAATGCCATCAGCGCGGGATGACCTACGCGGCGCCGTTGAAGGTCAAGATTCAGCTGGTCATCTGGGACGTCGAGAACGGGCGGCGCTCGATCAAAAACGTCAAGGAGCAGGAAGTCTACTTCGGCGAGATTCCGCTGATGACCGGCAACGGGACCTTCATGGTCAACGGCACCGAGCGGGTCATCGTCTCGCAGCTTCATCGTTCGCCCGGCGTATTCTTCGAGCACGACAAGGGGCGCACCCATTCCACCGGCAAGCTGCTCTTTTCGGCCCGGATCATTCCGTACCGCGGAAGCTGGATCGATTTCGAGTTCGACCCCCGCGACGTGCTCTACGTGCGCATCGATCGGCGGCGCAAGTTTCCCGCCACCGTGCTGCTGCGCGCGCTCGGGATGACCACCGAGGACCTGCTCAACTACTACTACCGCAAGGACGTCCTGATTCTCGACCCCAAGCAGCTGGCCAAGCAGTTCAAGCCCGACCAGTTGCTCGGCACCAAGATCGGCCGTGACGTGAAGGATCCCAAGACGGGCGACGTGCTGGCGCGCGAGGGGCGCAAGTTCAACAAGGCCATCGTGCGCGCGCTCGAGGCGGCGAAGGTCGGCGAGATTCCGATCGCGCTCGACGAAGTGGTCGGACGCATCTCGGCCCACGACGTGGTCGACGGCGCGACCGGCGAAGTGCTGGTGCAGACCAACGAGGAGCTGACCGAAGAGGCGCTCGAGAAGCTGCGCACGCACGGGGTCAAGAAGCTCGAGGTGCTCTACACCGAGGAGCAGCCGGGCGGCGGGCCGCTGCGCCTGACGCTCGCGCTGGACAAGCTCGAGACGCCCAACGAGGCGATCATCGACATCTACAAGAAGCTGCGCCCGGGCGATCCGCCGACGGCGGAGACCGCGACCACCTTCTTCAACAACCTGTTCTTCAATCCCGAGCGCTACGATCTGTCCAAGGTCGGCCGGCTCAAGCTCAACCACAAGCTCCGGCTCGACGTGCCGCTCGAACAGGGGACGCTGCGCCGCGAGGACATCCTTGAAGTCGTCCGCTATCTCATCGAGCTCAAGAGCGGCAACGGCCAGATCGACGACATCGACCATCTCGGCAACCGCCGCGTGCGCGCGGTCGGTGAGCTGGTCGAGAACCAGTTCCGCATCGGGCTGGTGCGGATGGAACGGGCGATCAAGGAGCGCATGAGCCTGCAGGACATCGAGACCCTGATGCCGCAGGAGCTGGTCAACTACAAGCCGGCCTCGGCCGTGATCAAGGAGTTCTTCGGCTCCTCGCAGCTCTCGCAGTTCATGGATCAGACCAACCCGCTCTCCGAGATCGCGCACAAGCGCCGCCTCTCGGCGCTCGGCCCGGGCGGCCTGACGCGCGAGCGCGCCGGGTTCGAGGTCCGCGACGTTCATCCGACGCACTACGGGCGCGTGTGCCCGATCGAGACGCCCGAGGGCCCCAATATCGGACTGATCGCGGCGCTCTCGACCTACGCGCGGGTGAACGACTTCGGGTTTATCGAGACGCCCTACCGGGTGGTCGAGAACGGCCGGGTGAGCGATCGGATCGTCTACCTCTCGGCGCTCGACGAAGAGGACAAGGTCATCGCGCAGGCCAACGCGCCGCTCGACGCGCACGGCAAGTTCACCAACGATTCGGTCTCGGCCCGCATCGGCGGCGAGTTCACGGTGGTCCGCGCCGAGGACGTGCGCTACATGGACGTCTCGCCCAACCAGTTGGTCTCGGTGGCGGCCTCGCTGATCCCGTTTCTGGAAAACGACGATGCCAACCGCGCGCTGATGGGCTCGAACATGCAGCGCCAGGCGGTGCCGCTGCTCAAGACCGACGCGCCGCTGGTCGGCACCGGCCTCGAGCGCACGGTCGGCCGCGACTCGGGGGTCACGGTCATCGCCAGGCGCGACGGAGTTATCGAAAGCGTCGACGCGGAGCGCGTGGTGGTCCGCGCCGACAAGCCGAGCAAGGACCCGCGCGACGCCGGCGTGGACATCTACAACCTGATCAAGTACCAGCGCTCCAACCAGAACACCTGCATCAATCAGAAGCCGGTGGTGGTGCGCGGCGAGCGGGTCAACACGGGCGACGTGTTGGCCGACGGCCCGTCGACCGACGTCGGCGAGTTGGCGCTGGGACGCAACGTGCTGGTCGCCTTCATGCCGTGGGGCGGCTACAACTTCGAGGACTCGATTCTGATCTCTGAGCGGGTGGTCAAGGACGACCTCTTCACCTCGGTCCATATCGAGGAGTTCGAGTGCGTGGCGCGCGACACCAAGCTCGGGCCCGAAGAGATCACGCGCGACATTCCCAACGTGGGCGAGGAGGCGCTGCGCAACCTCGACACCGCGGGCATCATCCGTATCGGCGCCGAGGTTCGTCCGGGCGACATCCTGGTCGGCAAGATCACGCCCAAGGGCGAGACCCAGTTGAGCCCGGAGGAAAAGCTGCTGCGCGCGATTTTCGGCGAGAAGGCCGGCGAAGTGCGCGACACTTCGCTGCGGGTGCCGCCGGGCGTCGAAGGGGCGGTCATCGGAGCGCGCGTGTTCGCGCGGCGCGGGGTGACCCGCGACGATCGCAGCCAGGAAATTCACGGGCTGGAGATCGAGCGGCTCAAGCAGGACGAGAGCGAGGAAATCCGCATCATCCGCCAGGAGACGCTGCGCAAGCTCAAGCGCGCGCTGGTCGGCAAGAAACTGGCCGTGCGGATTATCGCCGATGACCGCAGCGTGCTGCTGGCCAAGGGCGACACGCTCACCAACGAGGCGCTCGACGAATTGCAGCCCCCCGCCTGGGAACAGTTGCGGGTCGAGGGCGAAAGCGCGACCGCGGATGCCGCCGCGGCGGTGGCCGCGATGCGTTCGAGCGTCGAGGCGGTGTCCGGATTCTACGGGGCCAAGCAGGAACGGTTGCGCGGCGGCGACGAATTGGCGCCCGGCGTGATCAAGATGATCAAGGTCTTCGTCGCGATCAAGCGCCGCTTGCAGGTGGGCGACAAGATGGCGGGCCGCCACGGCAACAAGGGCGTGCTCTCGCGCATCCTGCCCGAGGAGGACATGCCGCGGACGGAAGACGGCACCCCGGTCGACATGGTGCTCAATCCGCTCGGCGTGCCCTCGCGGATGAACGTCGGACAGATTCTGGAGACTCATCTGGGATGGGCCGCGCGCGAGATCGGCCACAAAATCGACGCCGAGCTCAAGGCGGGCGCGAGCGCCGCGCAGATGCGCAAGCGGCTGCGCGATTTCTACAACGACCACGAGAGCCAGGAATTCGTCGATCAGTTGCCCGACGCCGAGGTGTTGCGGCTGGCGGGCAAGTGCCGGGCCGGCGTGCACGTGGCGTCGCCGGTGTTCGACGGCGCGCGCGAAGAGGAGATTTTCGCGCTGCTCAAGCGCGCCGAGCTTTCCGAGACCGGCCAGTGCACGCTCTACGACGGGCGCACCGGGCTCAAGTTCGAGCAGCCGGTCACGGTCGGCGTGATGTACATGCTGAAGCTGCATCACTTGGTCGAGGACAAGATCCACGCGCGCTCGACCGGACCCTACAGTCTGGTCACCCAGCAGCCGCTGGGCGGCAAGGCGCAGTTCGGCGGCCAGCGTCTGGGCGAGATGGAAGTGTGGGCGCTGGAGGCGTACGGCGCGGCCTACACGCTGCAGGAGATGCTGACGGTGAAGTCCGACGACGTGGCCGGACGCACCCGCATGTACGAGGCGATCGTCAAGGGCGAGAACACGCTGGAGCCGGGTTTGCCGGAGTCGTTCAACGTGATGGTCAAGGAGCTGCAGTCGCTCTGCCTCAACGTCGAACTGCTCGAGCAACAGCCCCGCTCATAGCGCGGAGCAAGGAGCAATCGGGTATGGAAGATCTTTTCGGAATTTTTGAAAAGCCCAAGAACCCGCTGGCGTTCAACGCCATCCGCATTTCGATCGCGTCGCCGGAGATGATCCGGTCGTGGTCGCACGGCGAGGTCAAAAAGCCGGAGACCATCAACTACCGCACCTTCAAGCCGGAGCGCGACGGGCTGTTTTGCGCCAAGATTTTCGGTCCGACCAAGGACTACGAGTGCAATTGCGGCAAGTACAAGCGCATGCGCCATCGCGGCGTGGTGTGCGAGAAGTGCGGGGTCGAGGTGATCCAGTCCAAGGTGCGGCGCGAGCGCATGGGGCATATCGATCTGGCCGCGCCGGTCGCGCACATCTGGTTTCTGCGCTCGCTGCCCTCGCGTATCGGCACCCTGGTCGACATGACGCTCAAGGAGCTCGAGAAGGTGCTGTACTTCGAGAGCTACGTGGTGCTCGATCCGGGCGAGACCCCGCTCCAGCACAAGGAGCTGCTGACCGAGCGCAAGTACCGCGAGGCGCGCGAGCTGTACGCCGACGGCTTCAAGGCCGAGATGGGCGCCGAGGCGATTCGCACGCTGCTCTCGGGGCTCGAACTCGAGAAGCTGGCCGAGGACCTGCGGGTCGAGATGAAGGCCACGGCGAGCGAGGCCCGGCGCAAGAAGGTGGCCAAGCGGCTTAAGGTGGTCAACGCCTTTCGCGACTCCGGCAACCGGCCCGAATGGATGATCCTGACCATCCTGCCGGTCATTCCGCCCGATCTGCGCCCGCTGGTGCCGCT
>Ga0307374_10009809_pt1 | contig 14036 bp, 13 predicted proteins | sample OX3MG_FD_202532 | JGI IMG/M metagenome (GOLD analysis project Ga0307374, IMG submission 202532) | Soil microbial communities from Risofladan, Vaasa, Finland - OX-3 | ecosystem: Environmental > Terrestrial > Soil > Coastal area > Acid sulfate soil | place: Finland: Risofladan, Vaasa | collected... | reverse complement strand
GGGCTGATATCTCCTTTGCAAACTCCCTTGGGAATGTATTGATGGTCTGGGTTGCAATTGTCACCTTCATGTTTGCCTTTCTCATGGTGTTTAGCAATTCCCTGAGCGCAAATGGGGCAAAAAGATGTGCCTCGTCGATATACATGAAAAATGGTTTTGTGGAAAGATCAGGCCTTCCAAATCTTTTTCTTGCTTCAACATAGACCATGTTGATTAGAATGGTCCCAAGAAATGATATCACATCATCAGAGCCGCCACTGGATAAATCTACTATTACCCACTTGTCTGATTCCATTATATCTCCAAAGTCAATTGTTGATTTTGCAGTATCAAGTATTGCTGCAACCTGCGGCGTTGACAAGATCTTGTCAAGTTTGTTGTATGCTGAACGTCCGGCATCTTTTTGATACTGCTGGGGAAACAAGACATTCCAGAAATGTCTGACATCTCGGTTTGCAACTTTATTCATAAAAATAGAACGCATTCTATCGTCTGTGATTATTTTTACCAGGTCTCTAAGTGTCGAGTCTTCTATTTCTACAAGAGCATTTGCACCATTTCTTAACAGGGCTTCAAGTTGCGGACCCCATGAATCACGATATATGTTTCGTAATGCATTTACAAGATTCATGGCCACAACATATCTGTCGCCGCCACTCTTTACCTCAAGTGGATTTATTTTTACAATTTTTCCCCACAAGCGTACCGTATCCAGACTGATGTAGATTACGCGATCCTTTTTTGATTCCGGAATCATTCTTAGAACATCTTGCGCTAAAGTTCCATGCGGGTCAACAAGCATGAATCCCTCATCTCTGTTTATGTTCTGGTTTATCATTATAGTATCCACAATACTTTTTCCTGAACCCACCTCGCCAAAGATTCCCATGTGTATCTGCTCATTTCGCGGTATTCCTGCCGTCATGCCATTGTCATTAAACCCTAGAACTGTTATGTCAGACTTGCCAGAACTCACAATTTATAGAAATATTTTATTTTAAAAGCAGTGGATGAGTTTGGTTAAACTAGTTTAAAACCCTGTTCCCATATGACTCACATCATCGTCAAGGAACCCGTCAATATTCCCAGGTCCACCATCGTGGTAGGTCATATTCTTTAAATTGACTGGGCATTTTTTGCTTCCAATCTTTGATCTCTTCCTCATCCCAAGTAATTACAAGCATATTCGAAATATGATATCTAGATTCTAATTCCTCAAGCTCCTCAGAATTTGCCCAACATGCAAGCAACCGTATAGGACCTTGCAAAAAGGGTAATCGTTTATCAGTAATCAAATGAATGATCCTCTCATTTTTTATCTTGATTTCTTTTTTGCCTAAAGCATCATTGTTAACAAGAATGTTTGTGTGTATGTCATTTGGAAGTAATCTAACAATCTTTGCATCTATTGTTATTCTGTCTTCCTTACTACTCTTGTAGGCTATGTCTTTACCAAATATGGCTTCAAGTTCATAATATATTGACTCATGTCTGTTTCCACGCGTTGAATGAAATTGCACAAGTGTTTCATCGTCACTATTTAGCAACCAAGCCAATCCATATCTTACAGATGTCGGATCATATCCGAATGCAGGAATGAACTGTCGGTCAATATTGGTTGAAACCATTTCTAATAAATTTCCCAATGTTTGTAATTATTTCCATTTTTTGCAACAACCATCACAACAATGAAGATTCCAATATTCGCCCCAACTCTTCTTGAGTTGTTCAGGTGCATCTATTGTATGCCCAATGTCATGCTCGCATACTCTCTCTATTCTGCCATCCTCACGTGTCATTAACTTCATCTTGATTCGATTTCTCCTTATGTTCTGCTAACGTACTCCAACTTTAAATCCATTAGTATGAAAAGGTCTTGATATATTGAGGAAATGAAAACATGACTCGTAACACACGCTCCCTTAAGGTACTTGAAGATTATACTCGTGATGTAGGGAAAGGAATTGCACGTATAGATTATGATTCTATGGATTCACTTGGAGCTTCTACGGGCGATATTATAGAAATTAAGGGAAAAAGAAGGACCGTAGCCAAGTGTTTACCACTAGATCCATCGGATGCAGGAAAAGGGATCGTGCGGATAGATAGACTGATCAGACATAATGCCAAAATTCGTATTGGACAATATGTTCTAGTAAAACAAGTTACATTAAATGACGCCCAGTCCATGAAAGTATTTTCAACAAAAAAAATTACTCTAGACTCGGAACAATATGACTATGCACAAGATGATGTTAAGGGTCATCCAATAATGATGGGCGATAAGATTGAATTGTCTTTTTTTGATGAAAAGTCAGAGTTTGAAGTTAGACGCATAAACCCCTCTCCTGCAGCAGTTATGACTGCAAAAACAAAAATCATATTTCTTAACACCAAGTAAGAGTAATTATTTTGATGATAATGACGAATATTTTAGTAATAAGTGATCTCCATTTTGAAAAAGGATCTTTTAGAGGAATTTATCAAGACGGTGCTTTAGACTGGTTATTAAAAATTGTAGATAAAACAAAGGCAACTGCACTTGTAGGACTGGGTGACTGGGGCTCTGCCTGGACACTTGATGATTGGAATCTGCTTACACAAAAAGTTACAACGCATGCAATTTTTGGAAATCATGATAATGTGGATTTGCTAGAATCTGTAAAAAATATAGATGATTCCAAAGTACTTGCACATGATGGTGAGATACGAAATATTGAAGGAATAAAATTTGGATTCATCAATGGAGTAATGTCTGACAAGGGAACTCCAAGACGTAATGTTCCAAGATCTACATCTGAAGATTTCCTAAGAATCGCATCTACTAATTTCAAAAGATTGGATATATTATGTACTCATGAAAGTCCAATAGTTCCAGAATATGGTAAAAAGTTCAATTCTGGTATGGGTCCTGCCGCCATGACAAAAGTAATTGAGAAAGTGCAACCAAAGATTAGCATAAGTGGACATCTTGATTTTGGACCATATACAGTTTCAAAAATAGGTCAAACAATCACTGTACGAATTGAAAGCGGTCAGATGAACAGACACTATGCGATAATAAAACCGGATAAGAACGAAGTTGAGGTATGGTATGATGAAAATTTCAAAGAAAAATTACCTGTATCTCTAAAGCCAGTTTAGTTATTGTTTTATGACTAATTTTCAAGATTTAGAAATTTATTAAAACTATCAGGTTAGCCTTGAATTATGTTCGATTATGTTATAAGCTATGAAATTCTCAAAATAAATTATCTTGAGCTCAATAAATGATCACAGAGTATTGCTTGGCATAGTATCATCTATCCGAGTTAACTCTAATTCATCTCTTTTCAAGGAAAATGATTCGATTTATGATGATATTTACAAAGATGTTGAATTGTATCTTAACAATAAATTCAATAGAGAAAAATTTCCGTTCGAATCAATAGAGAGTTTTACATGCAATCACATTCAAGAATGTTGGTTGCCTGAACAAAAAGATAATCTACTTAATGGCGGCTTCAGTTATGCAAATTCGAGCTATCTTAATTTTCAGGATAAATTATCCTCAATAGATGAAGGCAACTGGAAAAGATTTGAAACTATACTTACTAACTCGAGTAGAAAAATAACTAGAACAAAAACAAGAGAGCCTAGTAAACCAGATGAGAGAAGATATAATGAATTTTTTATTACTGCACCGTTCATAACCCAGATTCCTAGAGAATATATCAATACGTGGTATGACATCATGTTGCTTTTTGGAATCAGGCGCGAACAACTTTTCGAAAAAGATTTGTCTGAGAGGATATACAACATAGGACTACCCATTACAGTGGTTCAAATTTCAGATACGACAAAATCAGATGGAATCAAATCATCCGAATCAATTTTTTTGCTCTGTCCTATCATCACATTAAATAGAAAACCCAATAAAATTCAATTCAGGAAAACGATTTCTGTCAGCTTAGTACTTGTTCCAATAATGGGAAAGAATAAGGAAACAAAAATTTCTGGTCAGGAAGTATTTGACGTATTATGGGATATAGGAGATCCTATGAAATTAAAAATTGCTGAAAAAAGTCCCCTCCTTCAGTTTCTTGGGTTTACAAATGAAAATAAAGAATTTACAAAGACTGAATTAATCAAAGAAATTATGAAAACAATATTATCTATAATCACAGAAAATGGCTATTCAAAAGATGAAGAAAACGATAACATTTCCAAGCAAATCAGCATTTCCTTACAAAGGGTTGTGACGTATTTCAAAGAGAATTCTGAAGATGAAAGAGTACATGTTTTTGAAGACTCAAAATTAGAACCAACTGCTGAAAAAAATTTAAGAATGATGGTTCATCCATATCATTATTTTATAGATAGAAGAGAAGGTAACGAGGCGTTCCAAAGTATTTTTAAACTTAAAGATTTAATTGTGAACGACAAGTTCCGTTTCGATTCGTCACATTTGCTATTTTATAATCCACGAGACTCTTATTTGTCAGGTGTTCATTATAAAAAATATGAAGAATTCCCAAAACTTTCAATGAAATGGTATTTCTTCTTCGATCTCTATATGGTAATGGAGATTTCTTTGATTAAAGTCATGTTGCATTCATTCTATAAGGAAACAGAAGAACATGAAGACTTGCAACATGTGCTTGATATAGAAAAAGAACTAGTAACAGATCTTGATGAATTCTATGATCTTGATCTCAAATTTAATTCATACAAAGATTCGTATGAGAAGATTAAGGAAATATCAGGCATTAATGAAAGTTACAATGCTGTAAAAAATAAGCTTAACGACCTAAAGAATTATTTTTCCTTAACTCAACAAAGGAGAATTAATTTTGCTATCATCATTTTAACTGTATTTACAGTTGCGTCTAGTCTGCTTTTGTTTCAATATGATTCATCTGATATTTTGCATAAAATAGCCTTAGGAGGTATAATTGCAGCAATAATTGCATTTCTTTTTTACTTCTGGGTCCAGTATGTAAAGACAAAAAATAATTAACTCTAATTTTTATTCAAAATTTTAATAATCTTATTTTAGTTTAAATGTGTGATGTTATACTTTAAACCTATGAGCGGTGAAGTTGTTTGCATTTCTCATAAAGAAGATGCAGATGGAATAGGTGCAGCATCGTTAATCAAGCAAGCATTTGGAGGAAGTACAAAATTAGTTGATTACACGAATATGATGGATATTCTCGAAGGTCTAAAAAATGAATCCTTGCAAACTCTCTATATATGCGATCTGGGTCTGAGCAAAGCTATTCAAGACAAATTCATTGATGTCTTGACTGCACTTAGAAATAAAGGAGTAGAGATAACATACATAGATCATCACGACATAGATGAAACGATAAAAAAGAAAATAGAATCACTTGGAGTGAATTTTGTTCATAAAACTGATGAATGTACAACCGTTCACGTTTATAATACATACAAATCAAAACTTGATGGTAACAGTTCCTTTCTGGCTTCGATTGGAGCTATTACGGATCATATGGAGGACAAACCTATTGCCAGTTCACTGATTGAAGGATTTGATTGGCTCTTTACATTATTAGAATCTACTATTCTTGCATATATTATTACTAGTCATCAGAAAGACGATGAATATCTTGTCAATCTAGTAGACAGTCTTAGCAAATCTATGTATCCACATGAAATTCTAAATGCCTTTGAGTTTGTAAATCAGCAAGCAAGGAAAATAACTGAGGCAATTGAATACATCAAGAAAAATATGAAACTAATGTCAAATTTGGCATGTGTGGATATTACAGGTTATGACGTTGTGGTTGTGAATTTTGTTCCAGGGCTTGCAGGAAAAGATGTGGGTATAACATACAAATTACGACCAGAAAATGGAATTTATGTACTATCGATTCGTGGTACTAAATCATGTAAAATTCATCTTGGCAGACTCGTCAATACCGTAACTACTGAACTAGGGGGATCTGGCGGTGGTCATGAGAAGATGTGTGGTGGTTCAATACCGAAAGATAAGATTGATGCGTTTTTAAAAAGATTTGATTCTAAACTAGCATAAATTTCAAGCCGGCACCTTGTTTTAGCCACTGGGCCAATTTGGTTCGGTAATACATGATGGTAGATCAGAACCAAATTCCAATAATGAATATCCTTGCACTTTGTACTTCGTACCATTGTCATCTACGTAGTTTGGATAGAAAATGGTGACTTCGCCGGTACTGGAAATTATTATTGTTAATGAGTAAGTACAAAATGCCATTCCTAGACCGTTTTGATGTCTAGTTCCAAAGCTGAAACGTCTTCCTCTCTCAGTCCATTCCAATACCTTATCAGGGATTTCAAATATGTCAAAATCTTTAAATTTTTCGTTAGAATTTACATCCCCGGTGTTAGCATTATTATTAAAAGCAAATTTTGGTCGTAAAGTAACTCTACTTCTCACTTTTTGAGTCTTAACATCGATTAGGGTCGCACCATCCATAATGCAAATATCAAATAAATCTTCTTTATCCATATCTTCTAATTTCTTCCCTGAGAATTCTTGAAGGTCCATATGACTTTGAGAAGAATAATTTTCTAATACAAATTCATCGTAGTCATTCTCCTCGTTCGAAATAGTTCCCAGTACAATAATTGCCCCTTCATATTCACTCTCTGAAATTTTCTTTACAACTTCTTTAATTTTCTCCCCAATTTTTTCCTTAATTTCTTCCCCAAAACATGTACCTATTAAATTCTTTAGAAAATTCCAAGTCTGTTTCTCTATTGTTTTTTTCCATCTGGCCGTATGTTTATTATATCTCATAATCTCATTGCCTTTAAATATAACTAAAATGCTATCTGTAGAAACCACTAGACCACAGGTACCTTCTAACTCCTTAGTTATTTTTGTCAAGATGGTCATGGAAGATCTTAATTCATCATCTGCCTCAAAAGATGCAATTCTTAAATTCAAAATATTGTGTAACCGAATATTAGTGACTGTATTATCTGGGAGTATTCCAATAATCCTATTTTTTTTGTTTAGCAGTGTATGATGTCCCTTTAGTAACCCTATTGTCCGGTATAGATTGTCATCCTTTTTGATAATGTCTTCTGCACTCAATACAACGAGTTTATTTGAACTATTGTCCTCATTCTTAGATTGGATGGACAAAATATATTCGGGCTTTTTAGAATTACCTTTATTTTTTTTTAGTATATCATTATTTTTTTTATTAGAAATTAAAAATGTATATTGTAATTTTGCATGTTCAACTTTGGTCTCTTCTAATAATGTTTTGGCAAACAGGCAGCCGATTAAAACAGTATCAGCTATTGAAAATTTAACTTTTTCTTCAATAATTTCTATTAGATCTTCAATGTCTTTAAAATAACCAAAAGTCATATGGCCAAAAAATCTAATACCGGGTTCTAATTCCTTGTATTCTGAGGGATAATTTCCCACTAAATCGTGTTTCTGGATGTCTATGACTTTTTTAAGTTTCGTGTCATCTTTCAATTTCATAAAGCATCATTTTTTATATTTTTTTTTTCCTTAATTCATAGGCGTCTATCATTTCCTTTACTGTTTTCCTTGAATCCACGAATCGTAATCCCAGAGATTTCTTAGCATATTCCTTATAAAATTCGGTGTAATATTCATTTATTTCTTCCAATATATCTTGCTTATAAGGACCAAATATTATTATAAATAGGGTTATTTTATCCTCGAGGTAATTACGTTCATTTTTCTTAGGATCATTATTCACAATTTTCAATTTTGGAAAATAAATATGGGATTCCTTAACTTCAAATAAATTCATTAAAAAGATCATAAATTGAATTGATTTGATAAATTTAATATGTTCTTCTGATTCAGCGTTAATGTTATTATTACTTTCTAATGTTTTTACAATTATTTTCAAGTTGTCATACAAATTATCTGTCGTTTTAGGATGATTGTAGTTGGGTTTGACCTTATCATAATAATATAAAGCAGCATGAGTTGATAGTTTTTTAAAATCATCAGATATTCTTTTAAATAACGATTCCCCGTCTGTGATTGTTGTATTTTTTTCATCATTTTTAATTCTATATTCTAGGTCGTCTAATAATTTCTTTAAAGACGTATGATCGTACCACTCTCTAAATTCCTCTGAATATGCAATTATTTCTTTGTTGAATGTAGCATTGTAATTTATGTTAATTACAATATTTTTATTTTCTCCGTCATCCCTATCTATCAATGAATAACCTGTACGGTCGTTTTCATTTTTTGGTCCAGCCGCATCTCCGACTTTGCACATATCATAAAATTTCTGATTCCATTCGAATTTCAGAAGTGGTTCGCTGCTATTTTTTTCTATTTGAATATAGTTAATCATTACACCATTTTCATGTTTAGATTTATCTACAATATTTTCGAAAAATTCAAAGGGAATTGTTTCTAGCTCAGTAGACAGTATTGATGAGATAATTGTATATGCAAGATAATTGTATTTCGTAGCATTATCATCAATATTAGTAGATGAATTTTTCATAATCCATTGATTTAACCACCTTCCATAGGTGGATGAACCATGAAAAACAGCTGCAACCGCACTTGGTTCTTTATCCTTATTTATTGGTGGAGAAACATTAAAAAGATGAGCATATTTATTCCGCTCAAATTCATTTTTATTATAATTGTTTTCAATAAAGTTCTCATAGTCTTCAAAATTAAAAATAGGATCAAGATCTATAGAATGACTAAAAGTAAATCCATTTGGAATAGAAAAAAATTTTGTACAAATTGCATGCCACATTAGTAAAAAATCATGGTCAATAATAGACTTCGGTAGGTTTTCACCTATTTTTGAAAATGCTGTAGATTGTTGTTCATTAGGTGACATATTGAAAAATCATGGATCATCCGTTATTTAAAATAGATCCAGTCATTTGGATTATCTACAGATCGGTCTCTTGCTAAATCTCAGGTTATTCCCCTATCCAGTGAACTACTTTCTTCTCAAATTTAACAAATACTTGATTGAGAACATATCCAATTAATCCAACTAGAATTATTACTGCATACATGTTTGAACTGTCATATAATAAATTAAAATTAAAAATTCTATATCCTAATCCATTCCCAGAACCAAAGAACATCTCTGTTACTATAACAATTATTAAAGAAATTGAAAGTGCTTGCCTTAATCCAACAAAGACATACGGCAATGCATCGTAGAATACAATTTTTTTAAATATTTGTATTTGGCTAGCATTCATACTCTTAGCCCAAAATATTCTTGATTTATTTGCATTATTTACACCATACATTGCATTGATAATTATTAGAAAAATAGCACCAAAGACAGTAGCGGCAAAAACAGACAAATCACTTATGCCAAAAAACAAAATAAAGAGTGGAAATAATGCGGTGGCTGGAACCGATCTGAAGAAATCAACTACTGGCAGAAACATCCTGTATGCCGTTTTAGAATAACCTAAAATTAGACCTAATGGAATTCCAACTAAGGCAGAAAATGTAAAAGAAATTGCAGTTCTGTATAAAGTAAGAGTGGTATCACCCAGAATCGTTCCTTTCAACAAAAGTAAAATTAGAGATTGAAAGACTTGGTGTGGGTAAGGCACCAGAGTATTTGCAAAAATATGAGATTCGGACAATCCATACCATCCAGCAATTATGCCGATAATTCCAACCACTCCTGAAAATCGAGATCTTAGAAGATTCATTTCCTTATCACGCTGTAAAACTTTCTTAAAACTTCCGTTCGTATATTATAGAACTCGGTAGTTTCCATAATGTCTTGTTTTCTAGGTCTTGGAAGATTGACAACTACTTCTCCTTCAACCCTAGCTGGCATTTTACTAAATATTATGATTTTATCTGACAGATATACTGCCTCGTCTATATCATGAGAAATAAGCAGAGTCGTAACCTTAGTTTTTGAGAAGATATCGAGGAGCTTATTTTCCATTTCAAGTCTTCGCTCATAATCTAATGCGCTAAATGGCTCATCCATTAACAACAAATCGGGATTTTGGATTAAAGCCCTAGCTATTGCAACTAGTTGTTTTTGACCCCCACTGCATTGGTAAGGATATTGATACAACGGAATATCAATATTTAATGATGTCAATAATGTGTTAACCTTCTCTATTCTTTCTGATTTTCTAATACCGTTAAGCTCTAGCGGAAAAGCAATGTTCTCGAGACATGTCCTCCAAGGAAGTAGAGTATCAGAGGAATTTTGAAACATAAAACTTATTCTTGATTTTTTTGTAGGCTTTCCATCCACTGTGATTATATTAGTATCTGGTTCTACCAAGCCTGCGATGAGATTAAAAAGTGTAGTTTTCCCACATCCGTTAGGTCCGAATATAGTTACAAAACAACCTTTCTCAACTTGAAAGGATAACTTATCTAAAATCTGTTTGGTATGTTCTTTTGTCTTATATGATTTGGAAATGGAATCTATAACAAGAAATTTTTTTTTTTCGGTATTTTCAAAGGTGTCAGAAATCAACTTTGTCAAGGTTTATAGATTAAATCATTCATATCTACTTTTTTATCTAGGTAGCCCTGTTCAAACATTTTGTCTGCAAAGTTTTGATAAACCTGCTGTGCCGAACTTGCTTCCGAATATGATGACCATCCGAGTGGTCCTGTATCATTTTCTGGTAATTCAAGGTATTTGGCAAGTAATTGTCTACCTTCCTCGGGATTTGCACTGAGATAGTCTGCTGCTTTTTTAATTATCTCGACAATTTTTTTTGCGGTCTCTGGATGTTCATTAACAAATTTTGTACTAAAACCATATCCTACTGTTGGCATTGGAGTCTGTATGGTTAGATCTGCCGAGTTGAGAATTGATTTTGCTACTCCAGTCCTTATTGCAATATTTGTAATAGGTGAAGCTGTCCATATTGCATCTACACTACCTGCATCTAACGCACTTATCAGATCAGTAGGCGGCAGTGCAACCAAAGTAGCTTGTGAAGGATCAAAGTAATTTTTGAGGATCATTTTTGGTAAAATATTTCCAATTGAACCTGGTAATGTTCCAATTTTCTTTCCCTTCAATTCATTCAGAGAAGTAATTGGTGAATCTGCTTTGACCAATATCATAGTAAGATTTTGCGTTTCCTCAGCTGCTAGAAATAATTTTATTTTTCCAGGTTCTTTTTCTTCAATTAAAAGAAGATCTGTTGTGGATATTGGAAAACCAACATCGGCTTGACCCGACAATAATGCAGAAGTGACCAGACTTGCATCTTGTTCAACTTCACTATTGACATTAATGTTTGCCTCCTTGAAATATCCGTTTTCAATAGCTACAAAAAGAGGTACAGAATCAATAAATTTTGGATAAACCATATTTACAGTAATGGGGTTGTTTGCCGTAGGTTGCTGCATAGTAAGCAAGTAAGCAGAAACTCCTATTGCTATTACAATAGCGATTGTTATTCCTATTGCCTTATTTTTTGCTACCACGACTTTTGAAGTAAAATATTATGATATAAGGAACTATGCATCTAACTTAGTGGGTATATCGGTTTAGAAAGAACTGAACTTATATAAGATGAAAAGCGGCCCAATTTTTAATAATTATATATAAAAGAAGTATCTCTTAAACAAAAGACGATGGCGAAATCGTTACTGATCTCTTTACTTGGTACTTCAAAACTACGGCCAATGAGAATCATAACCGAAAAAAAACCAGATAGGATCTGTCTTGTTACCAGCAATCAGCCGGAATGGCAGGAGGCTACAAAACAGTTGGCAGATGACATAGCAACTCAATGTGATATATTATACGACGACGACGATGTTGTAATAACAAACGCCACCTTAACTGATTTTGATAGTGTCTTTGCTTTAACATATAGATTGATTGAAAATTTCAAAAAGGAAGTCAAGGGAAGAAGTCCTGTATACATTGATGTTTCGGCAACAACCGGGATTGCAATGTCTGCAGCAGTACTTGCAAGCTGCCTCTTCAAGGACACTCATGTGTATTATCTTTATGCAAAATTTAATCCGATAAGTATAAGAAAAATTTTAGAGGATGAAGAAAGCAAGGCGAGGGAAATTGGTAAGCAACCACTTGCTGAAATACCAAAACCATTGGTTCCAATACACAAAATGGAAAAAAATAGTATTTACTATGACATACTGGTAACATTACGTGATGAATTAAGCGGACATGCCAATTCACAGAACCAAATAGTAAATAGCATAAAGTTGAGAGATAAACAAGGAAATTTTATCAAAGATGACAAAGGAGGGTTCAAAATTCTAGGGCAAGTCAAAACAAAATCTACCCCAGCTAAATTTGCCCGACATATTGTTCAACTGGAAACATGGGGTTTAGTTGAGAAAGTACATGAAATTGGAACGGCCAACGAGATAGTACTAACAGACTTTGGGCGTTCCCTTCTCAAAGCGGTAGAATTAGAATCTAAAATATAACTTTAATTTTCCTGATTGAAGAAAGTGTTACACAATAGTTTAAGTATAAAAACGAGATTCATTAACTAAATTCATGACTTCTCTTATGATCAGCCTATTGGGAACATCCAAGTTAAGGCCACTTCGAATAATACAAGAAATAAAACCAACAGAATTATGCTTGATAATCAGCAGCCAATCTAGTTGGAAAACTCACACTAAAACACTTGCAAGAGAAATTAAAAAGGAAGTGAAAAGTATTTTTAATGAAAATGAGATCTTTACAAAAGAAGTAGATTTTACAGACTTTAACAAGGTGTTTTATTTATTGCATGGAATAATTCAGGAGTACAAGGAAAAGGACAAGAAAGGAATTATCTACATGGATGTTTCAGCTACGACTGGAATAGCCATGTCGGCAGCAGCTGTTGTAAGCAATATGTTCAAAGATACACATGTTTGTTACCTATATGCAAAATTCAAACCTGGTGATGTAAATACAATAAAGGCGGAAATGAAAAAGAAAAAAGAAATTACTAGACAAAAAATCCTAGAGTTGCCAAATACTGGACACTTACAATATGGATTGAACCAAGTACCACACCTAGAATCAGAAAAATTAACTTTTTTTATAAGTTATAGAATGGTTCAAGAAAATAATGATCTGTATCAATTAATGAGTGATTTTATCAGATCATTTGGTTTTACGGTAGTGTCAGCTTCTGAAAGTGGAAGGCCTGATTTGAGTCCCGCCCTAATGATAAAAGATAAGATAAGAGGATCAGATATACTTCTAGCCATATTGACTATGGATGTTGTATCTGAAGCATCAGGTAAAAAAATTTATTTTCCCAGCGGAAATGTGATTGAAGAAATTGGAGAAGCTGCTGATAAGAAGATCATAATACTCACAGAAGATGGCGTCACAGTACCATCAAACATATCACAGCAAAAAACATACATTCCTTTTAACAGATCAAATCCTGCAGGAATGCTTCTAGGACTTGTCAAGTATATGAAGCAAATAGACTTGTTCTAAACTTGTTTTGTTATTTCAATTTTAATTATTCTAAAAAATAAAACATGAAATTAATTTTTTACAAAAGTGGACCCAAAAATACAACCATGATGTGTGGATTTTTCTAGAATTTGTAATTAGTCAAACATTAGGTATCTGATTTTTTCTTGGCTGGCAATTTTGGAATGAACCTGTCCAGTTTATCATTTACCTCTTTAGCATACCAAGAGATGGTGCTGCGTCTTTTCATTGCAAATATTCCTGTAATAGGTCCGGCTATTGCAAGCATCAGATATGTGTAATCAGTCCTGTATATTGCAGTTGCAAACACATCATCCTTTGCTTGAAAACTGACATTGTTTGTCTTGGAATCAAACGGCAGGTTTGTGCCTTCCCAGTGGTCAAATACCTGTCGTACCAAAAATGACATTTGCCATTTCTCCGGGGCACTTAGAGTCGCAGTACTTCCATATGGGTAAAATCCCCCGCCTATCGCATCTGTTGCATTTACACTTAGCATCAGATCATATGCTGCAGTTATGTTCGAGTCTTCTTCAAGGTAAGTCTGGACTTTATTTTCTGCGTATCTCTGGTCCCCTA
>Ga0307374_10009808_pt1 | contig 14037 bp, 11 predicted proteins | sample OX3MG_FD_202532 | JGI IMG/M metagenome (GOLD analysis project Ga0307374, IMG submission 202532) | Soil microbial communities from Risofladan, Vaasa, Finland - OX-3 | ecosystem: Environmental > Terrestrial > Soil > Coastal area > Acid sulfate soil | place: Finland: Risofladan, Vaasa | collected... | reverse complement strand
CCCCGAGGCGGTGAAACAGCTGGACATTGCTGGGGTTGTTCACCCGGGCGATGGTGTGAGGCACCTTGAATTTGCGTTTGGCCAGCTGACATGCCACCAGGTTGTCCTCGTCATCCCCGGTGACAGCGGCCAGGACATCGGCGCGTTCAATCCCACTGGTGGCAAGGAAGGCCATCTCGTCACCGTCTCCGACCAGACAGGCGCAGCTCCCCAGCTGGGCCGAGATGGAGGCGGCGCGAACCCGGTCCTTCTCGATCAGGGCCACCTCGTAGCCGGCGGTCAGCAGGCGATGGGTGAGGTAGAAGCCGACCTTGCCCCCCCCCACCACGATCACGTAGGCGGGACGCTCAGGCATCGGCGTGCCCCGCCGAGGCGGTGACGGCCTGGCGGGCCCTGTCGGCCGCCTCGGGGCCAGCCTCGAAGTAGGTCTTGGCGATAGCGGCTCCGACCAGGGTCGGGCAGTAGGTGTAGAGGCCCATCTCCCGGTAGACCTGCTCTCGAATGGGGTCGTAGATCCTGGTCATCACCCGGGGAATTTGGAAGATCTCCTGGGCCACCTGGGCCGACATGATGTTGCGGTTGTCGCCGTTGGTGACTGATATGAACCAGTCCGTCTCCGCCGCACCGGACTCCTCCAGCACGTGCTGATCGGTGCCGTTGCCGAGCACCAGCCTCCCCGGGAACCCGGGGCCGAGCCGATCGAAGGCCGCCCGGGAACTGTCGACCACGGTCACCTGATGCCCATCGCCGGCCAGGTTCTTGGCCAGCGCCGAGCCGACTCGGCCACAACCCACTATGAGAACCCTCACGCGGGCGAGTATAGCTTGAGTTCGAGAGTCGCCATCCCCCCGGGCCGGGCCAGGTCGGTGCAGGGCCTCCCCAGAACCGCCACAATGGGCCTCGTGGCGTCTCGATTATTTCGCTCCGGCTCCAACAGCGCGACCGCTCCGGAGCGGCTTGGGGTGCTGGGCCCGCATCGAATCGTGGTTCCGGTTCGGGGAGACCAGGTCGATGAGGACGCTCTGCGAGCCGCCTGCCGGCTGGCCCGACCGGCCAAGGCCAGGGTCCTGATCATCGCCGTGCTGGAGGTGCCGCGGCATCTTCCCCTCGGAGTCAGCCTGGGCGAGGAGCTGGCCGAGGCCGAGGGAGTGCTGGGCAGGATGGAGGACCTGGCGACCCAGCTGGGCACCAAGGTCGACACCGTGGTGCTGCAGGCCAGGGAGGCGGGGTCGGCGGTCGTGGACGAGGCGAGGCGGTGGGATGCCGACCTCATGGTGGTGGGTCTGGGCGCGCCCCCGAAGTTCGGGGAGTTCAGCCTGGATCGAACCGCCGAGGAGCTCCTGGGGCGGGTCCATTGCCGGCTGATCATGATCCGCCCGGCGCTGGATGCGGCGGCTACGGGCAGCAGCGTTTCCCTGCCTGGATCTCCCGACTGACCTCAGCCGAGGCGGTCGCCGCGGCGACCGCGCAGTCGGGTCCACGCGATCCATGCGATCAGGGCCACCAGCAGGAGGCCACCGCCTATCAGCAGGCCGGCCGGACCGAGCCTCAGGATGGTGGCGTAGTGCGCCCCCAGGGCGTCACCCACCGAGGTCACGGTGGTGCACCACACCAGCGCCCCCAGGAGCATCGCCGGGTAGAAGATGCGCGGCGGGATCGACGCGATCCCGGCCGCGTACGAGGCCAGATTGCGCGCGAACGGGATCACCCGGGTGAGGAACACCCCGATCCCGCCTCGTCTGCGGACCCAGACCTCGGCCTCAGTGAGGCGGGCGTCGGAGATCCCCACTCGGGACGCGATCCTAGCCACCACCGGCCGCCCCAGCGCGTAGCCGATCTGATATGAGATGGCGGCCCCGATCGCCGACCCCGCCACCGCGCAAAGGATCAGTGGTGGCAGAGAGACAGTTCCCCGATGCGCGAGGAAGCCCAGGGTCAGCAGCACCGCCTCGTCCGGCAGGGGCAGCCCGGCTGACTCTGCGGCCAGCCAGAGCAGCACGAAGCCGTAGACGCCCAGGGGAGGCAGGTGGGTGAGCTGGAAAAGGATGTGGGTCACTGCGGCCCCACGCTGGCACCGGAATGGCGGCCGCCGAAGACTAGGCCTCCTCGAGGTCGCCGGGAGGGGCAACCCCCGCGATCGACCCGATGGTGTCCGAATCGTCCAGCCGCATCAGGATCACGCCCCGGGTCTGGCGGCTTGAGATCCTGACCCCCTCCAGGGGCATTCTGATGATCTGGCCCCGGCTGCTGATCAGCATCAGCTCCTCGGAGAGGTCCTCGACGATCCGGCTGCCCACGATCTCGCCCACCTTGGAGATCGCGTTCTGGTCGAGGGTGTATACCCCCTGGATGGCGCGGCTCTTGATCGGATAGTCGTCGACCGGGGTGAGCTTGCCGTAGCCCCGCTCGGTCACCACCAGGACATAGCCGTTGTCACGCACGATGTCCATGCCCGCGACGGCGTCCCCAGGACGCAGTCGGACCGCGGTCACCCCCTGGGTGTCGCGCCCCATGGGGCGGACCTGGCGTTCGCTGAAGCGGAGAGCCTTGCCTTGCCTGGTCACCAGCAGGATGTCATCCCCGCCGGTGCTAACCCGGACCCAGTCCAGTTCGTCGCCCTCGCTCAGGTTCATCGCGATCAATCCGTTGCGGCGGACGGACGCGTATGCCGCCGCGGGGGTCTTCTTGATGTGGCCGCGCAGGGTCGCCATCACCATGTAGGCCTCATCGGAATACCCGTCCACGGACAGCATGGAGGTGACCCTCTCGCCCTGGTCCATCTCCAGGAGGTTGATCGCGGCGGTGCCCTTGGCCTGCCGACTGACGTCGGGGATCTCGTGGGTGCGCAGCCGGAAGACGCGACCGCGATTGGTGAAGAAGAGCATGTCAGAGTGGGTGGACGCAACTCTCAGGAACTCGACATAGTCCTCATCGCCGACGCGCTTGGCGCCCATGACCCCCTTACCGCCGCGCCGCTGGGAGCGGTAGTCGCTGGCGGGAGTGCGCTTGATGTAGCCCCGGTGGGTGAGCGTCACCACCACCTGCTCGCGGGGGATCAGGTCCTCCTCGTTGAGCTCGATGTCGCCGTAGCTGATCTCGGTGCGTCGGGCGTCGCCGTACTTCTTGCGCAGCGCGGTGAGCTCCTCGCGGACCACCACCATCACGTTCGTCCGGCTGGACAGGATCTCCTGGAGCTCTCCGATCCGGCGCAGGAGCTCGGCGTGCTCCTCCTCCAGCCGGTCCCTCTCCAGCCGGGTCAACCGGCCCAGTCGCATGTCCACGATCGCCTTGCTCTGGCGGTCAGTGAGGCTGAAGCGCTCCTCCATCTGACGTTGAGCGGTGGCCTCGTCGGGAGCGGCACGGATCAGGCGGATCACCTCGTCCAGGTTCTGCAGGCAGATCCGCAGGCCCTCGACGATGTGGGCCCGCTCCTGGGCGCGCTCCAGGTCGTGGCGGGTCCGGCGCTCGACCACCTCCCGGCGGTACTCCAGGTAGTGGCTGAGCATGCTGCGAAGGGATAGAACCTGCGGCCGGCCGTCGACCAGAGCCAGCAGAATGCAGGTGAAGCTGGACTGCAGCTGGGTGTGCTTGTAGAGGTTGTTGAGGACGGTGTAGGGGCGGGCGTCACGCTTGAGCTCGATCACCAGCCGAGTTCCCTCCCGCCGCCCGGTCTCGTTGCGGATGTCGGCGATCCCCTCCAGCTTGCGGTCGTTGACCAGCTCGGCGATGGTCTGGAGCACCCGGCTGGGGTTCACCTGGTAGGGCAGCTCGGTCACGATGATCTGCTCCCGCCCGCTCTTGGACTCCTCAAAGGCGACCCTGGCGCGCTGCACCACCCGGCCATGGCCGGTGCCGTAGACCTGAGGGATGTCCCGCCCATAGACAATTCCCCCAGTGGGGAAATCGGGGCCCGGGATGAGCTTCATCAGCTCCTCGGTGTCGGCTTCCGGGTTGTCTATGAGCCGGATCAGACCGTCGCAGATCTCGGAGAGGTTATGGGGCGGGATGCTGGTCGCCATCCCCACCGCGATCCCGGCGGCTCCGTTGACCAGCAGATTGGGCAGCGCCGCGGGCAGCACTGTGGGCTCCTGCTTGGTGGCCGCGTAGTTGTCGGCGAAGTCGACCGTGTTCTTCTCGATGTCGGCCACCATCTCGGCCGCAATCGGCGCCATCCGAGCCTCGGTGTACCGGTAAGCGGCCGCTGGGTCACCCTCCGGCGAGCCGAAGTTGCCCTGGCCATCCACCAGGGGATACCGCATGACCCACCGCTGGGCCATCCTGACCAGGGTGTCGTACACGGAGAGGTCCCCGTGGGGGTGGTAGTTCTTGAGCACCTCCCCCACGATGGCGGCACACTTCTGATGCGATGCCCCAGGGGTCATCCCCTGCTCCTGCATCGCGTAGAGGATTCGGCGCTGGACCGGCTTGAGCCCGTCCCGCACGTCCGGGAGCGCCCGAGCCACGATCACGCTCATGGCGTAGACCAGGTAGGACTCCCGCATCTCCGAGACCAGCTCCACTCCCTGGATCCGGCCCACGCCACCACCTTGGTTGATAGCCATCGTCTAGCCCCTCGCCAAAGCGCCGGCGGCGGATGGATCGCCTGCCAGGCCCGCCAGCAGATCTGCCCTCACCGCGGTCGCCGCCACCCGCAAGGCGCTGGCCACCGCGGCGGCGTCGGACCGCCCGTGCCCGATGAAGACCAGGCCACGCACCCCCAGCAGCGGGGCGCCCCCGACCTGCCGCCAGTCCATTCTGTGCCGGAGCCGGCGCAGCCCGGGCAGCAGCAGGACCGCGCCCATCCGAGATCGCAGCCCAGACTCGGCCTCCTCACGGAGAGCGCTCATGATGGCCTCGGCCACCCCCTCGGCGGTCTTGAGGGCAACATTGCCGACAAAGCCGTCGCAGACGACCACGTCCACGGCCCCCGTGAGCAGGTCGCGCCCCTCCACCGGGCCCACGTAGTTGAGGTCCAGCTGCGATATCAGGCGGTGGGCGGCCTGCACCAGGTCGTTGCCCTTGGAGCTCTCCTCGCCATTGCTGAGCAGGCCGACCCGGGGACGGTCGACTCCGAGCACCCGCCTGACATAGGCGCTGCCCAGGCTGGAGAACTGGGCCAGCCACTCCGGCCGGCAGTCCACCTGCGCGCCCGAGTCGAGCAGCATGGTGGTTCCCCTCGGGGTGGGCAGGGGGGTGGCGATCGCGGGCCGGGCGATCCCCGGGAGTCGGTGCAATTGCAGCAGCGCCGCCGCCATCGCGGCGCCACTGTTGCCGGCCGAGAAGCAGGCGTCCGCTTCCCCCTTGGCGACCAGGTCCACGGCCACGTTGACACTGGCCCGGGGCTGCGCCCGCACCGCCTCCACCGGGTGAGCGTCCATGGCGATCACCCCCTCCGACTGGGTCAGCCGCAGTCTGCCTCCGGCAGCCGCCACCTGTTCCCCGAGGAGGCTCTCCAGCCGGGCGCCCTCGCCGACCAGCACCAGGCGCAGATCGCGGTCCGCGCCCAGGGCGATCAGGCTGCCCTGAACCAGCGCCTCGGGAGCGCGGTCGCCACCCATGGCGTCCACCGCCAGTGCCGGGGCCTGTCGGCTCAAACGTCCAGGTTCCGCACGGTCTTGGCGTAAGCCTGGATGAAACGCTTGCGGTGCTCCACCGAAATCCCCATCAGCTTGTCGAAGATGTCATCGGCGGCGATCGCGTCGTCGACCTCAACTTTGAGCAGCACCCTCTGGTCAGGATCCAGGGTGGTGTTCCACAGCTGGTCGTCGCTCATCTCCCCGAGCCCCTTGTAGCGCTGCACCCTGGCCTTCGACCCCACCTCTTTCAGCGCCACCGCGAACTCCTCGTCGGTGTAGCACCAACTCTCCTTCTTGCCGTGCCACACCCGGAAGAGCGGTGGCTGGGCGATGTAGAGATGGCCCTCGGTCACCACCGGCTGCAGGTAACGCCAGAAGAACGTCATCAGCAGGGTGCGGATGTGGGATCCGTCCACATCTGCGTCGGCCATCAGGACCACCCGGTTGTAGCGCAGCCGGGAGATGTCGAAGCGCTCACCAACGCCGGTGCCGAGGGCGGTGATCAGATTGCGAATCTCCTCGTTCTGGAGAATCTTGTCCTCGCGCGCCTTCTCGACGTTGAGGATCTTGCCCCGGAGCGGAAGGATCGCCTGGGTGCGCCGGTCCCGGCCACCCTTGGCAGTCCCACCGGCCGAGTCCCCCTCCACGATGAAGATCTCGCACAGGTCGGGGTTCTTCTCCGAGCAATCGGAGAGCTTCCCGGGCAGGGTCGCGGTCTCCAGGAGCGACTTGCGCTGGACCAGCTCCCGCGCCCTCCCGGCGGCGGCCCGGGCGCGGGCGGCGATCAGCGACTTCTCCACGATCCGCTTGCCATCTCCCGGGTTCTCTTCCAGGTATTGCCCCAAGGCTTCCGAGAGCACGCTGGAGACCTGGCCGGCGATCTCCGAGTTGCCCAGCTTGGTCTTGGTCTGGCCCTCGAACTGGGGCTCTTGGAGCTTGACCGAGAGCACCGCCGTGAGGCCCTCCCGGACATCGTCCCCGCTCAGGTTCTGATCTCCCTCCTTGAGGATCCCAGCCTTGCGGGCGTAGCGGTTCAGGGTGGCGGTCAGAGCCGCGCGGAAGCCGGTCAGGTGGCTGCCGCCCTCAATGGTGTTGATGTTGTTGGCGTAGGCGAGCACATGCTCGGTGAAGCTGCCGTTGTACTGGATCGCCACTTCCACGGTGCTGCCCTCGATCTCGCGCTCGGCATACATCGGCCGCGCCTGCACCGTGCCCTTGCCCCGATTCAGGTGCCGCACGAAGGCCTCGATCCCACCTTCGAAGTAGAAGTTCAGCTCCAATTGGGGATCGGGCCGCTCGTCGATGAGCCGGAAGTGAACCCGCTTGTTGAGGAAGGCCAACTCCCGCAGCCGGGTGGTTATGGTCTCGGCCTTGATTACCTGGGTGACCTTGAATATCTCCGGGTCGGGCCAGAAGCGCACCGTGGTGCCCCGGCGGCCGGGGCGGCTATCGGGATCCGACAGAAGGCCGGTCGTCGGCACCCCACGGGCGTACTCCTGGCGGTAGATCCGCTGGTCGCGGTAGACCACCACCTCCACCTGCCGGGAGAGCGCGTTCACCACCGAGAGGCCCACCCCGTGCAGACCCCCGGAGACCTTGTAGCCACCACCACCGAACTTGCCCCCGGCGTGGAGCTTGGTCATCACCACTTCGAGAGCGGGCCGCCCCGTCTGTTGGTGGATGTCGACTGGGATCCCGCGCCCGTTGTCACTCACGGTGCAGGAGCCGTCGGTCCCGAGCCTCACCTCGATCTCGTTGCACTCGCCAGCGAGGGCCTCGTCGACCGAGTTGTCGATGATCTCGTAAACCAGATGGTGCAGCCCGTTGACGTCGGTGTCGCCGATGTACATGCCAGGTCGGCGCCGCACCGGGTCCAACCCCTCCAGGACCTGGATCTGGTCGGCGGAGTATCCGGTGGCGGCGACGCTCAGCGAGCCGAGGGAGACGTCGGCGGTGCCAGTGACGGTCTTAGGGGTGGGGGACTGGCCATCGGACTCGATCGGCAGCCGCATTTCGCTCTCGGGGTCTACCACTCTTGCTCCCTGGGGGACGGCAAATGGCCTTTCAACGCGGACGTGGCATACCTCCTGCCCGGACACCCCGGCTGAGAGAGCAACGGCTCGCGGAAGCCATACTCAATTCTAACAGTCCGGAGATCGCATTCTGGCGGGCTGAGGGCGGGCGGGCGAGGTCCGCTTGCACATCCGGGGTCCAATCGCGCTATCTTGTGGGGAGAGGCGGTCCGCCGGTGTCGGCCGGGCCAGCTGATCGCAGGCCTCAGGTGAGAGAGTTTCCCATCCTGAGAAGCCTTCATTGCCAAGCCCGGAAACGGCTGGTTCATAGCAGGCGGTTTCCTTCGGAGGAAGTGGCGCTCTGACGCCCCCCAACCTGACCCTCGAACACCTTCACCTGGTGGTACCCGAGAACTCGGAGGCGATGTCGTTCCTGGAAGCCCTCAACGGGCGCGAGAATGGCGACGCTCGTAGCCACTTCGCCGAGCAGATCGGCTCCTTGGATGACTTTCTGGTCATCGCCGGTCCCGGCGAGACGCCCGGGATCACCCTTCGCCTGCCGGGCCTCGACGTCACCTGCGTGCCGGTCCGGCGCGCCCGCGCCCCGAGGGAGCGGGTGGCCCTGGAGGTCGAGTCGGTGCGGCCGGCGCCCCCGGACCGGGAGGAGGCCGGCCGGGGTTCTCTGCGCGTCCGCTGTGCCCAGCCCCTGGTCTCCTCCAAGGACGGCGAGAAGACCGACACCTTCCACCTGCTCGCCATGGCCAAACTGGCCCGCGGGTCCAAGCCCCCGGACCCGATCCTGCTGCAGACCCTGGCCCTGGTGGATGGGCTGGAGACCGCGGAGCGACTGCGGGCGGCCACCCAGCGCACTCCCTTCGAGGGCGTGGTCGAGCTCTTTCGCTGCCGCACCTGCCGCGGCCTCTGGCGCCCCGACCTGGACGAGCGCTGCCCCTCCTGCGGTCGGGAGCTCGGGGACGATGATCGCCGCCGCCCGGAGGCGGGGCGGCTCGAGTTCTCGATACCGAAGGCGCACCAGATCACCATCTCGGTGGATGCGGCGGTCATGATCGAACCGGAGGACGAGCCCCACTATCTGGGCCGAGTGACCAAGGTCGATCACCGCCGCCGGATTGTGGAGGTGGCCTGCAAGGCCTACCAGACCGCCGGCACGGCGGGCTGGATCACACCCTCCTTCAACAAGCAGCTCTACGCCAGCAAGCGAAGCACCCTGGCCTCGATCGCCGGAGGGGACAGCCGCAGCCTGCTGCTGGCCCAGTTGCTGATCGACCCCGCGTCCGTCTACGCCCCGGAGGCTGCCCCACGCGGCGACTGGGTGACCGCCGGGATGCACAGCAACCCCGCTCAGGACCGCGCGATCGGGATCATGGTGGCCCTGGAGGCGGGCCAGGCGGTGCTGATCCAGGGCCCGCCCGGCACCGGCAAGACCTCGGTCATCGTGGAGGCGATCAAGCACCGCCTGCGCGAGCGTCCCGGGGAGCGCATCCTGGTCTGCTCTCACAGCAACCTGGCCGTCGACAACGCCCTGGAGCGGCTCGCTGGCACCGCCTCGATGCGAGCCGTGCGGGTGGCCAAGGCGGAGCGGGTGCACCCGGCGGTTGACGCCTTCAGGGTCGAGGACGAAGACGACTCGAGGCTGGTCGACGCCAACGTCTTCTTCGCCACCTGCGCCACCGCCGCCACCTCATCGATCACCACCGACGAGGCCTTCGACATGGTGATCTTGGACGAGGCCAACAAAGCCCGGATAGATGAGGCGCTTCCCTGCCTTCGCCTGGGCGCGGCGATGGTGCTGGTCGGGGACCACAAGCAACTGCCCCCGGTGGAGGACGACGCCATCTACCAGATCGTGGACGACCGGCCCGAGCTGGAGGAGATCATCGACACCAGCCTCTTCGAGCGCTGCTGGGACGGAGGCGTTCCTGACCAAGCCCGCTGTCTGCTGGTGGAGCAGCACCGGATGCACCCGGAGATCTCCCAGTACATCAGCTCGGCCTCCTATGAGAACCACCTGGAGAATGCGCCCGAGGTCCTGGACTACGACTACGTGACCCGGCGGCCCTTCCCGGTCGCGCTGCACATGGTCGACACCGCAGGCCTGCGCGGGGGTCGCGAGCGCCGGGGGGCCGGAGGCGCCCTCCGCAACGATGCCGAGGTCAAGGTCTGTGCCCAAGTGGTGCGGCTTCTGGATGAGCGGGTCGACCCCTCCCTATCGCTGGCCGTCATCGCCATGTACGCAGATCAGGTCGACCACATCCGCCGGTCGCTCAGTCGGCGCCACTTCCGCCGCCAGGTGCGCATCGACACCGTCGACTCCTTCGAGGGGCGCGAGGAGGACATGGTGGTGATCTCCCTGGTGCGCAGCAACGAACGCGGGCGGATCGGCTTCCTGCGTGTCCCCAACCGCCTCAACGTGGCCATATCCCGCGCTCGCCGCCTGGTCGTGTGCGTCGGAGACGCCGCCACCCTGAGGGCGGGCGAGGAGACCATGTACGGTCGCCTGGTGGAGGCCGCCCAGGCCTGCGGCGGCTACCTCAAGGCGACCGAGCTGATGGGCGGGGCGCGCGGGTCGAAGGCGCGATTCCAGCCCCGCCGCCCCGCCGCTGAGGCCGCTGCGGAGGGCGTCCAGCCCTCCCGCCGCCGCCGACGCCGCCGACGCCCCCAGGGAGCCGTGGCCGCGCCCGGAACCGCCGCGACGGCCGGGACCCCGCCCACCGAAGGCTCCACCCCTCAGCTGGCTCGCAAGCGCCACCGCCGCCGCCGGCGGGCTCCGGGCTCGTCCGCACCCCTTGCGACCGAGGCCGTCGGCGGCACCGCTGCCGCTCCCTCGGGGCCCCCGCGCCCGGAGGGACAGCCGCGCCCGGAGGGACAGCCGCGCCCGGAGGGACAGCCGCGCCCGGAGGGACAGGCGCGCCGGCGCAGCCGCCATCGACGGCGTGGGCCGCGCCCGCAGGCGGGACCGGAGCTGCCATTTGGGCCCGGCGTCAACAGCACGGAAGGAGTCGCGCCATGAGTGAGTCGGGGATATCTTCAGTGTTCGTCGCGGGCGCCGGACTGATGGGCGCCGGCATCGCCCACACCGCCGCCCAAAGTGGGGTGAGAGTCGCTCTCTACGATGCGGCGGACGGCGCGGCCGAGCGCGCCATCACCCACATCGGCGATCGCCTGGCGCGCGCGGAACAGGCGGGCCGCCTGGCGGCAGGCTCGGCCGCCACGACTCGGGAGAACCTCCGGGCGGTCGCCCACCCCGGGGCGGCTGCGGATGCCCAGATGGTCATAGAGGCCATCTCAGAGCAGCTGGCTGTCAAGCTCTCTTTCTGGTCCGCCATGGACCAGATTTGCCCGGGACCGGTGCTCTTCGCCAGCAACACCTCGTCGATCCCGATCACCCGCCTGGCCGCTGCCACCACCCGCCCGGAACAGTTCATCGGGATGCACTTCTACAGCCCGGTCCCGGTCATGGAGCTGGTCGAGCTGGTGCGCGGCGTGCTCACCTCGGACGCCACCTTCGCCACGGTGGAGAGCCTCTCGCGGGAATGGGGCAAGCGCCCGGTCAGCTCCGCCGATACCCCGGGGTTCATCGGCAACCGCATCCTGATCCCCTTCCTGAATGAGGCCATGCAGGCGTTCCAGGAGGGGGTGGGCTCGGCGGAGGACATCGACCAGGTGGCCAAGCTCGGCTTCCGGCATCCGATGGGACCGCTGGAGCTGGCCGACTTCATCGGGTTGGATGTCATCCTGGGCATCTGCAAGGTGATGTACGAGGGGCTGCACGACCCCCGGTACGCCCCCAACCCAATCCTCGAGCGCATGGTAGAAGCGGGCCAGCTCGGCCGCAAGACTGGACGTGGCTTCCACGACTACAGCGGCTGATCCGGGCCCGCCGGAGCGGAGCCCGTCAGTCCGCCCGGAGCGCCTCCGCCAGGAACCGGACCCCGATCGGATAGCGGTATTCGATGCCGCCGTGGCCACCGTCGAAGAGCTCCAGGCGAACCCCCTGCACACCAACTCCCTCCAGGGCCGCCTTGACGGCGGCCGCTCCCACCTCCAGGAAGTACTCGTCGGAGCGGCCCCCATCCAGGTACACCGCCCGCAGACTCTTGGCGGCTTCATGGCGGCGCGCCATCATCCGGACCGGGTCCCACTCTAGCCAGCGCTCCCAAATCGCGGCCCTGATCGCCCCGGTGGCGGGGTCGAAGGGAAGCTCGGGGATTCCATCAGCCCGCGCCGAGTAGCAGGCCGCCATGGCATAAACGTTGACCAGCGGCCCGTCCCCGGGCTTGGAGATCCCGGGCCGGGACAGGAAGTCATCCCGAAAGCGCTCGATCGATCCCTGGTAGTGGTCGCGCAGGCTGCGCACCACCTGGGGGAACTCGGGGAGGTAGCAGTACTCGAACAGGGCGTCGCCGGCATGGCTGGCGAGGCCGGAGAAGAGGTCCGGACGCAGCAGGGGGGTCACCATCGCCCCGTAGCCGCCGCTGGACTTACCGGCCACCCCGCGGTGCTCGCGCGCGGCCAGAGTTCGGAATTCGGCGTCCACCGCGGGGACCACCTCCTCGCACAGATAACTGTGGTAGTCACCGGTCCCCGGGGAGTCCAGGAACTGGCTGCCGCCAAGCCGCGTCCAGCAGTCGACGAACACCAGGATGGTGGGCGGCACGGCGGGATCCGAGAACAGCTCGTCGTACAGCTCCAGAGGGTTCTTGCGGAAGGGACTGCGGTTCCTCCACATGTCGAGCTGGCCGGTCATGCCCTGGAGGACGTAGATCACCGGGAACCGCTCCGTCCGGGACTCCCGGTAGGCGGGCGGCAGGTAGATCCACACCGGACGCTCGGAGGGATCGCTCAGAGGGTTGGCTAGAAGGAGCTGGCTGGAGATGCTCATTTCTCGGAGCTCGCCGGCGCGCGGCCAGGCCCATGGCGGGCCCAGATCCGATCGCGATTGCAGCCGGGGAACGCTCGGCCTGTCTTCCCTTGCCATCCGCAGTCCTCCTATTCGATTCGGCCCCGTCAGGATAGCCGTGCGTCTGAACCGCGCCCGGCTGTATCCGAGCCCAGCAACGGAACGAACCTGCAGGGACCGAGGTCGCGGCGCTCAAAGCCGGCCTCGCTGCGCCCGAGCACCCAGATGTGCTGCTCCTCCGGCGTGCCCAGGGGTGCCACCAGACGACCTCCAACCCGAACCTGCTGGAGGAGCGCTGCCGGGACCTCGGGGGCGGCGGCGGAGATGACCACGGCGTCGAAGGGAGCCAGGTCTGGGGCCCCAGACCGGCCATCCCCGACCCGGACCTCGACCCCGCTCACCATCGCACGGTTGAGATTGCGGCGGCAGATGGCTGCCAGCTCCGGCACCAGCTCCAGCGCGGTCACCCGGGTGGCCCCGGCGGCGCGCAGGACCGCGGCCAGGTAGCCGCTGCCGGCGCCGACTTCCAGCACTGAATCGAGCCGCAACCCCATCAGCGCGGCCAGCGTCATCCCGATGATCTGCGGTTGCGAACAGGTCTGACCCCACCCGATCGCCAGGGCCCGATTCTGGTGCGCAAACCGGGCCGTCTCCGGCGGCAGGAACTGCTCTCGCGGCACCGACCCCAGCGCGGCCAGCACCGCCGGATCGGAGAGCCCGCCTCGGCGCAGCTCCTCCAGCAGCTCTCGGCTGCCCTCGCTCATCCGGCGCTGAGGATCTGGATGCAGTGGTTGACATCCTCGGCATACAGATGCCGAGGCGGCTGGGACGGCAGCGCGCCTCTGGCCACCGGAAGGTAGAACCCGAACTGGGGAGCGGGGTTAACCACCGCCACGCGGACCGACGGGTTGACGGGCGGGAAGACTGCGATCAGCCAGACGTAGCCGCCCGGGTTGACATTGGCAGAGCACACGTCCAGCCGGTTGTTGGAGAGCACCAAGATCGGCCGGATCGGCTCGTAGTAGGTGTGCTGGAGGGCAGATGTCAGGCCAGCCGGATCCAGCTTCGCCGTCATGGCCGACTCCAGCACCGTCTGGGTGAGCCCCACCCCGCAAGTGGACGCCCCGGGGTTGCTGGCTAGAGCCACCACCTCCAGCAGCGGGCCTAGGCCGCTCAGGCTGCGGGCATCCCTGGCCTCCGTGGCTGGGAGCAGGGGCAGGACATCCCGGAGGGGGACCTGGCGCGCGTAGTAGAAGGCGATCTTGGTGTTGTCGACGTAGAAGCCCCCGTCGGGGCTGCAGCTGTCCGTGCCGGCCTGCAAAGGCTGGGCGTTCTGCCGGGCCGGGAGGCCGGAGACCAGAGCCTGGACGGCGCCGGCCGCGCTGGTGCCGCTGCCGGCGCAGGAGCTCAGCAGGAGCACTGCCAGCAGTCCGCCCCCAAGCTTCGCCCAACGCAACTGCCTGACCACCTGGTCCAGCCTACCGGGCCGGGGTCACGGGCCCTGCTCGTCGGCCCCTTCGGCGTCGGG
>Ga0307374_10009806_pt1 | contig 14040 bp, 13 predicted proteins | sample OX3MG_FD_202532 | JGI IMG/M metagenome (GOLD analysis project Ga0307374, IMG submission 202532) | Soil microbial communities from Risofladan, Vaasa, Finland - OX-3 | ecosystem: Environmental > Terrestrial > Soil > Coastal area > Acid sulfate soil | place: Finland: Risofladan, Vaasa | collected... | reverse complement strand
TTCAGATCGACGGCACGGTGATCGTCGAGCTGATGACGTTCCTGGTGATGCTCGCCATCCTCGCGCGCTACGTGTATCCGGAGATCGTCAGGCTGGCCGAGGCTCGACAACGCGTGGTCGCCGAGCAGCTGAAGGAAGCCGAGCAGACACGCGCGGACGCCGAGGACAGGCTCAAGGAGGCGGAGGCGAAGCTGGCCGATGCCCGCAAGACGGCGCAGAGCGTCATCGACGCCGCGAGCAAATCGGGGGAGCAGCTGCGCCACGAGCTGCGGCAGAAGGCGGAGGAGGAATCGCGGCGCACGGTCGAAGCGGCACGAAAGGAGATCGAAGCGGAGCGCGACGAGGCCGTCCGGTCGGTTCGCAGAGAGGTCTCCGAGCTGGTGATCGCCGCCACCGAGAAGGTGATCGGAGAGACGCTGGACGATGACAAGCAGCGCAAGCTCATCGACAGGGCGATCGAAGAGGTCAGCAGTGGCCGCGGATAAATTGTCAGCCGTGCGATTTGAATCCCGGGGTCCCCGCGAAATCGAAGATTTCGTGGGGTGGGCAGAGGTTGTGAGTGGCGACGGCAGCCGCTAGGCGGTACGCGAGGGCGGTGTTCGAGCTGGCCCAGCAGGATGGTCAGGTCGCCGAGTGGGGACGCCGCGTCGCGCATGTACGCGACCTTCTGTCCAATGAGGATGTCGCGGCGGTGGTGACCAACCCGACCATTGCCGTGGCCGACCGTATGGCGCTCATCTCGGCCACGCCGCATGAGCTCGACCCAGAAGCGACGAACCTCGCGAAGCTGCTCATCGAGTCGAACCGTGTCGCTGACGTGGATGCGGTCGCCAAGGAGTACGAGAGGCTTGCCGACGAGTCCGCGGGGCGCGTGCGGGCCACCATCACGACCGCCGTCGAGCTCAAGCCGGCCGATCGCGACCGTATGTCCGCAGAGCTTTCCAAGAGGCTTGGCCAAGAGGTCAGGATGGATGTCGTCGTCGACCCGCGCATCCTCGGGGGGATGAAGCTCCAGTACGGTGACCGGCTCGTCGACGCGAGCGTCTTGACCAAGTTGCAGCAGCTGCGCCGCCGCCTGGCGGCGACCTAGGAGAGTGAATTAGCGAAGTGGGAATCAGCACCAAGGAAATCTCGGACGTGATCAAGGAGCGCCTCAAGGACTTCGACGCCCAGCTGGTGTCGACCGACGTGGGAAGGATCGTCGCAACGAGCGACGGCATCGCCCAGATCTTCGGGCTGCAGAACGCGATGGCGGGCGAGCTGCTCGAGTTCCCGCACGAGACGTACGGCCTGGCTCTGAACCTCGAAGAGGACCAGGTGCGCGCGGTGATCCTCGGCGATTACGGCCACCTCCACGAGGGTGACGAGGTCCGCACCACCGGGCGCCTGCTGGAGGTCCCGGTCGGCGAAGAGCTGATCGGCCGCGTGGTCAACCCGCTCGGCGTCCCGATCGACGGCAAGGGACCGATCAAGACCACCAGGACGATGCCCATCGAGAAGATCGCCCCGGGCGTCATCACCCGCAAGCGCGTGGACAGCCCGGTGCAGACCGGCATCAAGGCGATCGACGCCATGATCCCGATCGGCCGCGGCCAGCGCGAGCTGATCATCGGTGACCGGTTCACCGGCAAAACGACCGTGCTGCTCGACACGATCATCAACCAGAAGGGAAAGGACCTCATCTGCATCTACGTCGCGATCGGGCAGAACGCCGCCTCGATCGCGCGGGTCGCCTCCGAGCTCGAGGAGCGCGGGGCGATGGACTACACGATCATCGTCGCCGCGACCGCCTCGGACAGCGCGTCGCTCAACTTCATCGCGCCATATTCAGGCTGCGCGATGGGCGAGTACTTCATGGAGAAGGGCATGGAGGCGCTGTGTTGCTACGACGACCTGACCAAGCAGGCGTGGGCATACCGCGAGCTATCCCTCAACCTGCGCCGCCCGCCGGGTCGCGAGGCGTACCCGGGTGACGTGTTCTACCTGCACTCCCGGCTGCTGGAGCGAGCAGCCAAGATGAGCCCCGCACATGGCGGCGGCTCGCTGACGGCACTGCCGGTGATCGAGACCCAGGCCAACGACGTGTCGGCCTTCATCCCCACCAACGTCATCTCGATCACGGACGGCCAGATCTACCTGCAGTCCGACCTGTTCAACTCGGGGCAGCGGCCCGCGCTGAACGTCGGTATCAGCGTCTCGCGTGTGGGCGGCGACGCCCAGACCAAGGCCATGAGGCAGGTCTCCGGCCAGCTCCGCCTGGACCTGGCGCAGTACCGCGAGCTCGCGGCCTTCGCCCAGTTCGCGTCCGACCTCGACAGCGCCACGCGCAACCAGCTCGAGCGAGGCGCGCGGCTGACCGAGCTGCTCAAGCAGGACAAGTACCAGCCCGTGCCGCTGGCCGAGCAGGTGGCCGCCCTTTATGCCGGCACCCAGGGGCACCTCGACAAGGTTCCCACGGCCCGCGTTCGGGAGTGGGAGGCTGGCTTCACCCGCTTCCTCAAGAGCGAGCGGCCGGGCGTGCTGGAGGAGATCGACCAGAAGAAGGCGCTGGACGAGGCGATGTTCGAGCGCCTGAAGGCGGCCATCTCGACCTTCAACCACCAGTTCGGCGTGGAGGGATACCAGGATGTCCCCGACCCGGGCGCCTCGTCCGGCCCGGCGCCCAAGGAGGCCACGAAGGAAGCGGCCCAACCGGCCGCCAAAGCCCAGGCCAAGGCTCCCGCCAAAAAGAAGGCGACCTAGTTGCCGGCGTTCAGGGACATCGTCCGGCGCATCGACTCGATCAAGAACACGCAGAAGATCACCAAGGCGATGCAGGTGGTGGCGGCGACGCGGCTGCGGCGCGCGCAGGCCGCCGTGCAAGCCACCCGCCCTTACGCGGACAAGATGGTCGAGGTGCTGCAGACGGTCGGCGAGCGCGCCACCGAATACCGCCACCCCTTCCTGGTCCGGCGTGAGGGAAGGCGGGCGGTGATGGTCCTGGTCACCACCGACAAGGGCCTGTGCGGGGCGATCAACGTCAACAACATCCGCGCCGCCACGCGATACATGAACGAGCACTACCCGGACGGACAGCGCTACGTGACCCTCGGCCGCAAGGGTCGCGATTTCCTGCAGCGATACCACCGCGACGTGATCGCCGAGGTCAGCGGCATCGCCGACCGGCCGACAGAGGCCGACGTTCTGCCCGCGGTCACGGTGGCGCTCGAGGAGTACACAAGAGGCAACACCGACGCGGTGCTCCTCTGCTACTCGAAGTGGATCTCGACCATGAAGCAGGAGGCGACCGTCCGGGTGCTGATACCCGCGGAGATCCCGCAGCGGGAAGGTGGGAGCACCGGGCCGCGGGCCGACTACATCTACGAGCCCGACCCGGAATCCGTCCTCGACGGCCTGCTGCCGCGGTATGTCGAGACGCAGGTGTTCCAGGCGGTGCTGGAGAACAAGGCGAGCGAATACTCGGCCAAGATGATCGCGATGCAGAACGCGACCAACGCGGCCGGCGACCTGATCAACGCACTCACGCTCTATGCGAACAAAGTGCGCCAGGCCGGGATCACGACCGAGCTGATGGAGATCGTCAGCGGCGCCGAAGCCATGCGGGCGTCGAGCTGAGGAGGGATAACGGTGGCTAAGACAAAGCAGAAGGCAGAGCGGAAGACGACCAAGGAGGGCCGTGTCAGCCAGGTCATCGGGGCCGTGGTGGACGTCGAGTTCCCACCTGGAGAGCAGCCGGAGCTGTTCGAGGCCCTCGAGGTCACGGTGGGGGATGGGCGGACCGTGATCCTCGAGGTAGAGGGCGCGATCGGCGACAACGTGGTGCGCTGCATCGCGATGGACGCCACCGACGGATTCCGCAGAGGAGACAGCGTGCACGCAACCGGCGAATCGATCTCCGTCCCCGTCGGGGTGGAGACGCTGGGCCGCATGTTCAACGTGGTCGGCAGGCCCATCGACGACGAGCCCGCGCCAGAAGGCATCACGCGCTGGCCCATCCACCGCGCCGCGCCACCGGTCTCGGAACAGCAGGCCAAAGTGGAGATCCTCGAGACCGGGATCAAGGTCATCGATCTGATGTGCACCTTCGCCAAGGGCTCGAAGATCGGACTCTTCGGAGGCGCGGGCACGGGCAAGACCGTCATCGTTCAGGAGCTCATTCGCAACATCGCCTATCAGCACAAGGGCCGCTCGGTCTTCGCCGGTGTGGGCGAACGGACACGCGAGGGCAACGACATGTACCACGAGATGCGCGACGCAGGCGTACTGCCGCAGACGGCCCTCGTGTTCGGCCAGATGAACGAGCCTCCCGGCGCCCGCGCGCGGGTGGGGCTCACCGGCCTCACGATGGCCGAGTACTTCCGTGACACCGAGGGAGCGGACGTGCTCCTCTTCGTGGACAACATCTTCCGCTACCTGCTCGCCGGCTCAGAGGTCTCGGCCCTGCTCGGCCGAATGCCTTCCGCCGTCGGATATCAGCCGACGCTCGCCACCGAGATGGGCGAGCTGCAGGAGCGCATCACTTCGACGCGGAAGGGCTCCATCACCTCGGTGCAGGCCGTCTACGTTCCGGCCGACGACTACACCGACCCTGCCATCCAGACCGTGTTCGCCCACCTCGGGGCCACGGTGCGCCTCGAGCGGGCCCTGGTCGAGATCGGCATCTACCCCGCGGTCGACCCACTCGGCTCGTCGAGCCGCTACGTTGAGCCGTCGATCGTCGGGCAAGACCATTACGACGCGGCGCAGGGCGTCAAGAAGATGATGCAGCGCTATAAGGACCTGCAGGACATCATCGCCATCCTTGGCATGGAAGAGCTGTCCGAGGACGACAAGCAGTCGGTGTCGCGTGCCCGCAAGATCCAGCGCTTCCTGTCGCAGCCCTTCAACGTGGCCCAGAGGTTCACCGGGCGCGAAGGCAAGTACGTGCCGATCGCCGAGACGGTCCGCGGGTTCAAAGAGATCCTCGAGGGCAAGCACGACGACCTTCCCGAGCAGGCTTTCTACATGGTCGGCACCATTGACGAGGCACGCGCGCAGGGCGAAGAGATGAAGAAGAAGCAGGCCTCTTAGTGGAAGGCTGCTCGTGAAGTACCCGCTGCGCGTGGTGAGCGTCGAGCGCAGCCTGTTCGAAGGCGAGGTCGAGTTCATCATCGCCAACGGCGCCGACGGCGAGCTGGGCGTGCTCGCCCGGCACGCGCCACTGATGACGATCCTCAAGCCCGGTCCGCTGCGAATCCAGGAGACGATCGGCGGCCCGGAGCAGCTGCTGTTCGTGGGCGGCGGATTCCTCGAGGTCCTGCCCGACCGCGTCACCGTGCTCGCCGACGTGGCGGAGCACGCCGACGAGATCTCCATCGAGCGCGCCGAAGAGGCTCGTCGCCGAGCGCAGGAGAAGCTCGCCGGGACGGTGAGCGCGGCCGAAGAGGTTGAGTTCCAGAGCGCGCTCGCGATGGCCGAGGCGAGGTTGCGTCTGGCACGGATGCGGCGCGGCTAGCAGCGGCCCGCCCGGTTACCTTTAGCCTTCGATGAGCTCTGATGTCACGGGCCGTGAGCGCGCGCTGAGGATCACCGGCGGCGCGCAGCTGGCCGGCGGGATCTGCGTCAGCGGCTCCAAGAACGCCGCGCTGCCCGAGATGGCCGCGGCCCTGCTGACCAAAGAGACCGTCGTTCTCAGCAACGTGCCGAAGGTGACCGACACATCTCTCATGGCGCAGATCCTGGCCGGCCTCGGAGGCCGCGCCGAGGGCGCGGGCACCATCAACCTGCACATGGGCGACGCGCGCGGGAGCGACGTCTCCGACGAGCTCGGCCGCCGGATGCGCGCGACGATCGTCCTGCTCGGTGCGCTGCTCGGGCGTTTTGGCCATGCTCGCGTGCCGAGGCCCGGCGGGGACGACATCGGCGCGCGGCGCATCGAGCAGCACCTGCGCGGTCTGCGGCAGATGGGCGCGCACATCACCGAAACCCAGACCGAGATCGTCGGCGAGGCGGAGCGCCTGCATGGCGAGAGGATCGTCTTCGACCTGCCCACCGTCACCGGCACCGAGAACATCCTGCTCGCCTCCGTGCTCGCCGAAGGCAGGACTGATATTTTCAACGCCGCGCGTGAGCCCCATGTGCAGGACCTGTGCCGGCTGCTCGCCAAGATGGGCGCGCGGATCGAGGGCATCGGCACCGAGCGCCTCGTCGTGGAGGGCGTTCGAGAGCTTGGCGGCGCCCAGCACACCGTCATCGCCGACTACCTCGAGGCGGGCACCTACGCGATTGCGGCGGCCGCGGTCGGCGGCGAGCTGCGAATTGAATGCAGCCGGCCGGAAGACCTGGACGTCGTCCTGCTCAAGCTGGAGCAAGCGGGGGCGCGCGTCGAGGTGGGCGAGGGGTCGTTTCGCGTCGGCCGCCAGGCCCGCGTGCCGCTGAAGCCGATCGACATGTCAACGTGGACGTTCCCAGGATTCCCGACCGACCTGCAGGCACAGTACATGGCCCTGATGACTCAGGCGGACGGCGAAAGCGTCATCTCCGAATACGTTCACGAAAACCGTTTCCAGCACGTCCGCGAGCTGGCCAAGATGGGGGCGGGGATCACGGTGCAGGGCCGGATCCACGCCATCGTGCACGGACCCTGTCGCCTGCGTGGCACCGACGTCTCGATCCCGGACATCCGTTCCGGGGCCGCGCTCGTGATCGCCGCCATGTGCGCGGAGGGGGACAGCCTGCTCAGGAACTCGTGGCATGTCGACCGCGGCTACGAGGACATGGCCGGCAAGCTCGCTTCGGCCGGGGCGAGGATCGAAAGCGTATGGGTGGATTCGGAAGCGACGGCGCCTGGTCATAGCTACGAGTAAGCAGGGCCGGCGTGCTCTCTAAGAAGATCGGCATCGATTTGGGCACGTCGACGGTGCTGATTTACGTCAAGGGCGAAGGGATCGTGGTCAACGAGCCGTCGCTTGTCGCTATCAACCGCGATGGCACCCGGATCCTGGCCGTGGGCAAGCAGGCGCTGGACATGGTGGGGCGCACGCCCGACGTCATCCAGGTCGTGCGGCCGATGCGCGAAGGGGTGATCGCAGACTTCGTGGTGACCGATGGCATGCTGCATCACTTCATCGGCAAGGTGCAGGGCAGGCAGCGGATCTTCAAGCCGGAGATCATGATCTGCGTCCCCTCCGGCATGACCTCCGTGGAGCGGCGGGCGGTCACGGAGGCTGCCATCTCGGCCGGTGCGCGGCAGGCCTGGCTGATCGACGAGCCGCTGGCTGCCGCGATCGGGGCGGGGCTGCAGATCGCCGAGCCACGCGGCAACGCCATCTGTGATGTGGGCGGCGGCACCACGGAGATCGCCGTGATCTCGCTTTCGGGGATGGTGGTCGCGCATTCGATCCGGGTCGGCGGCAACCGGATCGACGACGCCATCACCTCTTACGTGAAGCGCAAGTACAGCCTGCTGATCGGCGAGCGCACCGCCGAGGACGTGAAGATCGCCGTGGGGTCGGCGGTCCCGATGAAGGAGCCGCTGACCACCGACGTTCGCGGTCGCGACCTGGTGTCGGGGCTGCCGAAGAATGTGGCGGTGACCTCGAACGACGTGACAGAGGCGATCCAGGAACCGCTGCGACTCATCGTGGGCGCCGTCCGAGACGTGCTCGAGGAGACGCCACCGGAGCTCGCCGCGGACATCTTCGATCGCGGCATCGTGCTGTCGGGGGGCGGTGCGCAGCTTCGCGGCCTGGACCGCTACCTGTCGATGCACACGGGAACTCCCGCCGTGGTCGCGGACGACCCACAGACCTCCGTGGTGCTCGGCACCGGGCTGGCGTTGGAACAGTTCGAGGTCTTGAAGCAGAACCAGAGCTACCTGAGGTAATCGGCTGGTGGTCGGCATGCGGCTGGTGGTCGACGGATCGGGGCTCGAGCGCCCGAGAGCCGGGGTTGGCGTGTATACGACCCAGATCCTGCACGCGATGGCGGTGGACCGTCCGGACTCCCGGATGACGGTGTTCGGCCCCCCTGGCGGGTTCGTCTACGTCCCTGAGGCCGCGTACCGGCCCTTGCCTCAGACCCGCTTGGTCGGCCGCCACCTGCAGTGGCCGGCCGCGATCCGGCGCATCAAGCCTGACGCGTACTTCGGGCCGGCCGGCGCGCTGCCCTTGCGCAGCGTCGGGGCGCCTTCGGTGATCACCGTCCACGACCTCGCCATCTATCGCAACCCGAGATGGTTCCCGGCACGGCAGCCGCTGAGCACACGGCTGGTGGTGCCGCGTTCGGTCCTTCGTGCGGGGGTCGTGATAGCGGTGTCGCAGAACACCGCCCGCGACATCGTGGAGATCTTCGGGATCGACCGCTCGCGCATCTCGGTCGTGCCGCATGGCGTCTCGAGTGGTTTCCGGCCGCTGGACGCCGAGGCGCTGGTCGAGGCGCGCGCCCGCCTCAAGCTGCCCGAGAGGTTCATCCTCTTCGTGGGCACGATCGAGCCGCGCAAGAACCTTCAGACGCTGATGGAGGCCTGGGCCATGATGAAGGACAGGCCCGACCTCGTCGTGGTGGGCTCCTGGGGCTGGCTGTACGAGGGAATCCGCGAGCGCATGGGTCGTCTCGGCCCTCGCCTCCACCACATCGACTCCCTCGATCCGTCGGACCTCCCGGCGGTCTACAACCTGGCGCGCCTGCTCGCCCACCCGGCCTGGTACGAGGGGTTCGGCCTGCCGCCCCTCGAGGCGATGGCCTGCGGCACCCCGGTCGTGGTGTCAGATCGCGCCAGCCTGCCCGAGCTCGTCGAGGACGCCGGGATGGTGGTGCCGGCCGGCGAGCCCGAAGCGTGGCGCAAGGCCCTGGAGAGCGTGATCGACGACACCGAACTCGCGGCCAGGATGCGGCGCCGCGGCATCCTGCGCGCCGCGGAGTTCAGCTGGCCCCGCGCCGCGGGCCTAACGTGGCGGGCGATCGACGACGCCATCGCGCGACGAGCGTCGTAGGCCGTTCCTAGACCAGGACCTCTTTGATCACCGCGGCCACTCCAGCTGCGGTGCTGTCCCAGGTGTACCGCGCCGCCCTGGCGCGGGCTGCGCGGGTCAGCTTCGAGCGCAGCGCCTTGTCCCCCAGCGCGGCCCCGAGCACCTTGGCGATCTGCTCGGAATCCGCCGACTCCGGGAAGTAGAGCGCAGCCTCGCCGCCGACTTCGGGCAACGACGAGGCTTTGGCCGCGACGACCACCTTGCCGCGTGCCATCGCCTCGAGCACCGGCAGCCCGAATCCTTCATAAAGGCTCGGCACGATCACCGCCTCTGCTTGCTTGTAAAGCAGCTCGAGCGTGGGCTGGTCCACCGTGCCCAGGACGCGGCAGCGCGAGGACTCCCGCAGTCGCGATGCGATGGCGGGATCGCGCTCGGGTCCGGCGACCACGAGCATCACCCCCTCGAGCTTCTCGACTGCGGCGAGCGCGGCGAGCTGGTTCTTGCGCGCCTCGACCCGGCCCACCTGCAGCACGAAGCTACCGGTCAGCCCCATCTCGGCAAGGCGCGCCGCCGGCGCCGGCTCAGCTTGGGGGGCGCTCACGCCGAGCGGCACCACGCGGACCCGTTCCGGCTTGACGCCGTAAAGGTTCACCAGATCCGCCTTGGTCGATTCGGAGACAGCGATCAAGAGCGGGCAGCGCAAGGCCGCCCAGCGCGTGCTGAGACGAAGGTAGGCGCGCTCACCAGATGTGTAAGCGCCGGGGTGGCGTTCGAAAGCAAGGTCGTGGACGACAGTGAGCGCCTTGCCCGGCCACGCGAAGGGGAGCGCATGCGCGGGCACGAACAGCAGGTCCGGCCGGGCTAGCGCAAGGGCGAGAGGCAGGCGCACCTGCGACCACAGGCGGGGCAGCGGGAGCACCATCACGTCCACCCCGAGGCCGGCGTGAGGCCGCGAGGCATAAAAGCGCCAGCGCAGGTCGGGGGCCGCGGCGCCCAGGCGCGCGCAGACCTCGCGTGTGTAAACCTCGGTGCCGGTACTTACCGCACGCGTTGCAGGGTTGATGTCGACCGCCACGGTCCTGGCCCTGGGGTTGGATGCCATCCGGTCAACGACCTTAAGCTATCGACCGTGCGGCTTGCGATCGGCTGGGCCACGGCTGCCTGCGCAAGGGTTTGGGGGCGGCCGCGGCGCCCCGGATTGCAGTGACGGGCCTCTGAGCAGTCTCCGGCAAACCCGGATTCTGGGGGTTAGGGTCGACTGCTGCGACATGACCTCGGCGCTCGAGCGGATCGAGTCGTTCGCCGCCGACGGCGGACATCACCTCGTCGCCACGGTGAACCCCGAGTTCGTCATGCGCGCGCGGCAGGACCCGGAGTTCGCGCGCGTGCTCGACTCGGCCGACCTCTGCCTGGCGGATGGGACCGGGGTCGTCTGGGCCGCGCGGCGGCAGGGTTGCGCGCTCCGCGAGCCGGTGGCGGGAACCGACCTGCTCCCGTTGCTCGCCTCGATGTGCGAGCGGCGCGGCTTCCGTCTGTTCCTGCTCGGCGCCGGGCCCGGGGTCGCGGATGAGCTGGCCTCCAGCCTTCGGACGCGTCATCCCTCGCTCCTGGTCGCCTCACATCCCGGCTCGCCCGCCGCGAGCGCCGACGATGAGTCCGTGAGGCTCATTCGCGACCATGGGACGCAGGTCCTGCTCGTCGCGTATGGCGCGCCCAAGCAGGAGATGTGGATCGACCGGACCAAAGAGCGGTTGGACGTCGCGGTCGCGATGGGGGTGGGCGGGGCGTTCGACTACCTGACCGGACGAGTTCCGCGCGCGCCGGCGTGGATGAGGGGGGCCGGTCTCGAGTGGCTGCACAGGCTCGTCCACCAGCCTTGGCGCATCAGGAGGATGGCCGTTTTGCCGGTTTACGCCATCAAGGTCGTGCTCTCGGCCAAGTAGCATTCCGACGCGTGGCCGGCGATCCGCCCAGGCTCAGCGTCGTCATCCCCTGCTACAACGAGGAGCAGAGGCTGCCGCGCACGATCGAGCAGGTCGAGCGCTACCTGGACGCCAAGCGGGCCCCCTACGAGATCGTGCTGGTGGACGACGGCAGCTCTGACGGCACTCGCATGGTCATGGACGCCGCTGCCGAGCGCAATCCTGCCGTGCGCATCGAAGTGCTGCCGCACAACCGCGGGAAGGGGCGGGCGCTCGCGGTGGGCGTGGCGGTGGCCAAAGGCGCGGAGATCCTGGTCACGGACGCGGATCTGTCGACCCCGATCGAGGAGCTCGACGACCTCGAGGCGGCGCTGGCGGGCGGGGCAGGCGTGGCCATCGCCTCGAGAGCATTGCGCGGCTCACGCGTCGAGATCTCGCAACCCTTTTACCGCGTGCTCATGGGCAAGACGTTCAACCTCCTCGTTCAGGCCGTCCTCCTGCCCGGGATCTGGGACACCCAGTGCGGGTTCAAGCTCTTCCGCGCCGACGTCGCTCACGACGTCTTCGCGGCTTTAAGCACGGACGGGTTCGGCTACGACCCGGAGGTGCTCTACCGGGCTCGAAGAAAAGGCATCAGGATCGTCGAGGTTCCCGTCGTGTGGCGCAACTCAGCCCCGACCAAGGTGAGCGCCATGCGCAGCTCGATCGACATGTTCAAGCATGTGCTCAGGGTCAGGTTCAGAGGGTGAGCGTCGGTCCGAACCTCACCCCGCGGCGGGCGGCGCCCACCGAGGTCCTCGTGGTGTTGCCGACCTTCAACGAGCGCTCCAACCTCCAGGAGGTCGTGGCCGGCGTGCGCCAGCTTGGGCACGACGTCCTGGTCGTCGACGACGCGTCGCCTGACGGCACCGGCGAACTGGCGGACGGTCTCGCCGCCGCCGACTCCGGCGTTCGCGTGCTTCACCGCGAGCGCAAGCTCGGCCTGGGCAGTGCGTATCAAGACGCATTCCGAATCGGCCTCGCCGAGGGTTCGGCACTGTTCGTCGAGATGGACGCGGACGGCTCGCACCGACCGCAAGACCTCGACGCCATCGTGGAGGCGGCACGCGGTTGCAGCGGGCTGGCGATCGGCTCGCGCTACATCAAGGGTGGCCAGATCGTGGGTTGGCCGCCGCACCGCTGGCTGCTTTCGTGGGCGGCGAACTCGTACTGCAGGATCCTCCTGGGGCTGGCCACGCACGACTGCACGTCGGGTTACCGCTGTTACACCCGCGAGCTGCTCGCCCAGATCGGCCTCGACCAGGTGGTTTCCCAGGGATACTCGTTCCAGATCGAGATGGTGCATCGAGCCAAGCGCCTGGGTTTCCCGGTGGTCGAGGTGCCGATCCGCTTCGAAGATCGCGTCGCCGGCGCCTCCAAGGTCTCGCAAGGCGAGATCCGGCGCGCGCTGTGGACGGTGCTGCGGTTGAGCCTGGGGAGATGAGGGAGGCCGGGAGAGTGCCCTTCCCCGCGGGCGGGGAAGCTGGCACGGAGCGCCGGATGGGGAGGTCGAGCTGGCGATCGCGCTGGCAGGCATGGCGCTTGCCTCTGCTCACGGGCCTCGCCCTCGCGGTGGTGACCACCGTCCCCTACGTGTACGCGTACGCGGTTCAACCGTCCGGCCACGTCTTCATGGGCTTCTTCTTCCTGGGAGACGACGCCAATACCTACCTGGCCAAGATGAGGCAGGGATGGGAGGGGGCATGGGCGTGGGAGAACCGCTACACGACCGAGCCAAGCCCGGCCGCGTACCTGTTCCTCTTCTGGATCTTCCTCGGCCACGTCGCCGCGCTCTTGAACCTTCCGTTGATCGTCGTCTTCCACCTCGCGATGATCGCCGCGGCTTTCGCGTTGATGGGCGCCGCCTGGTTCTTCATGGGTCATTTCATCGAGGACCGCTCTGCCCGCCGGTTCGCGTTCTTCTTCTGCGCCGTCGGGCTCGGGATGGGGTACGTGATACAGGCGCTGGGACAACCGGTGATCTTCGGCCACCAGACCGACACCCTCGACTGGCGCATGCCAGAGCTGACCGCCTTCTACTCGGTGCTGGCACTGCCACACTTCGCGTGGTCCGGGGTGTTTGCGGCGCTGGGGGTCGGCCTGACCTTGAAGGCGATCCAGCGCGGGAGCCTGCGCCTGGCGGTCCTGGGCGGTGCCGCCTGGTTGGGCCAGGCCTCGATCCACCCGCAGATGCCGATCCTCATGGGAGGCGCTGTGGCGATCGCTCTCCTGCTGCGTCCGGCGCCCAGGCGGTCGTGGGTGGCCGCCGCCCTCGCGTTCGCCATCCCCGCGCCATACATCCTTTATTCATATGTCGCCTTCATCGGCAACCCGGAGGTCCAACGTTGGACCTTCCACTCGAAGAACGCGCTGCCGCCCGAGTCGATCAGCCTGTTCTTCGCGATCGCGCCGCAGCTGCTGCTCGCGCTGACCGGCGTCCCGGGCGCCCTGCGACGACGGAGCCGTGAAGACCTTTTCCTCCTGGCGTGGCTCTTGCTGATCGCAGCCATCCTGTACCTGCCCAACCCCGCAGGCGACCTGCGCCGCAGGTTTCTCGACGGCATGTACCTTCCGCTGGACGTGCTTGCGGCCCGCGGAATGTACGAGCTGATCCTTCCCCGGCTGCGCAGCGCCCGGGCCCGCGCGCTGATTCCTTTCTCATACGTGGCGTTCGCCGCCATCGGCAGCGCGTTTCTGGTGCTGGCGCCGCTCGCCGTGGCGGCTCAGGGCCAGTACACCGTCACCACCGCCGAGTACGACGGCCTGACCTGGCTGGGAACCGAGCCGCAAGGCAGGGTCCTTTCGATGCCGGGAGTCGGACTGTACGTTCCCGCTTACAGCCCGGACACGGTCTACGTCGGCCACTACGACGAGACGTTCGACTATGCAGGCAAGACGCAGATCGCGCTTGACGTGCTGACCGGGAAGGCCGACCTGAAGCAGTTCATCAAGGACAACCACATCCGGTATGTGGTCTGGACTGCCGATCTGCCCACCCCGCCGCCCGCCAGCCTCGGGGCTGCGGCCTACGACACCCCGAACTTCAAGATCTGGAAGCTGTACTAGAGACCCGGCCGAAAAACGGCCTTCACGGAAGTAGGCCATGGGCAAACGTGGGCACGGGCGAG
>Ga0307374_10009805_pt1 | contig 14042 bp, 11 predicted proteins | sample OX3MG_FD_202532 | JGI IMG/M metagenome (GOLD analysis project Ga0307374, IMG submission 202532) | Soil microbial communities from Risofladan, Vaasa, Finland - OX-3 | ecosystem: Environmental > Terrestrial > Soil > Coastal area > Acid sulfate soil | place: Finland: Risofladan, Vaasa | collected... | reverse complement strand
CACCCGAAAGGTGGTGGCCGTCATCGGCGACGGCTCGCTCACCGGGGGCATGGCCTACGAGGCGCTCAACAACCTGGGCCATGCCCGGAGCCGGGTCATCATCGTCCTCAACGACAACGGCCGCTCCTATGCGCCAACTGTGTCTCGGCTTTCCGAAGGGCTCACTCACCTGCGTCTCAACCCGTCGTACGTGCACGCCCGGGAGCGGGTGCGCAGGCTGCTGCGGCGGTGGCCGGTCGTGGGGGACGTGGCCTACTCGAGTCTCCACGGGTTGACGAGCGCCGTGCGCGAAATCGTGACGCCGCATCGCTTCTTCGAGGCCCTCGGCATCCGCTATGCGGGACCGATCGACGGGCACGACATCGCCGGGGTCGAACAGGCGCTCTCCAACGCCGTCGCCTGGGACGGCCCGATCCTGGTGCACGTCCTCACGCAAAAAGGCCGCGGCTACGCACCGGCCGAGGAGGACGACGTACAGCGCCTCCACGACTTCAAGGTGCAACCGACCCGCAGTGTGCCCTCGGAGGGGGCGCCCCCGGCCACCTACACCGACGCCTTCACCAGAGCCATCCTGGCGGCCGCCGAGCGGCACCGGGAGGTCTTCGCCATCACCGCCGCCATGCCGGGCCCGACCGGCCTGCTGCCGTTCGAGGCCACTTATCCGGAGCGGTTCCTCGACGTCGGCATCGCCGAACAACACGCCGTCACGGCAGCAGCCGGCATGGCCATGGTCGGGCTGCGGCCCGTGGTGGCCGTCTACTCCACGTTCTTCTCCCGCGCCTTCGATCAGGCCAATCTGGACGTCGCCCTTCATGGCCTACCCGTTGTCTTCGTCCTCGATCGGGCCGGGATCACCGGCGATGACGGCCCCAGCCACCACGGCGTGCTCGACCTGGCCTTGGCCCTTTCGATCCCGGGGCTCACGGTGTTCGCCCCCTCGAGCGCCCAGGAGGTCGGCCCGATGCTGGAGGCCGCGCTGGGGCTCGAAGGCCCGTCTGTGATCCGGTTCCCGAAGACACAAGCTCGACAGGCCCCCGATGGCGTGGTCGGGTCGGGCCTTCACGGCCGAAAGGTCCGCGGCGGCCACGGCTCGGTCTGCCTCCTGGCCGTGGGAAAGATGGTGGAGGCAGCCGAGGAAGCGGCCGGGAAGCTCGCCGCCGACGGCATCGATGCCACCGTGTGGGACGTCCGCGTGGTGAGCCCTCCCGACGAGCAGATGTTGGCCGACGCCGTCGGCCACGAGCTGGTCGTCACGGTGGAGGACGGAGTGCGGGTGGGAGGGGCCGGGACCTACCTGGTCGACGCCATGCGCAGCCTGCCCGATACAGGCCGCCCCCTTCCACCGGTGCGCCTCCTCGGCATCCCCCGGCGGTTCCTGGCCCAGGGCAAGCCCGATGCCATCCTGGCCATGCTCGGCCTCGACGGGCCCGGCATCGCCGCCTCGGTCACCGAGGCGATGGCCACCGAGCGAGGCCGTTCCAAGGGGAACTTGTTCTAGTTTCCGTCTAGGTTGGGGCCCGATGGAGTTCAACCTCGCCGACCTCTTCGAGGCGGCCGCCGACGCCTTTCCGGAGCGGGAGTACCTGGTTGCCGACGGGCGTCGGCTCACCTACGGCGCCATGGAGGCGCGGGCCAACCAGCTCGCTCACCACCTGGCCGGCCAGGGCATCGGCCCAGGGGACCATGTCGGTATCTACGCCCTGAACGGGGTCGAATGGGTCGAGACGGCATGGGCGGTGTTCAAGCTCCGGGCCGTATGGATCAACATCAACTACCGCTACGTGCACGACGAGCTCCGCTATCTCCTGGCCAATGCCGATCTGAAGGCCCTCGTCCACCAACGCCAGTTTTCGCCCCGCGTCGCCACCTTGGTGCCCGAGCTCGGGAAGCTTCGCCATGTCATTGTGATCGACGACGACAGCCAAGAGCCCGATCCCGTCCACGACGCCGTGGACTTCGAAGATGCCCTAGGCGGCGCTTCCCCTGATCGCGACTTCCCGGCTCGTTCCGGTGACGACCTGTACATCCTTTACACCGGTGGTACCACCGGCTTGCCCAAAGGTGTGGTGTGGACACACCGCAACGTCTTCTACGCGCTCGGCGGTGGCATCGACGCCCTGACCCGAGAGCGCGTGGAGCATCCCCAGCAGATGGTCGAGAAGGGCCGCGCCATGGGAGGCCAACTGACCTTCCTGCCGGTGGCGCCTCTCATGCACGGGGCCACGCAGTGGGCCGTGATGGGCCAGAGTTTCGTCGGGAACCGAATAATCCTCGTTCCTCACTTCGAGCCCCGTGAAGTGTGGAGCCTGGTGGAGCGCGAACGTGTCAACATGGTCATGATCACCGGAGACGCTATGGGGCGACCGCTGGTGGAGGCTTTGGCCGAGCCATCGGCGTCCTATGACCTGTCCTCGCTCATCGGGCTCACATCGACGGCGGCTCTCTTCTCGCCGTCGGTCAAGGATCAGTTCTTCGAGCATTTCCCCAACCTGATCATGACCGACGCCGTCGGGTCATCCGAAGGCGGCAACAACGGTATATCCATGATCAAAGCGGGATCCACCACCATGAAGAGCGGCCCCACCGTGACGTCGATGGGGGGCACCGTGGTCTTCGACGACAACCTCGAGCCGGTGGCCCCCGGGTCGGGGACCATCGGGAAGATCGCCCGGTCCGGCGACATTCCGGTCGGCTACTACAACGACCCGGCTAAGACGGCGGAGGTCTTCGTCACGGTGGGCGGCGTGCGCTACGTCATGCCCGGAGACTTCGCCACCGTCGAGGCCGACGGATCGGTCACCCTTCTCGGGCGAGGGTCGATCTGCATCAACTCCGGAGGGGAGAAGATCTTTCCCGAGGAGGTGGAGGCCGTGGTGCGTTCCCACCCCGATGTGATGGATGCCATCGTGGTCGGCGCTCCCGACGAGCGCTGGGGGCAGAAGGTGGCGGCCATCGTCGAGCCTCGCCCGGGCCGCGGCACCCCGTCGCTGGAGTCGGTGCAGGAGCACTGCCGCCGACACGTGGCCGGCTACAAAGTCCCGCGTCAACTCCACATCGTGGACAAAGTGGAGCGCGCCCCGAGCGGAAAGCCCGACTACCGCTGGGCTCAGGACGTCATCTCCACCGTGCCGACAGCGCCGTGAGCCGGGCCACCTGAGGCCAGTGGCGGTCACGCTCCTCGAGCTCCTGCGGCCCGGGCGCTACGGCGTGGTGACCATGGAACTCCAGCGCGGCGTGGTGGGCGATCTGAGCAGCTTCCCCGAGCTGGCCTCGGCGGCGGAGCGGGCCGGACTCCTCGGCAACGCCGCCCGTCTGCTCCGCGCTGCCCGCTCGGCCGGCGCGCCGGTCGTGCACTGCACGGCGGGATTCCAGGCCGACCGGCGTGGCAGCCCGGCCAACGCCCCGCTCATCACCGCCATGCTGCGTCGCCCCGACCATCTCCTCGAGGGCACCCAGGCAGTGGACCTTGTTCCCGACCTCGCCGCCGAGCCCTCCGACCTCATCTCCCACCGACGCCATGGGGTGTCGCCGTTCGGGGGCACCGGCCTCGATCCGATGCTGCGTTCGCTCGGCATCAATGTCGTGGTGGCCACCGGCGTGTCGTTGAACCTCGGCATCGTGGGCCTGTGTGTGGAGGCCGTCAACCTCGGCTACCAGGTCGTGGTGGCCGAGGACGCCGTGGCCGGGGTGCCTCCCACGTACGGTCGGAGCGTTCTCGACCACTCGATCGCCCTGGTGGCCACCATCGCCTCAGTCGATGCCATCTGCACCGCCATGGCGGCCGTGCCCGGCGGCTCGGCCTGAACGGCGGCCATCAGAGCGACGACGCCACCTCGTAGCAGGCCTGCATCAGGGCAAAGGCCCTCGTGTCACCGGTCGTCCCGATATCCATGCGGTTCATCACGTAACCCATGGCCAACTCGGCGTCGGGATCGGCCCAGCCGGCCGACCCCCCCATGCCGAAGTGCCCGAACCCACGGGCACCTCCGAGCCCGGCCGAGGCGATGATTCCGCGGTTGAGCATGTAGCCGAGTCCCCATTGGATGTCGAGGCCCAGCAGGATCAGGTCAGGCCCTTCGGTACGCTGCAGGAGGGCATCGGCGAGTTGCACGTCGTCGAGGAGCCTGACCTTCTCGCCGCTCTCGGTCACGACTTCCCCGATGCAGGCGCTGTACATCCGGGCCAGGGACCGGGCGTCACAGATGCCGTTGGCAGCCGGGATCTCGGCCGCGTGCAACGCTCGGCTGTTCCACAGTTTGTCGTCGGCCAACGTGCCGTTCGGAGCGGCCAACGCCTTGGTCAAGGGCCCGTCAGGTGCCAGGTACTCCCCGGCCCGGGCGGCGAGCGCCTCGAGGTAGCTGCCGGCGTCGCTGTCGGCCCGCCCCTCACCCGCGTCGCCGCCTGCTACCGAGCCGAGCCGGCCCGACACGATCGAGTCCATGATGGGCACGAGACGGGCGACCCTGCTCTCGAGTGCTTCGGGCAGTCCGATGTAGAAATCGAGCCCGAGGGGCTCACCCACCTCGCGTCGAAAAGTCTGGCCCAAGCTGGCTCCGGTGACCCGTCGCACCACCTCGCCCACCAGCCATCCGTAGGTCGTGGCGTGGTAGCCGTGTTGGGTGCCGGGGTCCCACGACGGGGTCTGGGCTTCGAGAGCCCTGACCACGGGGTCCCAGGCCAGCGCCTCTTCCACGGTCATGGGCGCATCGGTCCACGCCAACCCGGCCCGGTGCGAGAGGAGGTGGTCGACCAGGACGTCGCCCTTGCCGTTCTGTGCGAACTCGGGCCAGTAGTCAGCCACCGGGGCTTCGATGGCGAGAGCGCCCCGCTGAGCCAGCATGTTGGCGCACAGCGCCGTGGCCCCCTTGGTGGTGGAGAACACCACGACCATGGTGTCCTCGTCCCAGGTCGCCCCGGTGGTCTCGTCGGCCACCCCTCCCCAGAGGTCCACCACCTTGTCGCCGCGGTGATAGGCGCTGAAGGCGGCGCCGACCTCGTGTTGATGCTCGAAGTTTCCCTCGAAGGCTTCGGCCACCCGCTCCCAGCCCTGCGCCGTCCAGCCTGAAGGTGTCACGCCGTCCCTCCCCTGTTCGTGGCCGGGAGGCTAGTACCCGATGAACTCAACCCCCGAACTGGGCTTGGCGTTGACGGGTGGTCGAGTGCACGGGGTCCTTGTCGAACTGGGGCAGCACATGCTTGCCAAACGTGGCAACCGCCTCTTCGCAGACTTCGATGGGCATGGAAGATGAGAGCATGCCGAAGCTCAACTGGTCGGCCCCCGTGTCGGCGAAGCGCCTGATGGTGGCGGCAACCTCCTCGGGATCCCCTACGGCGATGGCGTGCGATGCGATCTGCTTGTCGAGCTGCTCCCTGGTCGAATCCGGGATGGTGGCAGGCCACTGCGGGATCCCCGGCGGTCGGGGGAAGGTGTCGAGGTAGCGGAATACCAGGCTCAGGTAGTAGCCGACGTCGATGTCCAGCATGACGTCACGAGCCCGTTCCCCGTCCTCGAGGCACAGCATCTGCGTGGTGATCATGACGTTGTTGTTGACATAGCCACCCACCGGCTCCGCGTTCTCGATGTCTTTCTTGTACTTCTCGATGAGCGGGATGAAGCCCTCTGGCTTGCCGAAGGCGAAGCACAGGACACCCAGCCCCTGGCGGGCAGCCAACTCGAAGGTGCTCGGGCTGCCCGCAGCCACCCAAAGGGGCGGATGGGGGTCGGTGAAGGGCTTCGGTAGCACGTTGCGGGTCGGCATCGAGAAGAACTGGCCTTCGTATGCGTATTCCTCTTCACGCCACATACGGACGATCTGGGGAAGGGTTTCGGCCACCATCTCCCGCGTAAGCTCGGGATCCTCGATCCCGAAGCCCCGTTGTTCGGTGGTCGATGACCCCCGGCCCGTGCCGAACTCGAACCTGCCTTCTGACAGGTGGTCGAGCATGGCCACCCGCTCGGCGATGCGTGCCGGATGATTGGCCGGCGGCGTCAGATTGAAGATGCCCGAGCCGAGGTGGATGTTCTTGGTCTGGGCGGCGGCGAAGGCCAGGAACGACTCGTTGGCCGACAGGTGCGAGTACTCGGTGAGGAAGTGGTGCTCCGAGGCCCAGGCGTACTTGAAGCCGGCGGCGTCGGCGGCGCGGATGTACGCCAGCTCGTCCATGATGCGACGATGCTCGGCGCCGGCGCCGTGCGCGGCGCGGAATTTCGGCGGCAGGCAGACGGCGTTGAAGATCCCGAACTCCATGACCGGTGGCCTCCTCGTGGTCGGCGAGACGGTACCACGCTCCCATCAAAAGTGCAACGTGTTCCAATATTGGCTTTAGGCCAGTTGACCAGGGAAGATGCTGGCCGATGACCGGCACCCACCGAGTATGAGCACCCCGGGAACCCCGGGAACCCCGGGTCCCGAGACCATGGCCGCCCTGGTGGCCGCACGCGCCGGCGATGGCCGCATCGGCCTGGTGGCTGGGGACGACAGCTGGACGTGGGCAGAGGTGGTGACGGCGGGAGCGGCACGCGCTGCCCTGTTTGCCGCACGACACGAAGGCGGCACTCCGCACATTGCCGTGCTGCTCGACAACGTCCCCGAGTACGTCATGTGGTTGGCAGGGGCCGCCCGCAGCGGAGCCGTCATCGTCGGCGTCAATCCCACCCACCGGGGCCCGGACCTGGCTCGGGACATCTCCCACACGCAGTGCCGGCTCCTGGTCACCGATACCGGCCATCTCCCGCTGGTGGACGGGCTCGACCTCGGTGAAGGCATCGGCATCGTGGAGCCGGGTAATCCCCGCGTGCTCGTCGTCGATGACCCTTCATATCAGGAGGCTGTATCGGGGAGTCCCGAAGTGGCGGGGGGGGCCGTGCAGGACTCGTCGCTCGGCTACCTGATCTTCACGTCGGGGACCTCAGGGGCTCCGAAGGCCTGTCGCTGCACCCAGGGCAGATTGGCCCGCATCAGTGTCATCGTCGCCCAGATGTTCGCTCTCACTCCCGACGATGTGTGCTACGTGTCGATGCCCCTCTTCCACTCCAACGCGCTCATGACAGGATGGGGACCCGCTCTGGCCGGTGGGGCCACCGTCGCTTTGCCTTCGTCCGGCCGGTTTTCGGCTTCGGGCTTCCTCGGCGACGTCCGCCGTCACCGGGCCACGTACTTCCACTACGTGGGCAAGCCGCTGTCGTACATCCTGGCCACCGACGAGCGGCCCGACGACGTCGACAACCCGCTGCGACGGGTCTTCGGCAACGAGGGGGCGGAGGCCGACGTGTCGAGGTTCGGCGCCAGGTTCGGGTGTGTGGTGGTGGACAGCTACGGCTCCACCGAAGGCGGGGCGGCGGTCACCCGTACCCCTGATACTCCGCCTGGGGCGCTCGGCCGTGGCCCCGAAGGCACGATCGTCGTCGACCCCGAGACAGCTGAGCTGTGCCCCCCAGCCGTCTTCGACGAAGGGGGCCGGCTGTGCAACGCCGACGAGGCCATAGGCGAGTTGGTGTCGACCGGCGGGGGGGCCGGGTTCGAGGGCTACTGGCACAACGACGCCGCCGAACAAGCTCGCCTCCGCAATGGTTGGTACTGGACCGGCGACCTGGCCTATCGCGACGAAGCCGGGTTCTTCTACTTCGCCGGGCGGGCCGACGACTGGCTCCGGGTGGACGGAGAGAACTTCGCCGCCGCCCCGGTGGCCCGGATCCTCGAACGACACCCCGCCGTGCGCTTGGCCGCCGTCTATGCGGTGCCCGACTCGGCCGTCGGGGACCAGGTGATGGCTGCGCTGGAACTCCGCCAGGGCATGGCGTTCGATCCCGACGACTTCGTCGGATTCCTGGCCGATCAGCCCGATCTGGGCACCAAGTGGGCCCCTCGCTTCATACGGATCTGCGACCGGCTCCCCACGACGGCCACGGCCAAGATCCTGACGCGGGCATTACGCGCCGAGCGATGGCACGGGAGCGATCCACTGTGGTGGACACCGACCGGGCCGGCCGGGAGCACCTACCAACCTCTCACCGAAATGGACATGGCCGTGCTCGACGCCGGGCACTAGCGTTCTATTGATGCCCACTGCCGATGTGCTCGTTGTCGACGACCACGAAGCCATCCGCACCTCAGTGGCGGAGTTGCTGCGCAGTGCCGGCTACTCCGTCGTAGAGGCTGAGAACGGGGCTCGAGCGCTCGAGGTCCTGGCCGACCACACCATCGGGGCCATAGTGCTCGACCTGCGCATGCCCGGGATCGACGGGCTCTCGGTGCTCGACACGCTCGAGGACCCACCGCCTGTGATCATCACTTCCGCTTTCGCACTCGAGCTGGACGAGCGCCGGCGGGTAGACGCCAAGATCTTCGTCCAGCTGGTGAAGCCCTTTCACCCCCGTCGCCTGATCGACGCCGTCGCCTCGGCCATCGGCACCCGCGAAGGCGGCGAGGAACCACCGCCGCAGGCGTCAGCGCCGGGCGACACGCGTTAGCGGTAGGCGCCGAGGACGAGACCGCTCGTCGGCACCCCGGTGCCAGCCGTGACGAGGACGTGGGCGGTGTCAGGGACCTGGTTCACCGACGTGCCCCGCACCAGACGAACCCCTTCGGCGATGCCGTTCATCCCGTGCAGGTACGCCTCCCCCAGCTGGCCTCCATGCGTATTACACGGCAGTCGGCCACCGAGCTCGAGGTGCCCGTCGCGTACGAATTCCTTGGCCTCGCCTCGCTCGCAGAAGCCGAGCTCTTCCAGTTGGTAGAGCACGAACGGAGTGAAGTGGTCGTAGAGGATGGCAGCCTGAATGTCATCGGGCCCCAAGCCCGACGTCTCCCATAGCTGGCGAGCCACGACGCCCATCTCGGGCAGCGTGGTCATGTCGTCTCGGTAGTAGGACGTCATCATGTCCTGCTGGGCCCCGGCTCCCTGGGCAGCGGCCACGATGACCGCCGGAGCCTTGTCGAGGTCCCGGGCCCGATCAAGGCTGGTCACCACCAGGGCCTGGCCCCCATCGGTCTCCTGACAACAGTCGAGGAGCCGCAGCGGCTCGACGATCCAACGCGAAGCCTGATGGTCCTCGAGCGTGATCGGCTTGCCATAGAACCAGGCGGCGGGATTGCTGGCGGCATGGCGGCGGTCGGCCACCGCCACCCGGCCGAAGTCATCGGTGGTGGCACCTGACACGTGGAGGTACCTCTGGGCGAACATCGCTACCCACGACGCCGGGGTGAGCAGCCCCTGAGGTGCGTACCAGGCGAACTGGGCGTTCTCAGCCGTCGGCATGGGGGGCCGGCCCTGCACGCCGGCGCCGAAGCGGCTCCCCGATCGCTCGTTGAAGGCCCGGTAGCAGACGACCACGTCGGCCACGCCCGACGCAACGGCCATCGCCGCCTGCTGCACAGTGGCGCAGGCCGCTCCCCCCCCGTAGTGGATCCGGCTGAAGAAAGTAAGCGCTCCCATGCCCAGGCTGCGGGCGATCTCGGTCTCGGGGTTCGTGTCGGCCGAGAACGTGACCAGCCCGTCCACGTCGGCTGCGCTCAGCCCGGCGTCATCGAGCGCTGTCGCCACCGCTTCCACGGCCAGGCGTAGCTCGCTGCGCCCCGAATCCTTGGAGAACTCCGTGGCACCGATGCCGGCAATGGCGGTGGTGCCGGAAAAGCCGTGGCGACGTGGCACCGCGCTCATCGCTCCTGCGGCATCGTGGTTCCCGACCCGGGTGCGGGCGGCGGCACAGGCACCAGTGTTTGCCCCTGCCGGGGCAGTGCCACCCGCACCGTGCCGGTGACATGGTCACCCCGGCTGTTGGCACCGCGCACGGCAATGGTCACCGAGCCTCGTCCGTCGGCACGCTTGGAACGGGCGGCACCGCCGGAGCCGCCGAGAGCAGTGACGGTTCCGGTGAGCACCATGGTGTCCCCGGGATAGTTGGGCGCCCCCAGCCGAATCGACACCTCCTCGATGAGGCCGGTGGGGCCGGTCCAGTCGGTCACGAAGCGGCCCACCAATCCATTGGTGGTGAGGATGTTCATGAAGATGTCCTCCGAGCCGCGGCTCTGGGCCAACTCATGGTCGTGGTGCACGTCCTGGTAGTCACGCGAGGCGATGGCGGTGGACACGATGAGGGTGCGGGTGAGAGCGATCGGCAGCTCGGCCAGGACGTCGCCGACCGAGACATCCTCATAGCGACGGCCGATGCTCACGATGCCGCCGTTCCGACGGGGGGACCTCCGGCCGCTGATGCCCCGGCCGCTGCCAGCTCATGAGCGACGAGCTGCCCGAGCCGGTACAACGTGGCGCTCGGGCCTTCGAGCATGAGCTCGATCTGCTTACCCCACAGGAAGTAACGGTGGATCGGGTACTCCACATCGGCCCCGAGTCCGCCGTGGAGGTGCTGGGCGGCGTGCACCACGCGCTGGCCAGCCTCCGATGCCCACCACTTGGCCACCGCCACCGCCTGGTCAGCCGGGCGCCCGGTGTCGAGCCGCCAGGCCGCCTGCCATGTGGTGGCTCGCATGGCTTCGGTGTCGATGTACGCGTCGGCTGCCCTCAGCATGGCACCCTGGAACGACGAGAGCGGTCGGCCGAATTGGTGCCTCTGGTTCAGATATGCCGCCGACCGGCGTACCGCCTCCTCGCTCACCCCGAGGGCCAGGGCACACAGGCCGGTGGCGGCGCGTTCGAGCATCCAGGTCAAGATGGCCCCCCCACTTGTTGGAGCCACCCCACCCGCCCCACCGGGGCCGGTCCCCTCGGTGCCCAGCAAGTCACCTGGTCCGACCGGCACCCCATCAAGACGGACATGGGGATGGACCTGGCGATCGGTCGTCTCCGCCCGCTCCAGCGACACGCCCTGGCCGTGCGGGTCGACCAGCGCCACCAGCACCCCGGCTGGCCCCGACGCCGGTACGAGCACCCGGTGGGCAACGTGGGCCTGGGGCACGGCAACGGCCGTCCCCGACAGGCGCCAACCGGCGCCGTCGGGGACGGCCGTCACCGCCGGACGGTACTGGGCGCTCGCCGCCACCTCGTTGAGCGCGGCGGTGAGCCGGACGTCGCCGGTCACCACCCCCGGCAACCACTGGGCCTGCTGCTGCGGCGTGCCGAAGCGGGCCAAGGGAAGGGCCCCGAGCACTGTGGTGGCCCACAGGGGAACCGGAGCAACGTGTCGACCCTGCTGTTCGAGCACCAGACCGAGTTCGGTCATGGCCAGGCCGGATCCGCCGTGGGCTTCGGGCACGGCCAAGCCCAGCAGATTGGCTCGGGCCAGCTCATGCCACAGGACCTCGTCGAACCGGTCGTCGCTGCGCTCAACGGCGGCCACACGCTCCGCGTCGGCCGTGCCGGCGAATACCCCCGACGCCGCCTCGGCCACAGCCCGTTGTTCCTCGGTGAAGGCGAAGTCCATCACGCTCCTCCGGATCGAGGGGCGGGGCGAAACATGGGGAGGGTCAACTCGTCGTCGAGTGTGACCATGTCTGCCACGACGGCCATGCCGATGTGCACGTCTGAAGGGGCTACGCCAACCAGGTCGGCCACCAGACGGGTCCCTTCCTCGAGCTCTATCACGGCAACCGGCAACGGGTACTCGAAGGAGGGGACTTGTGGGTGGTGCACCACGACGAAGCTGAAGACCGCCCCGCGGCCGCTCGACTCCACGCTGTCGCACTCGAGGGACCGGCACTCGGGGCAGGCCGGGCGCGGCGGGTGGCGCAGTACGCCGCACGACCGGCAGCGCTGGATCAGGAGTCGTCCTTGGCGCGCCCCCTCGAAGAAGAACGCGTTGTCCTGGGTGATAGCCGGGCGAGGGCGCAGCGGCCGCCGACCCTCAGTGGCGGCGGCTTCAGTGGCGGCGGCTTCAGTGGCGGCGGCTTCGGCGGCGGCTTCGGCGGCGGCTTCGGCGGCGGCCGGCGCCCGGGGCCGGAACCGCAGGATGCGGAAGCGCATGGTGGCCACCTCGGCACCGTGCTGGTCGGTGTAGTCCATGCGGGTGGTAACGAAGTGGCCGTCACCGAGGGCGGTGCGCTTCATGGCCGACACCGTCTCGATGACCGACGTCACCGCGAGCCGGTCGCCTGGGACCACTGGACGGGCGTAGGACTGCTGGCAATCGGTGGCCACCACCGACGTGAAGCCGTCGTGGTCCAGGAGGCTGAAGAGCTCCTCGTAGGCGTCGATCGGGCCTTCGGGTGGTCCCTGGGCGCGCAGGCGCTCGGCTTCCATGGAGGCCCGGTAACCGCGCATGACCCAGGCTTGGAGCATGGTGGCCGGAGCCACAACGCCGGAGAAGCCGGCGCCGCGGGCGGCATCCTCATCGACATACACCGGGTTCTCGTCGCCCATGGCCTCGACCCAGTGCCGGATCATGGGCTGATTGACCGCATCGGGGCCGAGTGTCGGTGGCCCCACGGGCCGGCCTTCGAAGGAAGCGAGACGCTCCGGCGTGGCCAGTGCCGGAGACGGCGTGGGAGATGGCCCGAGCGACGGGGCCGTCATCGAGCCGCCCTGGTCATTCCCAGCCCGGCCATGGCCACGATCTCGCGCTGCACTTCGTTGACCCCGCCGCCGAAGGTGTTGATCTGGGCTCCGCGCGCGGCGCGTTCCAAGCGTCCCCGCAGGGCCGCGCCCGGTGCCTCGGGGGCCAGATACCCAGCGGCGCCCACGATGCCGAGCAGGCGCCGGTAAATCTCGATGCTGCGCTCCACGCCGAAGACCTTCACGGCCGACGAGTCCGCCGGCTGCAACTCCTCGGCCGCCAGGGCGCAAGCCATGCGCCAGTTGAGCAGCCGCATGGCTTCCAGCTCGGCTCGACACCGGGCGAGGTCGGCCCGGACCCATGGCCGGTCGAGGACGGCCCCGCCGTCGCCGTCGGGCGCCCCGGCAGCCCAGGCGGCCACCTCGTCCCAAAGCTGGGCGGCGAAACCGCTCCAGGCGGCCAGCCCCACGCGCTCGTGGTTGAGCTGCGTGGTGATCATGCGCCAGCCCTCGTTCTGCTCCCCCACCCGGTTGGACACCGGCACCCTGACGTCGGCGTAGTAGGTGGCCGTCGTCGAGGTGCCGCCCACCGTCATGATCGGGCTCCACGAGAAGCCCGGGCTGTCGGTGGGGACGCACAGGATGGAGATTCCCTTGTGCTTTGCCGCCTCCGGGTCGGTGCGCACGGCCAACCAGACGTAGTCGGCGTTGTCCGCGCCACTCGTGAACACCTTGGCGCCGTTCACGAGGTACTCGTCGCCGTCTCTCACGGCCCGGGTGCGCAGCGACGCCAGGTCGGTCCCCGATTCGGGCTCGGTGTAGCCGATGGCGAAATTCACGTCACCCGACAAGATGGCGGGTAGGAATAACGCCTTCTGCTCGTTGCTCCCGTATCGCATGATGGTCGGCCCGACCGTGTTGACTGTCACGAACGGGAACGGGGCGCCGGCGCGCCGCGTCTCGTCGAAGAAGATGTACTGATCGGTGGGCGGGCGACCCTGGCCGCCGAATTCTCTCGGCCAGCCGATACCCAGCCACCCGTCCTTGCCGATTCGGCGCACCACGTGGCGCCAAAACTCCCCGCCTTCCCCGGCGTCGCCCACCTGGGCCCGGACCTCCTCGGTCATGAGCTCGGCGTAATACGCCCGCAGCTCGTGCCGCAGGGCCAGCTGCTCGGGGGTTTCCTCCAGGAACATCGCGGCCGTCCGTCTGTCGGTCCGGGCCGGAGGCGCCGGTCCCGGCCAAAGCTGTAACTCGTTCTAGTTTGGAGGCTACCAGGCAGGCCTGACCGGGGACAATTGCGGGTCCGGGCCACCGAGCCGACACTGGTGAGCCAGGATCTGACGGCGTATCATGACTGAAACACGTTCTTAAAATGGGGGAAATGGTGGACCTGAGCGAGATCGATCTCACCGACTCCCGGAACTATGTGGACTCCGTCCCCCACCACTGGTTCGCCCAACTGCGGCGCCAGGCGCCGGTGTGGTGGCACGAGGAGGGCAACGGCCCGGGCTTCTGGTGCGTGACCAAGTACGACGACTGCGTCAATGTGAACCGGGACTACGCGCACTTCTCCTCGGCCAAACGCGCCACGC
>Ga0307374_10009804_pt1 | contig 14044 bp, 15 predicted proteins | sample OX3MG_FD_202532 | JGI IMG/M metagenome (GOLD analysis project Ga0307374, IMG submission 202532) | Soil microbial communities from Risofladan, Vaasa, Finland - OX-3 | ecosystem: Environmental > Terrestrial > Soil > Coastal area > Acid sulfate soil | place: Finland: Risofladan, Vaasa | collected... | reverse complement strand
CCTCTCCTACGCCGCCTCGCCCGCCGCCATCGCCGAGGGGCTGCGGCGGCTTGGGGAGTTTTGCGCTCTGCTAAAATAGCGCTGTGCCGATGTACGAATACCAGTGCACGCTGTGCCAGCGGCGCATTGAAAAGATCCAATCCTTCAGCGCTGAGCCGCTGCGCGTGTGCGAGAGCTGCGGCGGACCGCTGGAGAAGCTGATCTCCGCCTCGGCGATCCAGTTCAAGGGCACGGGCTGGTACGTGACCGACTACGCCAAGAAGTCGAGCGCGGCGGCGTCGTCTTCGTCGAGCGAGAGCAAGGCGGGGGGCAAGTCCGAGGGCGGGGAGGGCAAGGCCGAGAGCAAGACCGATTCCGCCTCCTCCGGCAGCGAATCGTCTGCGACCGCCGCCGCGCCGACGACCAAGACCGCCGACAACAAGTAGCGCGCCTGCGGCCTGCGGATTTTTCCTCGCGCGCACGTCCCGCCGATTTACCATAGCGCAGTGGCGGTCACGCTCTCGATTTTAGGCAGCGGCAGCCGCGGCAACGCCGCCGTGGTGGCGAGCTCGCGCACGCGGCTCTTGGTGGACGCCGGGTTCAGCCGGCGCGAGCTGCGGCGCCGGCTGCAGGCAGCCGGACAGGCCGACGAGGGGCTGGACGCCATCCTCATCACCCACGAACACAGCGACCACGTCGCCGGGCTGCCGCGGCTGGCCGCCCGCCTGCCCTGCCCGGTTTGGATCAATCCCGAGACCCGGGCGGCGCTGGGCGCGGCCGGGGAGGCGCTGCCGCGGGTGGAGTCGTTTGCCGCCGGCGCCAGCTTCCAGATTGGCGATATCGAGGTCACCGCCTTCTCCATCCCCCATGACGCCGCCGATCCGGTGGCCTTCTGCTTTCGGGCCGAGGGGGTGCGCATCGCCTTCGTCACCGATCTCGGCTACCTCGCCGCCAATGTCAAGGACCACCTGCGCGGCGCTGACTGCGCCGTGATCGAGTCCAACCACGACCCGGAGTTGCTCAAGAACGGCGGTTATCCCTGGGCGCTGAAGCAGCGGGTGTTGGGCCGGCTGGGCCACCTCTCGAACCCCAATTTGGCGGAGTTTCTGGCCAGCGAGTATGACGGCGCCGCCAGCCACTTGGTGCTCGCCCACCTGAGCGAGAACAATAACCTGCCCAGCCTGGCGCTGCTCTCGGCCCAGCGCGCCCTCGCCGGCCGCGCCCACGCGCCGCGGGTGTACGTCGCCCCGCAGTCGGAGCCGCTGCCCGATATCTGCTTCTGAGAGCGGTCCGGGCGGGCGGGGTGCGACAATAGGTCAGGAGACTGGCCTTGAATCTAAAAGACTTGCCGTTGGGCGTGGCCGCGCCGGAGCGCGTGAACGCCATAATCGAGATTCCCCGGGGAACCCGTGCGAAGTACGAATATGACGTCCATTTGGGGGTGTTTCGCCTCGATCGGGTGCTCTACGCCTCGATGTTCTATCCCACCGCCTACGGGTTTCTGCCCAGCACCCTGGCCGAGGACGGCGACCCGATGGACGTGCTGGTGCTCATCAGCGAGCCGCTGAACGTGGGGGTGATGGTTGAGGCGGTGCCCATCGGCATCCTCAAGATGCAGGACGAGAAGGGCGAGGACGACAAGATTCTGGCGGTGGCCAGCCAGGACCGCAGCTACCGCGAGGTGCGGGAACTGGAAGACGTGGCCGAGGATGAGTTGCGGCTGATCGAGCACTTCTTCCGGACCTACAAGACCTTGGAGCACAAGGATGTGGTGAGCCAGGGCTGGGCGGCGCGTAGCCACGCCCATGGACTGATCCGGGCCGCCCAGCGGCGCTACGAAGAGCAGCAAGCCGCGGCGCTGTGAGACCGCGGCTGGGCCGAAAGGTGAGTATAAACAACTAGAGAGACTAGGGCGTTTTGCCCATTTCCAGCCACTCTGCTTGACGGGCCGGTGTCAGAGTTGTTACAGTCACGAGATTGCGTAAACGCTACTACATCTTCATGGTCCGGCACGACTGGGACGGCCAGTTGCGCCGCATCCCCATCCCGGTGCAGTGGGTGGTGGTGTTTGTGGTGTGCGCGGTGGTGGGGCTGGGCACGCTGCTGGGCCTGGCGGGCTCCTACGGGCGGATGCTGACCAAGGTGCAGAGCTTCAACGAGCTGCGCAGCCGGCAAGACCTGCTGGTGCGGCAGTTGCAGAGCGCGCGCCAGGATGCCGACCAGTTCAAGGCCGAGGTGGCCAGCCTGGGGAGCTTGGCGAGCGAGGTCAGCACGCTGTACAACTTCAAGCACAGCACCAGCCTCAAGGACCGGCTGCGCAATGCCACCCCGGATGCGGCGCCGGAGTTGGCCAGTGCCGAGGCCGAGGGCGCGAGCGCCGACGGCGACACTCCGGACGCCGCCAATCTGCTGTATTCCAGCACGCTCAACAACTTCCAGATTCTGGAGACACGGGCGCTGGAGGGCTCGCTGCCGGCGTCGCGCTGGTCGCCCTTCGGGGCGCGCGACTGGCAGCCGGATATCTGGCCGGTGCGCGGGCGGATCACCAGCAGCTTCGGCGAGCGCATTGACCCGTTTCTGGGCGAAGGCGCGTTCCATGCCGGTTTGGACATCGCCGCCGCCTATGGCTCGCCGGTGCGGGTAACCGCCGACGGCTTGGTGGTGTTTGCCGGGGTGATGCGCGGCTATGGTCGCACCATCGTGGTGGACCACGGCCACGGCATCCGCACCCTCTACGCCCACCTGTCCGGGTTGGCGGTGACGGTGGGCCAGCACCTGGACCGCGACGAGGTGGTGGGCTACCTGGGCGAGTCGGGCCGGGCGACGGGCCCCAACCTGCATTACGAAGTGCGCATCAACAAGGCGCCGGTCAACCCCTACCGGTATCTGCACCAATAAACCGCCGCGGCCGGGGGACCGTTTGCCATCGCGACCCAAGTTTTTGCGATTTCAAAAACTGGAATTTCTGGGCGCAACTCGTTGATTTCAGGGGACATCCTTTTCAGGTTGGCCCCCTTTCCCTGCCTATTCCTCGCGGCGGCGCGGCGGCGCCCGAGAGGATTCGGTTGTCAAACGCCGGCGCGGGGGTAGTTGCACCCCGCTCCGCCCTGGGGCGGGCTTTCCCGGGCCGAGACCTATGCGGGCCCGGGAAAAGACGGCGTGAGGGTGAGATGCAGTTTGGGGCCGGGGCGCTGTGACTTTATCGTGACCCGTTCTGCTTGTAGATGACCCCGCCTTTCATGACGAAGGCGACGCGGCGGACGGCGGTGATGTCGCTGCGGGGGTCGCCCTGGAGGGCGATGAGGTCGGCCTGGTAGCCGGGGGCGAGGGAGCCGATCTGGTCTTGCAGGCGCAGCGAGGCGGCGGCGAGCGACTGGGCTGCCACCAAGGCGGCCATGGGGTCTTGGCCGCCATCGCGCACGCGGTAGATGAATTCCTCGGCGTTGTGGCCGTGGGCGCCGGCGACGGCGTCGGTGCCGAAGACGATCTTGAGGCCGGGGGTGGCGAGGGCCTGGCGGAAGAGGGTGCGGTTGAGGGGCAAGGCCTCTTCCATGGAGGCGAAGCCGGCGGTGTCGAAGTTGCCGACGCCGGCGAACTGGGCGCGGTGGTCGAGGTAGTTGTGGATGACTAGGCCGACCTGGGGATCGAAGTAGGTTCCGTGGGCGGCCATGAGGGCGAGGTCGGCGGGCGGGGCGAGGGTGCCGTGCTCGACCTCAGTGCAGCCGGCGAGGGTGGCGGCGCGGACGGCGTCTTTGTAGGCGTGCACCAGGCTGCGCAGGCCGAGGGCGTTGGCCTCGCCGCAGGCGGACTGGAGTTGGGCGTCGCTGAGGGTGCGGCCGCCGCCGTCGCGGATGCTCTCGGAGGCGAAGATCTTGATGAGGTCGCCGCCGTCCTGCTTCACCTCCCGCACCCATTGCCGCATTTGCGCGGGGGTCAGGCGGGGATCGCTAATGGGGCGAAGCGCGGTCAGGATGCGGGGGCCGGGGAGCTGACCTTGGTTGATGAAGTCGCGGACGTCCTGGTCGCCGGGCGCGCCCACGCTCTGCACGGTGGTGAAGCCGGCCTGGAGGGTGGCCCAGGCGTTGTGCAGGATGGCGAGCTCGGCGTGGGCGGCGGTCTCGCACGGCGCGGCCGGGGTGGCAGGGGCGAAGATCGCCGGCGGGCCGCGGCGGCGGCCACGGCCGCGGCCGGGCGCGGGGCAGCGCGGCTCGCCGTATTGGCCGTTGCTGCCGAAGTGGTAGGTGAGGTGGACGTGGACGTCAATCCAGCCCGGCATGACAGTGAGGCCGCGCAGGTCCACCAGGTCGCCGGTGGCCTTGGGATCAATGCGGACGATCTTGCCGCCTTGGACGACGATGCGGGTGTTATGGAGAACATGGCCGCGACCGTCGAAGGCGGTCGAGACCTCGAGCACTTGCGGCTTCGCTTGCGCCCGCAGTGCGGCACCACTCGCCAGCAGCAGCAGTGAAAGTCCCAGAAAGTGACCCAAACGGGCAGACCTTGCCATGGTTGTATCTCTCTGCCCGCCAGCGTACCTGCAACCCCGCCGGTTGGCAATGGCCGGGGAGACGATTGTAGACTGGTGGTGAGGTTTCGCTATGGTCGTCCTACCCGCTGGAGTGGCCGTGCTGGTCGCTGCCGGCGCTGTCACGGCGCTCGCTTCGGCGGTCGTGTTTTACACGGTGATCGCGAAGGTGAACCGCAAGCTGCCCGGCGACCAACAAGTCGGTTACGTTGTGCTCCTGCCGGCGAAGGCGCTGCAGATCCCGCTCGTGTACAAGCACCTGTATCCCGGGGCCGCCTGAACACCGCACGGATCGCGCTCCAAGCGACTGGCCTGGTGCTGATCGTGGCAGCGGCGGTGCTGGTCAGCGGCGCGTAAGCGGCTGAGCGCTTACAATCGTAGGCATGGCCAACCGCGGACCGATCCACCTGGCGCGCATCGCCGGCATTGACCTGATGCTGCATTGGACGTGGTTCCTGGTGCTGATCTATGAGGTGGAATCGCGGGCGGGGGCGTACTCGTGGCTGGGCTGGAACGTGCTGGAGGTTCTGGCGCTGTTTGCGATCGTGACGTTGCATGAGTTTGGACACGCCTTGGCTTGCCGCCGGGTGGGCGGGTTTGCCAATCGCATTCTGCTGTGGCCGTTCGGTGGCATCGCCTTTGTGGACGCGCCACCGCGTCCCGGCGCCACGCTGTGGACCATTGCCGCCGGCCCGCTGGTCAACGTGGCGCTGGTGCCCCTGCTGTGGTTGGCGCCGAGCCTGGCCGCCACGGCGAACGCCCTGACCTTCCTACGATCGGTGGAAGCTATCAACCTGGGCCTGCTGGTCTTCAATCTCATCCCGGTGTATCCGCTGGACGGCGGCCAGATTCTGTATGCGCTACTGTGGTTCCCGCTGGGGCGGGCGCGCAGCCTGATGACCACCACCGTGCTGGGCCTGGGCGGGGCGGCGCTGCTGCTGTTGGAGGCACTGCGCCGCCAGGACCTGTGGCTGGGCTCGATCACGGCGCTCATTCTGCTCTATTGCTGGAATGGACTGCAGCGGGCGCGGGTGATGCTGCGACAGGCGAAGCTGGCGCGGCACGGCGAGTTCGCCTGTCCGCGCTGCCAGGCGGCGCCGCCGGTGGCCGAGCTTTGGAACTGCCGCAATTGCCAGAAGTCGTTTGACCCGTTTGCGAGGGACGGCACCTGTCCGCTGTGCGCCCAGCCGGCGCAGGGGGCGCACTGCCTGGAGTGCGGCCACGCGCATCCGCTGCCCGCCTGGGCGGCGCCGGCCGCCAGCGCTGCTGCCACAGGCTAAAGCGCAGTTGGCGGCGGGCAGTTGCCAGTTGCCAGTTGGTGCGGGGTAGACGGAGGTGGCGCCAAAAAGGTGCGGGAGGGGCAATGATCGCCGAAAGGCTTGTGCTAGTGTAGTGCCCCAGGAGGAGAGTGGATGACCAAGCTTGGAACTGCATTGGCCGCGGCGGCCGCCCTCGCGGCGTTGGGAGGCACACTGATGGCGACACCGCCGGCGACGATTCCGCACCACGCATTTGGGAAGCTGCCCGACGGGCGGGTGGCCGAGCTCTACGTGCTCACCAACCCGCACGGCATGCGGGTGGCGATCAGCACCTACGGCGGGATTGTGCAATCCCTCGAGGTGCCCGACCGGAACGGCAGCCTCGGCGACGTGGTGCTGGGCTATGACACGCTGGCGGGCTACCTGGGCGACACCAGCACCTACTTCGGGGCGCTGATTGGCCGCTACGCCAACCGCATCGCACTGGGGCACTTCTCGCTCGACGGCCACAGCTATACGCTGGCGGTGAACAACGGCAAGAACTCGCTGCACGGCGGCATCATGGGCTTCAACCGGCGGTTGTGGAAGGCGCGGGACGTCTCGAACGCCGCGGGGCCGGCGCTGGAGCTGACCTACCGGAGCCGCGGCGGCGAGGAGGGCTACCCCGGCGACCTCTCGGTGCGGGTGGTCTATGCCCTCACCGCCGACGACGCGCTGCACATCGCCTATAGCGCCACCACCGATAAGGACACCGTCCTCAACCTGACCAACCACAGCTACTTCAACCTGTCGGGCGAGGGCTCGGGCAACATCCTCAACACCGTGCTCACGCTCGACGCCCATAAGTTCACGCCGATCGATGCTGGCCTCATCCCCACCGGCGTGCTCGAGCCGGTCGAGGGCACGCCCATGGATTTCACCCGCCCGACCGTGATCGGCACCCGCATCCATGACAAAGATCAGCAGCTTGCGTATGCCGGAGGCTACGACTTCAACTACGTGCTCGACAGCGGCGGGGGCAAGCTGGCGCTGGCGGCCGAGGCCTATGATCCGGCCAGTGGACGGCGACTGCGCATCTCGACCACGCAGCCCGGCATTCAGCTTTATACCGGCAACTTTCTCAGCGATGCCATCCGCGGCAAGGGTGGCCACACCTACGGCAAGCACGCCGGCTTCTGCCTGGAGACGCAGCACTTTCCCGACTCGCCCAACCAAGCCAACTTCCCCACGACCGAGCTCAAGCCGGGACAGCGCTACCAGCAGACCACGGTGTTGCAGTTCTCCATCGGCCAGTAACGGGTCAGTAATGGGGTTCGGCGGTGGCGGCGGCCTCGGTGCGGAATAGGGAGCTGTAGTCCTTCACGGTAACGTCGAGGGTGCGCTGGCGGGTTTTGCTGACCATCTCTTCGATCACGGCGGAGCGCGCCATGGCGCCGCGGTCCTTCTCCTGGTAGGTGCGCACCGATAGCGTGCCGTTTTCGGCCTCGCGCTTGCCCACCACCAGCATGTAGGGGATCTTGTGCATCTCCGCCTCGCGGATGCGGTAGCTGATCTTGGAGTCGGCCGCGCCCAGCTCGGTACGCAGGCCGGCCGCCTCGAACTCCTCCACCACCTGGCGGGCATAGGCCTCCTGCCCTTCGGCGATGGGCAGCACCACCGCCTGCACCGGCGCCAGCCAGGTGGGCAGCGCCCCGGCATAGTGCTCGAGCAGGATGCCGAGAAAGCGCTCGACCGAGCCGAACAGGGCGCGATGGATCACGACCGGCGTGCGGGCGGTGTTGTCGCGGTCAATAAACTCGAGCTCGAAACGGCGGGGCTGGTTGAAATCGAGCTGCACGGTGCCGCACTGCCACTTGCGGCCCATGCTGTCATGCACCATGACGTCAATCTTGGGGCCGTAGAAGGCGCCGCCGCCGGCCTCGACCTGATAGGGCAACTGCAGCGACTCGAGGGCCAGGCGCAGGCCGGCCTCGGCCTTTTCCCAGAGCGCGGGGTCGCCCATGGCCTTCTCGGGCTTGGTCGAGAGCGTGATGGAGTAGCGCAGCCCGAAGTAGGAGTAGATCAGCTTGAGCAGGTCGAGCACGCGCACGATCTCCTCCTGGATTTGGTCTTCGTGCAGATAGATGTGGGCGTCGTCCTGGCTAAAGACGCGGGCGCGCATGAGCCCGTGGAGCGCGCCCATGGGTTCGTTGCGGTGCAGCAGTTGGCCCTGGGAGATGCGCAGCGGCAGCTCGCGGTAGGAGTGCTGACGGGTCTTGTAGAAGAGCATGGTGTCGGGGCAGTTCATGGGCTTGAGCGCCATGGCGGCCTCGGGGTCGGCCGAGTCCTGCACCAAAAACATGTCTTTTTGGAAGTGTTCCCAGTGCCCCGAGGTTTCGAACAGCTCCTTGCGGTAGAGCACCGGGTTCATGATCTCGATGTAGCCGGCCTTCTTGTGGGTCTCGCGCCACATGCGGCGCAGCTCCTCGCGCACGGCCAGGCCGCGGGGATGCCAGAAGGGGCAACCGGCGGACCAGGGGTGGAAGCTGAACAGATCGAGCTGCAGGCCGAGCTTGCGGTGATCGCGCGATTTGGAGTCTTCCAGGTACTGCAGGTACTCGGCCAGCTCTTCCGCCGTTTCCCAGGCGGTGCCGTAGATGCGCTGCAGCATGGGATTCTTCTCGTCGCCGCGCCAATAGGCGCCCGCTACGGAGAGCAGCTTGAAGTGTCCGCAGACGCCGCCCTGGGCGACGTGGGGACCGGCGCAGAGGTCAATAAAGCGATCCTGCTTGTAGAGCGAGACGTTGGCATCGGGGATGCCGGCCAGCAGCTCGAGCTTGTAGTCCTGCTGCCACTCGCGGAAGAGTTCGACGGCGCGCAGTCGCGGCAGCTCGGCGCGGAAGAACTGCGGGTCGTGGGCGACGATCTTGTGCATGCGCTTTTCGATCTCGGGCAGGTCCTCGGCGGTGAGGCTGCGGGGGAGTTCCATGTCGTAGTAGAAGCCGTTTTCGATGGGCGGCCCGATGGCCAGCTTGACGGTGGGAAACAGCTCGCGCACGGCCTGCGCCATGAGGTGGGAGGCGGAGTGGCGGAGGCGGCGCAACCGCTCCTGGCGCGGCAATCCGGCGGGCGGCTGATTGGGCTCCCAAGCAAGACCTTGCAGAATCTCGTCGGCGACGGGCATACCAAATTCTAGAGCAAAACCGCGACAATCGTGGTTTTGCCCTGGCCGAGTGCGCCTAAGGCCCGGTCACGGGGTTGGCATTGGGCTTCACGGTGCGCAGGAAGTTGTAAAGGGCGGTGAGGTCGGCGTCAGAGAGGCGGCCGAAGTTGGCCGCCGGCATGGGCGGCAAGATGGCTTTGCCGTTGGGGTTGGTGGCGATGCGCAGGGAGTGGATGAACTGTTCTAGCGTCCAACTCCCGATGCCGTTGACGGGATCGGGGGTGATATTGCGCGTGAGGCTCAGGCCCCAGGGCCCGCGCCAGGCCAAGTTGAGGTTGGTGAGCACGCCGGGAACGTCGGGCGGGAGGGCGGTGCCGGCGGGATGGCCGGAGAAGCGGCGGGCCATGTCGGGGCTGCCGTCGGGCAAGGGCGGGGTGTGGCAGTCGTCGCAGCCGCCGAGGAGCGCCAGTTGCGCGCCCCGCGCCACCGAGGTGTCGCCGGCGGGCGCGCCGGCCTGCGCCGGCGACGACCGGGGAGGCAGCCAATAACCGATGATCCCGCCCACTAGCAGCACCGCAATCGTGTTTGCAATCTTGCGTCCCATGGCACCCATTGTAGAGGAAAGGATGGGCCATGCTACACCATAAGTTGCATGTCCGGGGGCGGGGGAGGGGCGGGGGGGGAAGGGAAGTCCTGTAAACTCTAGAACATGACGATTGAGGAGATGCTGCGCTCCGGCCAGGTGCGCACCGCCGAAAACGGCTTGGTCTACGCCGTGGTGCCCGCCGCGGCGGCGGGGGGAGGCGAGGGAGGCGGCGAGGAGCGGGGCGAGGCGGTCGGGGTGCTGGATCGGCTGGTGACCGCGGTGCCGCGCAGCTTGGTGCCGCGCTTGGGGCGCTCCGCCTGCTACTTCGTGCCGTGGCTGCTGAAGCAGCGGCGGAGCGTGGTGGTGGGCCTCGTACCCGCCCCCGAAGGCGAGACCCGCAAGGTACTCTGCCACCATCTCGACGTCAAGCCCGGCGCCAATCTCTTGCTGATCAGCCTGAAGTTCTACGAGCACGACTCCTACGGGCTGGCGATGGAATTCTTCGACAAGGTCGCCTATCTGGCGGCGCTCGAGCCCGATGCCCGCGACGAGTTTGCGCAGCTTCTGCGCCGCCAGATCGAGTCGGGCAAGCCGGGCGAGATCACCGCCGAGGCGTGGGAGTGGCGCACCGGCTTGGCCGAAGCCACCGCGGCCGCCCAGCCCGAGGCGTGGCAGAACTACTTGCGCGCCGCCGAGACCGACGCCCTCGGGCTCTACATGGCCTCGCTCTACACCGACATCTTTTACGAAGACCTGTTCGAGACCGAGCCCGGCTTTCCGCCGCTGGCTCCTGATCTGGTCTACGAGCGGGTGCGCGCCGCCGAGCGGCTCTACCCCGCCAACCGCGGCTTCAACCTGCAGATCGTGCGCCAGCGGCCGCGCCGCCGGCGCCCCGCGGCTGCCGCCAGCCAGTAACTTCGCCTTACCAAGGAGACACCGTGTCCGAACGTCCTTCCATCCAGGTTCCCGGCGCCGGCGAGGTGGATGCCCGCGCCAAGGCCGCCTACCTCCATACCCGTGTGCGCCCGATTGACTTCGACCAGGTGAGCAGCGTGGCCGATCTGGTCGGCGCCATGCGCGGCGCCTCGATCCAGGCCCGCAACCTGGGGTTGTGCGCCGAGGTGCTCGACAACCTCTACGCCGACCCGGACCGGCCCACGGTGATGCTGGGCCTGGCGGGCCCGCTGATCGCCGCCGGCCTGCGCAAGGTGCTGCGCGACCTGGTCGCCGGCGGCTTTGTGGACGTGATCGTCTCCACCGGCGCCATCCTCTACCAGGATATCTACCAGGCCCGCGGCTTCGGCCACTACGCCGGCGACCCCAACGCCAACGACGCCGAGCTGCGCGATCTGCTGATTGACCGCATCTACGACACCTACGTGGACGAAGAGAAGTTCATGGAGACCGACACCTGGCTGGGCTACGTCGCCGACGAGCTGCCGCCGGGCAACTACTCTTCGCGCGCCTACATGGAGTATGTCGGGGGCAAGCTGGACGACGACCAGTCCATCGTCGCCACCGCCGCCCGCCGGGGCGTGCCCATGTTCGTGCCCGCGCTCAACGACAGCTCCATCGGCATTGGCTTGACCCACCACTACCACCGCGCCACCCGCGCCGGCACGCCCAAGATTGCCATTGACTCCATCCGCGACAACTACGAGCTCACCCAGATCGTGGTGCAGTCCAAGAAGACCGCCGCCCTCTACATCGCCGGCGGCGTGCCCAAGAACTACATCAACGACTCGGTGGTGATGGCCTATATCTTCGAAGAGGAGAAGGGCCACAGCTACGCCCTGCAGCTCACCGCCGATGTGCCGCACTGGGGCGGGCTGTCGGGCAGCACGCTGAAGGAGGCCATGAGCTGGGGCAAGATCCAGCCCAAGGCCACCACGGCCATGTGCTTCGTCGAGCCCTCGGTCTCGCTGCCCATGCTGGCCGGCTACGCCTTCCAGCGCAAGCTGGCCGCGGGGCGGCCGCCGCTGCATCTCACCTGGGAGCGGGACATCCTGCGGGAGCTGCGGCGTGGCTGAACCAGACGAAGACGAGCGGGGCGATTCCGAGCTGGCGCTGCGTTACGTGCCGCCGGAGGAGCGCGAGACGGTGCGCAACTTCGAAGGGGAGATGGAGGCGGATCTGGCGGCAGGCTACCTGCGCGCCAACGGCATCGCCGCCGAGGTGGGGACGATGATGATCCCCGGGCTGCAGTACGGCATCGCACTGTGGGTGCGCCGCGGCGACGCCGACGAGGCGCGCCGGCTGCTGGACGAGGCCGATGCCTCCGCTCGCGGCCCCCAGCCGGTGGAGTAACGCCGGCTGGCCGCCGGCAGCTCGAGCGGGGCATCGGCAGAGCGCGGGTGTTGCATGGGAAGCGCCCCATTCGGTCGTGAAACCTCACTCCCCGTCGAAGCGGCGCCCGGGCTGACATCTGCGAGCCGCAAACTGCCCGCCGTTCACTCTTCCGCGCTTTCCTCCAACCGCTCGAGCCACGCTGGTTCTATGCGCCAGGCGCGCAGGCAGCGCTGGCAGGCGGCGGAGCTGAAGCCGGCGAGGCGGAGCTTGCGGTAGAGGCTGGCCACCTGGCGGAGCTCCTCGGGGCGGCGCAGGCGTTTTTTCTTGGCGTAGGCGCGCAGCAGGGCGTCCTCATTTTCACCGACGTAGGCGGCCTCGACGGCGGCCACGGCCAGCGCCGGGGCCAGACCGCGGTCCTGCAACTCGCGCAGGGCGCGGCCGCGGCCGTGGCGCAGGCCCTCCTTCTGGTAGGCGGCGGCGCTGTGCGCCAGCCTGGCGTCGTCGAGGTAGCCGTGGTCGCGGAGGCGCTCGAGTGCGGCGTCGAGCGCGGCGGTGGTGGTGGCGCGGGGGCCGAGGCGGCGGCGCAACTCGCTCTCACTGCGGCCCCGTTGCGCCAGCGAGCGCACCGCCTTCTCGTAGAGGGCGTCGGCATCGAGCGGGGGGAGCGGGCGGGGCATGGTTGCCTCCAGTGTACAATCGCCCCTTGGAGGAGATCCTCGTCATTGGGGGCGTGGCCGCCGGCCTAAGCGCGGCCAGCCGCGCCCGCCGCCTCAACCCGCGGGCCCGCATCACGGTGCTGGAGCGCGGCCCCGCCGCCGGTTATGGCGCCTGCGGCCTGCCCTATTTCCTTGCCGGGCAAGTCCCGCGGCTGGAGGCGCTGCTCGCCCATCCGCCCGAGTTCTTTCGCGAGCATCGCCAACTCGTGCTGCTGTTTGGGCATGAGGCGCTGGAACTCGAGCCAGCCCGCCACCGGGTGCGGGTGCGGCGTCCCGAGGGCGGCGGGGAACGCTGGTTTCCCTATGACCGCTTGGTGATCGCCACGGGCGCCACCAGCCGCTGGCAGCCGCCGCCGCTTCGAAACGTCTACGCCGCCAACACTTGGGCGCAGGCGCAGGGGCTGGACACCGCGCTGCGCAGGGGCGAGGTGCGCCGCATTGCGGTGGTGGGGGGCGGCTACATTGGTTTGCAGATGGCGGAGGCGCTGGCGCGGCGCGGCGGCTTGCAGGTTACGTTGGTCCATCCCCACGCGGCGCTGCTGCGCGGCTTCGATCCCGAGTTGGCGGAGGCGCTGCCGCCGCTGCTGACGGCCGCCGGCATCGAGGTGCGGGCGGGGGTGCGGGTGCTGGGGCTGGAGGGCGCCGTGGGCGGGCGGGTGCTGGGGCTGGAGACCACGGCCGGGCGGCTGGAGACCGATGCGGTGGTCAACTGCGCCGGGCTGCGCCCGGCGACCGAGCTCGCCGCAGCGGCTGGCATTGCCTTGGGCCGCTCGGGCGGCATCGCCGTGGACGAGCGCCAGCAAACCAACCTGCCCGCCATCTTCGCCGCCGGCGATTGCGCCGAGTCGCGCCACCGCGTCACCGGCGCCGCCACCTGGATCCCGCTGGGCGCCGCCGCCAACCAGCAGGGGCGGGTAGCGGGCGCCAACGCGGCCGGCGCGCCGCCGGCCCGCTATCCGGGCGTTTTGGGCTCGCTGGCGTTGCCGCTGTGCGGGCTGGAGTGGGGGCGCACCGGGCTCAGCCTGGAGCAGGCGCGGGCCGCTGGTTTTGACGCCGCCGCGGTCGCGGTCACCGCCAGCTCCCAGGCCGGCTATCTCGACCCTCGGCCCGTCACCCTGCAACTGGTCTACCAGCCCTCGACCGGCAAGCTGCTGGGCTGCCACCTGCGCGGCGCCCCCGGAACCGTGGCCGGCCGGCTGGCCACCGCCGCCAGCGCGCTGGCCGCCGGTATGACGCTCGACCAGCTCGCAACCCTCGATCTCCCCTACGCCCCGGCGCTGGCGCCAGTGTACGAGCCCTTGCTGATCGCCGCCCACAACGCCCTGCGCGCTTAGCGGCATCCCAAGGTGCAGGGAAAGCCATGGCATCCCGCCGACCACGGGTGTTGTTGGTCGAGGACGACCGCGACGCCCTCGCTTTGACGTGTGCGCTTCTGGGTCAGGACGCGGAGGTGGACTGCGCCAGCGACCCCTCCCACGCCATCCGCCAAATCGCCGCGGTCGCCTACGATTTGTTGGTCACCGACCTCAACATCGAAAAACCGGGCGA
>Ga0307374_10009803_pt1 | contig 14045 bp, 15 predicted proteins | sample OX3MG_FD_202532 | JGI IMG/M metagenome (GOLD analysis project Ga0307374, IMG submission 202532) | Soil microbial communities from Risofladan, Vaasa, Finland - OX-3 | ecosystem: Environmental > Terrestrial > Soil > Coastal area > Acid sulfate soil | place: Finland: Risofladan, Vaasa | collected... | reverse complement strand
GATTCCGCGCCTGATGTTAATGCCAGGAAAATATGTGTTATGGAGTCAAATATGCGCGGACGACGAGGACCGAACAATCCTTGCCGAGGATTTCATTCCGGTAGTTGTGAACGGTCGCGCGGACCATCTCCACAAGATGAACTTTCTGTGGAATGAGGCTGCTTGGCGTATTTTCGAGGACCAACCGGTAGCGACGGAATCGGATGAGCGATGAAGTGCTTTCGCCCTGATACGAATCGATTTGCGGGTCGAGTTTTCCGTCGCCCGCCTCGAAACGGGATTTGCGAAACAAGAGCGCTTCTATGAAAGCGTCTGTCATATCGCTGGTTTGGAGAGCTATTCGTTGAGACGAGAAAACGCATCTTCCGCGGATTCTTTTAGCTCCATCGCGGGGAGAAGCCTTCCGGCCAAAATCCGGGCGGGGATGGCCTGGCCCCGACGGGTCGCCCGCAGCCGAGTTCGCGCATGGACAGATTCCCGACTGGGTCCGATCTCGCATGTGAGTACGGATGAACCTCTGGTAGCTTTAACGTTCGATGACGGCCCAAATCCGACGTTCACTCCGCGGTTGCTAGACGTTCTGGCAGAGCACCAGGCCCGCGCCACGTTCTTCATGCTGGGGACGATGGCCCAACGTCATCCTTCGCTGGTTCGCCAGGTCGCCGAACAAGGCCATGCGATTGGAAACCATACGTTCGACCATCCTTCACTTCCGCTCGTTTCTCGGCTAGAACGCTGGAGGCAGCTTAGATCCTGCAGCGCCGCGCTCGCACCCTACGAACAAAAACTGTTTCGGCCTCCTTTCGGCCAGTACGATTTCGGCTCATGCATGGACGCCGCAACCTTGGGATATTCGATCATTGCGTGGAACGCGCATGCCTTTGATTGGCTCGATCATGATGCCGACTGGATGGCGAATCATCTGATTTCTCACATTCAGGCCGGCAGCATTATCGCGCTTCATGACGCTCTCCACAATGTGATCGAAGAGCGATACGCGGACCGTTCTCGGACACTGCGGGCGGTCGACATACTGCTAGAACAGACGGGACGCAAGTACCGATTCGTGACCGTGCCAGAGCTGCTGCGGCGAGGCCGCGCGAAACGGTGGACATGCTTCGGGTCCATCGATCGGGAACTCGCCAAAAATCTGAAGCCGAATGATGGGCCCGTTTATCCCTATCGTTCGGAGCGTGCGACGAGGTAGCGTCCGCGATGCGAAGGAAAATTCGATCCGCGTGGGTTCGGCTGTGGATGCGCTGGGCAGGCTTATCGCGAATGGGCAGGCTGGCCACACGATTGGCCGCGTGGGGAACTCCGTCTTATAAGGCGCGGTCCTACTTGGCCCGATTGAATGAGCACGGCTTCGTTGCCCCCGATGCAAGCATCGTTCATTCCGATTTTCAACGCGGGAAGCACGTCTTTGTCGGAGAGCGAGTGGTGATCTACCAGGCATATCAAGGTGGGACTGTCGAGCTCGATGACGGCGCCCATGTGCATCGGGACTCCATCATCGAGACCGGCCAAGGGGGAAGCGTTTTCATCGGCGCTGAGACGCACGTGCAGCCTCGCTGTCAATTCTCGGCGTATCAGGGTTCGATCCGCATCGGTCGTGGCGTGCAAATCGGTCCTTATTGTTCCTTTTACCCCTATGACCACGGCATCGCGCCAGACAATCTGATTAGCAAGCAGCCGATCCGCAGCCGGGGAAACATTGAGATCGGCGATGACGCATGGCTCGGAGTGGGTGTCTGTGTGTTGGACGGGGTGAGGATCGGGAAAGGCGCCGTGATCGGAGCGGGTTCAGTGGTTACCGCAGACGTACCCGATTACGCCATTGCCGTCGGTGTGCCGGCGCGCGTACTGAAGTCACGCATGGATCTGGTTTCGTCGGCGGCCGGAGAGAATGAAGCGACGATGCCGCGAGGACAACTTCGTTGACGGAACCTTGCCAGCCGCTTGTGAGCGTTGTGACGCCCGTCTACAACGGGGCGAAATACTTGCCTCAGTGTATCGAAAGCGTGTTGGTGCAGACGTATCCAAACTGGGAGTACTGGATCGTCAACAACCGCAGCACGGACGAGAGCCTCCGTATTGCACGCGAGTATGAGCGCAAAGATCCCCGAATTCGCGTGCATGATAATCCCCAGCATCTGCCGATGCTGCAGAATTTCAATGCCGCACTGCGGCGGATCGCGCCGTATGCCAAATACTGCAAGATCGTTCATGCAGACGACTGGCTGATGCCCGAGTGCCTCGAGCGCATGGTCGCTCTCGCTGAGGAACATCCGAGCGTCGCGATCGTGGGCGCCTACCGTCTCGAGGAAAACCGGGTGACCCTAGATGGGCTGTCCTACGCAAGCCATGTGGTTCCGGGAAAGGAAGTCTGTCGCGCCACTCTGCTTGGCGAGTTGTACGTGTTTGGCGCGCCCAGCAACCTGCTGCTGCGCGCCGATATCATTCGCCGACGGGGGGAGTTTTACGGGTTGGAGGGTCTCCACGCCGACACCGATGTTTGTTACGAGATTTTGCGTGACTCCGACTTTGGGTTCGTGCACCAAGTCCTGACCTTCACCCGGAGACACAATGAAGCGGCGACTGCCTTTTCTCGCCGCGTGAATACCTATCTTTCGGGCAGCCTAGGCGGTCTGGTTAAGTACGGGCACTTTTACCTTAGCGATGACGAGTATCAACGGCGTTTTCGTCAACTGATGGCCAATTACTACCGCTTCCTGGCGGCGGCCTTGTTCCGACGAGAGGGCAAGGATTTCTGGCAGTACCATCGGGAGCAACTGTCAACCTTGGGGCATCCGATCCGGCGATTTCGTCTGCTCCGCGCCTGGATTTCAGTTACCGCCGAGCGCTTGCTACATCCAGCCCGCGTATTTCGCTTCCTCCGATCGCGAGCAAGAAAGGTTACGTATTCGAATGCTTAACACGAGTATCGACCACGCGCGTGAATACTTTCGGCGCCTGCATGAAATCGTCGAAAAAGTCGAGCTGGGCGCCATCGATCGCGTTTTTCAGGAGCTTCGGCTCGCGCGAGACCGGGGCTCCCGAATTTTCGTTGCCGGCAACGGCGGCAGCGCGGCGACCGCTTCTCACTGGGTGAACGATCTGGGCAAAGCGACGAAACGCTCAGGCTGCGACCCGTTCCAAGTGATGTGCCTGTCGGACAACGTGCCTTGGTTGACCGCTCTCGCCAACGATGAGGGTTTCGATCGGGTCTTTGCCGGGCAACTCGAAAACTTTGCTCGGCGCGGAGACCTGCTGATTGTGATTTCCGCCAGCGGCAACTCGCCGAACCTGGTGCACGCCGTGCGATTGGCGCAATCGAGAGGCATGGGAACCGTTGGGCTGCTGGGCTTCGACGGCGGAGTATTGAAAGATATGGTCCACGACCTGATCTGGATCAAAACTGAAAAAGGGCAGTACGAGCTGGTGGAAGACGCTCACATGGCGGTTTGTCATGTCTTGACGACGTCGCTCATCAAAGACCGCCGCCCTGTGCCCGTGGAAGAGGAGCGGTGATGAGCCTGAGTGCATTAAGCCGGGTTCGGAGGCGACCGACTCAGGCTGTCATTCTAGCGGGCGGGCGCGGCACGCGCATGCTCCCCTACACGCAAACTCGCCCAAAAACGATGATCGAATTCCACGGCAAGCCCTTCCTGGAATATGTTTTGGAAATGCTGAAGGAGCAAGGATTCCACCGATTTCTGCTGCTGCTCGGCTATCTACCGCACGTCATACAGAACCACTTTGGCGACGGGAGCCGTTGGGGAGTCGAGATCGAGTATTCGATTTCCGCACCCGATACGCTTACTTCGCGGCGCATACAACTTGCTCGGCATCTTATCGACCCCTGTTTTTTGTTGATGTATTGCGACAATTACTGGCCCATGCAAATGGACAAGATGTGGAGCAAATTTGTTTCCGTCGATGTTCCGGCTATGATTACGGTCTATAGCAACAAGGACAAATTCTCGCGAGATAGCGTTCTGGTCGGAGAGGATGGCCTTGTCAGTGTATTCGATCGCGGTCGCACGACACCTGGCCTGAGCGGTGTAGAAATCAGTTATGCGATTCTCACCTCCGAGGTTCTCGACCTCTTGCCGGAACAAGAAATGCTGGTCGAGGAAGCACTATATACCCCGCTTGCGAAACAGCGCCGGCTGGCCGCCTACGTAACCGACCACCGCTATTACAGCGTCGGTTCGCTAGAGCGCCTTCCCGTCACGGACGAGTTCTTCGCACGCCGTCCTACCGTGATTTTGGACCGAGATGGCGTGATTAACAAAAAGCCGCCCCGGGCGCAATATGTCAGGAGCTGGAGCGAATTCGAATGGCTGCCTGGGGCGCAAGAAGCGCTCCGGATGCTCGCGCAAGCCGGTTATCGCGTCATCTTGGTCTCCAATCAGGCGGGAATTGCTCGCGGCGCGATGTCGGAAGAAGACTTGAGCGATATTCATCAGCGTCTGACGGCCGAGGTCTCCCGTTTCGGCGGGCGCTTGGACGCCATTTACTACTGCCCCCATGATTGGGAGGCGGGCTGCGAGTGTCGCAAGCCTCGGCCCGGCATGTTGTTTCAGGCGCAGCGGGACTTCCATCTGGATCTGAGCCGCACCTTCTTTATCGGCGACGATGAAAGGGATGGTCAGACGGCGGATGCCGCCGGGTGTCCGTTCCTTCGCGTCACGCAAGACAAATCTCTACTCGATTGCGCCGGCGAGCGGTTGGCAGGCCGTGTGGTCGAACAAACGTGAGAGCAAAGACCAGCAACAAAAGGACAAAGGCATGTCAGAACGCATTTTGGTAACTGGCCACAACGGATATATCGGCTCGGTGATGGTACCCGTTTTACTGCAGGCGGGGTATCAGGTCGTTGGATATGACACTGGCTATTTCCGCGAATGTACTCTAATCCCAGACGCTTGCGAAGTGCCCACGATCGACAAAGACATACGTGACTTGTGCTCGCAGGACCTGGAAGGCTTTCATGCGGTGATTCACTTGGCTGCCCTGAGCAATGACCCGATTGGCAATCTGCGCCAAAATTGGACAGAGCAAATCAATTATCAATCGTCCGTTCGGTTGGCGGAGCTAGCCAGGGGCGCCCGCGTAGGAAGGTTTCTCTTCTCTTCCTCGTGCATCATGTATGGGATGTCGTCGGCGGATGTCGTGAACGAACAATCACCGCTTGATCCCCAGACCGAGTATGCCCGGTCCAAGGTAAAGAGCGAACGCGCCATTTCGGCGCTTGCCAGCGAGGGGTTCTCGCCGGTGTTCTTGAGGAATGGCACGATTTACGGCCTGTCGCCGCATATGCGCTTTGACACGGTGTTCAATGATCTGATGGGCTCCGCGGTAACGACCGGCAAAGTGATCGTCTACAGCGACGGCAAGCCGTGGCGCCCGGTGGTTCACGTGAGGGACGTCGCCCGCGCCTTTCTCGCGATTCTTTGCGCGCCGCGGGATCTGATCCACAACCAGGCATTTAACCTGGGCAGCAACGATCTAAACTATCGGGTGATTCAGCTGGCCGAGATTGCACACAGGACCGTACCGGGGTGTGACCTCGAGGTCAAAGCTCAGAAAAGTGCGGACCAACGAACGTATAAAGCCGATTTCACGAAATTCAAGTCGGCCTTTCCAGATTTCCAGTTCGAGTGGACGCCGCAGAAGGGCGGGGAGGAATTGTACAACGCGTTCCGCTCCATCCTGCTAGACCACGCGACGTTCGTCGATAAGCGATTCACACGTCTTAAATGGCTAAACCACCTTCTCGAGACAGGCCGTCTGGATGATTCACTGCGCTGGATGCAACCGTGCCAAACTTCTTCCTGATTCACGCCGAGGATGACCCTCGAAGTCCAGGCAGGAAGTTCCCGACGACCCGTGGAAGGGAATAGGATTTGTTGTCGGCGCGCAGAATGATTGCGCACAGCGGCGGACCGTCGAACGCACGCTAGCGTGTCTGGTTAAGCGAAGCCGTAAGGGAAGGTATCAGCAATGCTAAAGACGTTCAGACAGTCATCGCAACAACGTCCCGGGGTGGTTCTCACGAGAACTCCGCTCAGGGTCAGTTTTGCGGGCGGCGGCACAGACCTCTCCGATTTCTATGAGCACGACTACGGTGCAGTGCTGAGCACCGCCATCGACAAGTACATTTACGTGACGGTGAAGCGGCACGGTGAGGTGTTTGACGAGAAGATTCGTCTGAGCTACTCAAAGAGCGAAAGCGTAAACGTGGTGGATCAAGTGCAGAACAACATCGCACGCGAGTGCCTCCGGTTTCTGCAGATCGAGCCGCCGATTTACATCAGCACCGTCGGAGACCTCCCGGCCTCGACCGGGTTGGGCGGCTCGAGCAGCTTTGCCGTGGGGTTACTGAACGCATTGCACGCGTTTCGAGGGGAGCGAGTATCTGCGGGCCAGCTCGCGGAAGAAGCGTGTTACATCGAAATCGAAGTGCTGAAGGAACCCATCGGCAAGCAGGATCAGTACGCGGCAGCTTTCGGCGGCCTGAATTTTCTACGCTTCAATCGCGGAGGCGGCGTTACCGTGGAGCCTGTTCGCGTTAAGAATGGTACCTTGAAAAACCTGTTCTCACATTGCATGATTTTTTGGACAGGCCATCAGCGCGACACGAATCATGTGCTCAGCGAACAAAAGGTCAATACCGCCGGCAAGATGGGTCATCTGCTGCGGATGAGGGAGCACGCTCACCGCCTGCACTCGCTCGTTTGCAGCGGTGAGTTTGACCCGGAGGCATTCGGCGGGATGCTGGACGAAACCTGGCAGCTGAAGCGGCAGTTGGCGCACACGATCAGCAACCCGAAAATTGATGAATGGTATGAACGGGCTATCCGAGCCGGAGGGTCCGGCGGCAAGATTTGTGGTGCCGGCGGCGGCGGGTTTTTGTTGATCGTGGCTCGTCCCGAACGCCACGAAGTAGTGCGCCGTGCGTTGCAGGAATTGCAGCAAGTTCCGATCCGTCATGAAGTCCAAGGCTCCCAGGCAATACTGCCGTTTCTTGACTAGACGGCCCGCGAAGGGTATTCAACGATTTCAGAATGATCTTTATCGAGACGGAACTGAAAGGCGCTTATCTGATCGAACTGGAGAAGAAGGCCGACGAGCGAGGCTTCTTCGCCAGGGCGTGGTGCTCAAATGAGTTTCAAGCACACAACCTGCCATCACGATTCGCTCAGTGCAATATATCCTGGAACAAACGGAAGGGCACACTTCGCGGCATGCACCGCCAGAGGGCGCCTCACGAAGAAAACAAGCTGATCCGTTGCACGCGCGGCGCAATTTACGACGTGATCCTCGATTTGCGTCCCGACTCTTCGACGTTTGGCAAGTGGTTGGGATTTGAACTGACTGAAGAAAATCACCGGTCGCTGTTCGTGCCAGGCGGTTTTGCCGTTGGGTTCCAAACCTTGAGGGATGAGTCAGAAGTTTTCTATCTGATGTCGGAATGCTATACGCCCGGCGCGGAAGAGGGCGTTCGGTATAACGACCCATCCTTTGGCTTCGAATGGCCTACCGACGTGACGGTTATTTCTGAGAAAGACACGAATTGGCCGGATTATCACGGGATCCTGCCTCCGAAAGACGGTTAATGCGCTGAAAGACGATCCTGCCAAGGCCCGTTTTCTTAATTTCCCCGACTGTGGATCCGAATCCGTGGAGACCAGCGCACACGACCGCGACTCTGATGCGGTGCGGTCACCCCAAACTGCGACAGAAATTCCGGCGAATCTTCCGGAGGCAAATTCATGCCTATCATGTGACTTTTAACAGCCTGCAGAGATAGGGCTGATGGAGCGCTCGAGCATGTGCCGCTCTGAAGCCTCCAATATATTGAAAAAAGGATAGATAGAGTAGGGTGGAGCTGCTGTTGGGGCTTCTGTTGGCGCCCGGATTGCTCATGATCCGAGCAGATCGGCGTGTGCGTTAGGATGCAAACAGTTACGCCGAAATCGACGAAAGGGAGGTTCGCTACCATGAGGAAAACCTACCGCAAGCCGAGCATCACCGCGCTGGGCTTGCTCCGCTCTATCACCAAGTGCGTATATAGCAACACTTTCAACCTCGGGTAACATAAGGCGCTGGGGGGCAGGTGGGTGAGGGACTCCTGCCCTTTAGTCCGGGTGAGGCTTTGGGATTCGTTCATGCATTCAATTCCGTCGAAAAACAGTCACGGCGGAGGCTGGCGAACTTAACGACTTGGGCATGTATCGGCGCGCCACGGCATTGTTCGGTCTGGCAGAATCCCGGACGGCAATTCGCCGCCGTACAAGGGAACATTCCTACCCTTCGCGGATCGTTGGCGGGGCCTGTCGCGATCTCCTGTGCGACCAATTGAAAATGCACGAGTTAGTTAACGCAATTTCCACCACCGAATTTTGAATGGTTGCTGGATTGCTCCTACCCAGGAAGATTGGCTCGGTTAGAAAGCAGTGGAGCTGGGTTGGCAGTCGTTTCGAATGCAGCCCTGCGTTTTTGGGGCTTCGCGCATTTCCGATCTCGGACGAAGTACGTCGGGCACGTGCATAGGTCATCGGCTTGCCTTGAAGGGACATGACGCTCCGCGGATAAATCCGTAGTGACGGACGAACGGAAGCGCAGCTCAATGATCGATGTACCCGGGCCGAATGAAGTCATTGCCGGAGGTGGCAAAGCAAAATGATGAACCTTCAAAGTTTCCCGCAGCACAAAGATCAAGTGATCGCCCAAAAAGCGTCGAGCGATTTCCTGCTGTTCAGCATGGATGATGGAAACTATTATTCACTGAACGACGTGGGTTGCAGAATTTGGCAACTCTGCGACGGGACGCGTTCGGTCGCAGAACTGATCGACACGTTGGCCGCCGAATACGACGCACCCAAGGAGGAGCTCGCAGAAGACGTGATAGAGCTTCTTGAGAAACTACAACAGGGGAAGCTCATTCTTGAGGCAGCACGAACCGAACCTCTTCCGGGCTCGCCGCTTGCCCATTGATTTCCACGGTCGCAACGCCGAGATCGGTTGAAGCCACGCCAAGGATGACTTTCATCCCATGAGTCGACGATTGAGAGTTCCGACAATTTCTGACTTCTTCCTCTTCGCGCGAGTTCTCCTGTTTGCAGCAGCTGTTCCTGTTCTCATGCGACTCAAACTAACACGGCTAACTGCGCTACTCGATCCCGGATCAGACCCGCGGCCATTGGATCCGGGCCGCGTACGGAAGATCCTCACTTATGTGGACAAAGCGATTTGGCGCGGCAGGCCTTTTGTGCGCTCCGGATGCTTGACCCTTGGACTGACTCGCTACTACTTTCTCCGCCGCGCCGGGATGGACGTTTCGCTGCACTTTGGGATGGGGCGAATCGGTGAGAAAAGGAAATTCGCCGGTCACTGCTGGCTCACGCGAGATGGCGAACCTTATCTCGAGACCGTAGATCCCCGGCCGCTATACGCGGAAATGTGGCGCATTTCACCAGACAGCCGAAAATCGATGCCCGTCGAGAAAAGCAGCTTGGGAAGGCTAAGCAACTCATGAGCACGGACCGGCAAGGACGAACCTACCGCCTTCATGAACTCGATCTCCGGGTTCATAGTTCGGCTGCCATGGCTGCATGTCTCGACGGACGGTTTCGGATGTTTCCCCTCCACAGGGAATGCCTGCACGTGGCCTGTTTTGATTTCCAGGCGGTGCGTAACCCGAGTCAGCATGCTGTCAACAGGCCGCAGGGTGAAGGAAAGCCGTTTTATGAAATGCCAAACGGCGAGGCGTGTTACTTCCGGGAAACGGACGAAGTCTACCTTCGATTCGGCGATGGAGTACGCGCTCTCTGCCAGCCTGGCCCGGGCCGCGCCGTCATTTCCACCTTGGAGTCTGATCCCCGAAGCCTGTTCGTGGCTTCACACCTCGTGCTTACCATCCTTCTGATCGAGATTTCGCGGCGGCGCGGCTGGTATAGCCTCCATGCGGCCGGGTTCAGCCAAGACGGCAAAGCGATCTTGATTCCCGGCATCAGCGGGGTCGGAAAATCAACACTTTCGGTCGCGCTGCTGCGAGCGAAATTCGACTATCTCAGCGACGATATGGTCTTCCTGAAGCGGCGCCCCGACCACCTGGCAGTGCGGGGCTTTCCTGAGGATGTGGACGTCAGCGACCAAACGATCCGCTTCTTCCCGGAATTGGCTTTTCTGCTGCGTTCGCCGAAAACCGATGGATTTACCAAGAGGCAGCTCCGTATCAAGCAGGTATATGGGACGAAACCGGTCCTCGAGGCTCTCCCCAGCGTGATCATATTCCCCCGCATATCGCGGAAACACGAAAGCGTCCTCGCCGAGATCGATGCCGATGCCGCCTTCCATGAAATCGTGCCCAACGTCTTGCTCACCGAAGGGCGTACCTGCCAACAGCACCTTGGCGTGCTAGCCGAATTGGTAAAAGGAGCCCACTGCTATTGGCTCGATACCGGTCAGGATTTCGACCGCATTCCCGTTCTGCTCCGTCGGCTTTTGAGCCGTGATCGGGAACTCGTCCGTGGCTGAGACGTTGGTTCAGCCATGCAAGCGAGATCCGCCAGTTGAGGCCGACCTGCTTTTTACCACTGCGCGCCTCCGCATGACCACCGAAATTGCGGACCGGATTCGGGTTGCCGTTCGCAAAGAAGTCAACTGGATCTACCTGGTTCAGCTCGCCATGCAGCATGAAACGACGGCGCTGTTGTACTGGAATCTGCAGCGCGTTTGCCCCGAGAGTGTGCCCCCAGGAATTCTGAAGCCGCTGGCCGCACGGTACCAGGCGCAAGCAGAAGAAGTGCAGTATCGTGCCAAGGAACTCGTGCGCATCTTGGGCGCGTTCGAGCAACAGGGAATCTTTGCGCTGGCTTACAAGGGCCCAAGCTTGGCGCAACGGCTCTATGGGAACATATCTCTTCGAGAGTTCTCCAAATCGTCCGATCTCGACATCATCGTCTACGAAAGCGATTTGCCGACAGCGCGAGCCGTAATTGAAAGCCAGGGATACCGGGAACAGGAGCGTACGGAGCGGGAACTGATCTTTCGGCAGCACGGTGGCGAAAGGTTCCTCGAGCTGCATTGGCATTTTTCGACGCATTTGTGCCGCGCTCCCGGCGACCCTGGCTGCTTCCTCCAGCGCCTCGAAGTCATTCCTCTGGCCGGAGCGACAGTGCGCAGCCTGCCGCTAGAGGTGTACTTTTTGGTTTTATCTCTGCACGCGACCAAGCACAAATGGCGGAAATTGAAGCTCATTTGCGATGTTGCGGAAATACTTGCATCGCCTGATGTCGACTGGGATTACGTCGTACGCGAGGCGGATAAATTAGGATTGAAACGCATGCTCGCACTGGGAATTCTACTGGCCGAAAATCCCCTTGAGTGTGTCGGCCCCGCCACATTGATGCGCCGCCTGAACCTGGACCGCACTGCCCGGATTTTGGCGGCGGAGTGCCGTCGGGAACTGCTTAACGAGCCTGATGAGCTCTGGCGATTCCATGCGGACATGAAATTCATGCTTCAGGTTCGTGAGCGTCTTTCTGATCGGATGAACTTGTTTCTCTGGGAGTGGCTGTGGCCGACAACCATGCCTGATGACGAAGACCGGCGCTTCGTCTCCATCCCCCCGTCGCTGTCGGTGCTCTACTATTTTGTCCGGCCGCTGCGGCTCGCTTGGAAAGAAATCTCGCAATAACTCGTGGTAACGTAAGCGTCCGATTCTGGCCGTGGCGACAGAGGGCGGTTGGACGAAGATGATGATCTTTGTGGACGCCATCATCGTGTCCACGAAGGTGGATTGTGGACACTTCAAAACAAGCCATACAAGTGAGAGGTAGAGAGTCGAAGAGGCGATTTCGCACGGTCGAGGAGAAGCGGCGGATCGTCGAGGAGACGCTTCAGCCCGGTGCTTCGGTCGCGCGAGTGGCGCGAGCCCATGGAGTGAACGCCAACCAAGTATTTAGCTGGCGGCGGCTCTATCAGCAAGGACGGCTGGAACGCCGGGCCACGGAAGCGCCTGATCTGCTGCCGGTTCGCGTGATCGACGCAAGCGGGATAGAAGCAGCGCGATCGACGGGTACGCAGACACGGCGAGCGCCTTCCGGCATGATTCAGGTGGAGCTTCCCAGAGGACATTGGCGTGTGGCCGGGCGCGTGGATATGGAAGTTCTGCGCGTGGTGCTGGAGAAGTTGCTCGGATGAATCTAAACATCGGACCAGGCTTTCGATTACCCATATGTCGGCTCCGATACTAACGGGACGGGAGAAGACAAATGCGCGCAGTCATCACCGGCGGTGCGGGATTTTTGGGTTCGCATCTGTGCGAATACATGCTCGGGAAGGGCTGGGAGGTGCTGTGCATCGATAATCTGTGCACAGGATCCGAGGCGAACATCGCCCATCTGAGGGCGAATCCGAAATTCGCATTTGAGCTGAAAGATGTCTCTGAGTACATCGATGTTAACGGGCCGGTCGACGCGGTGCTGCACTTCGCTTCCCCCGCGAGCCCGCCGGACTACCTGAAGCGGCCGATTCAGACGCTGAAAGTTGGCTCGCTCGGCACGCACAATGCGCTGGGGTTGGCGAAAGCGAAGAACGCGAAATTCCTGATGGCGTCCACGTCGGAATGCTACGGCGATCCGGACGTGAGCCCACAGCCGGAAAGCTACTGGGGCCACGTGAACCCGGTAGGACCGCGCGGGGTTTACGACGAAGCCAAGCGGTTTTCGGAAGCGATCACCATGGCCTATCACCGCTATCACGGGGTCGATACGCGAATCGTACGCATCTTCAATACCTATGGCCCGCGCATGCGCCTCAACGACGGCCGCGCGCTGCCGAATTTCTTGTATCAGGCGCTGGTGGGCGAGCCCATCACCGTCTACGGAGACGGCAAGCAGACACGCAGCTTCTGCTACGTCTCGGACTTGATCGAGGGAATTTATAGGCTGCTGGAGTCGAACGAGCACGAGCCGGTGAACATCGGCAACCCGAACGAGATTACCATTCTGGAATTCGCGGAGCGCGTGCGCAAGCTGGTAGGAGCCACCGCGCCAATCGTCTTCCATCCTTTGCCGCAGGACGATCCCAAGCAGCGCTGCCCAGATATCTCCAAGGCGAAGCGCATCCTGCAATGGGAACCGAAAGTGAATCTTGCGGATGGCTTGCAGCGCACCTACGACTATTTCCGCCAGCAAATTGCCGCAGCAAGCACCGGCGCCAATCCCATCGCCTAATCGGGGGCGGTCGCCTTACGCGTTTTGCGGTTCGGGGATAGGGTCTGGGCGTCCGAAGGAGCGGTACTCGAATCCAAGAGCGATCATCTCGCTGGGCGACAGCAGATTGCGCGCGTCGAGAATCAGCGGACGGGCCAGCAGCGCGCGCACGCGCTCCCAATCAAGCGTGCGAAATTCCGGCCACTCAGTGGCAATGATCAGCGCTTCAGAACCTTTCGCCGCGGCATACGCCGAGTCCATATAATCAACTTCCGGCAGGATGGCGCGGGCCTTCTCCATTCCTTGCGGGTCGTACGCTCGGACCCGCGCGCCCTCTGAAATCAGACGCTGGATCAAATCGATGGCTGGAGCAAAACGCACGTCGTCGGTATTCGGCTTGAACGCCAGTCCCAGCACGGCGATCGATTTGTCGCGAACCACCCAGAGCGCGTCGCGAACTTTGTCGTAGAAGCGGTCGATGCGCTGCTTGTTGATCTTCTCGGCGGCTTTGAGCATGGAAAAGTCCACGCCGCAGCGCTCCGCGAGCCGCACGAACGCCTGCAAGTCCTTCGGCAAACAAAAGCCTCCGAATCCCAGGCCCGCGTTCAGGAAACTTGGGCCGATGCGCGGATCCATGCCCATGGCGCGAGTCACTTCGCCGATATCAGCGCCCAGCCGCTCGGCCAAGTCGGACACCATGTTGGCGTAGGAAACTTTCAGCGCCAGGAACGAATTCGAGGCGTGCTTAATCAGCTCGGCGCTGCTGATGGTGGTCACCAGCCACTGTGGAGCAGGTCCGTCCGGGCAGCCTTGCGC
>Ga0307374_10009801_pt1 | contig 14046 bp, 13 predicted proteins | sample OX3MG_FD_202532 | JGI IMG/M metagenome (GOLD analysis project Ga0307374, IMG submission 202532) | Soil microbial communities from Risofladan, Vaasa, Finland - OX-3 | ecosystem: Environmental > Terrestrial > Soil > Coastal area > Acid sulfate soil | place: Finland: Risofladan, Vaasa | collected... | reverse complement strand
CGAGCTGGTGGCGAAGATCCGCGAGACAATCAACCCTTACATCGCCGCAGGCTGGGGAATGATCGATGACGTGATCGACCCCGCTGAAACCCGCCGAGTGGTGATCGCAGCCATCGAGCAGGCTGCCGACAAGAAGGTCGACAGACCCTGGCGCAAGCACGGGAACATGCCGGTATGAGCAAGATCGTGGTCAGTGCGGCACTGACCGGCGTGCTGGCGCGGCGCGAGCAGTGCCCGTACATTCCGTATACCCCAAAGGAGATCGGCGAGGAAGCGAAGCGCGCGGCGGACGCCGGCGCCGCCATCGTCCATATCCACGCGCGTGCCGACGACGGTGGACCTGACTTCAGCGTCGAACGCTATCGGGAGATCCTGGCCGAAGTGCGATCCCGAAGCGAGGTCATCATCAACTTCTCGACAGGCGCGGTGGGCCTGCCTGCCGAAGAGCGGATCGCCCATATCAGGGAAGTCAAGCCAGAGATGGCTGCCCTGAACATGGGATCCATGAACTACGCCATCTACTCAGAGCGGAAAAAGGTCTTCTACCAGGACTTCGTTTTCGCCAATCCGTTCAAGGACATCCGTTACTTTCTCGAGACCATGAACAAGGCTGGGGTTCGCCCGGAGATGGAGTGCTTCGACACAGGCCATATCGCCAATTCAGCGCCGCTGATCGACCTCGGAATCCTGAACCGCCCCTACCAGTTCAGCCTGATCATGGGCGTGCTGGGCGGCATACCTGCCAGCACCGAGAATCTGGTCCATCAGGTCAGGAGTCTCCCATCGGGTTCAATTTGGCAGGTCATTGGGATCTCGCTGGCGCAGTGGCGGCTGGTGGCGGCCGCCATCTCCATGGGCGGCAATGTACGCGTGGGGCTAGAGGACAATTTCTACCTGCGTGAGGGGCTGATGGCGAAGAGCAACGGGGAGCTTGTCGAGAAGGCGGTGCGGCTGGCGGGTGAGCTCGGCCGCGAAGCCGCTACTCCCGCCGAGGCACGCGCGTTACTTCAACTCTGAGGTTTGGGGTCAATGTTCTTGGTCCAACTGGCGGACGAGTGCCATGTCCACAGCTCGACCGGCCTCACATATTTTTGGAGCCAGCGGGCGGCTCCGATTGGTGGCGCACGAAGGCAATCAGAGGGAGGTCCGGCCAATGATGACGGGTACTGAATACATCGAGAGCCTGCGGTCGCTCAAGACGGAGGTGTACTTCATGGGTAAGCGGGTCACCTCGGTGGTCGACCACCCGGCGATGCGGCCGCACATCAACGCCGCTGCCGTAACCTACGATCTTGCCCACCACCCGGAGTATTCCGAGCTTGCCCAGGCGACGTCTCACCTGACGGGGCGACCCATCAACCGGTGGACACACATACCTCAGAACCAGGAAGACCTGGTCAAGAAGGTCAAGATGCTGCGGGTGGCCGGAGGCATTACCGGGACGTGCTTCCAGCGTTGCGTAGGCATGGATGCGCTGATCTCGCTCTATTCCACCACGCATGACATGGACCAGAAGAACGGCACCGAGTACCACGAGCGCCTGAAGAAGTTCCTCATCCACACCCAGGATGCCGACCTCATGTCCGATGGCGCGATGACAGACCCGAAAGGCGATCGCAGCAAGCCCCCGCACGCGCAGCACGATCCCGACCTTTACTTGAGGGTGATCGAGCGGCGCGACGACGGAATCGTCATCCGCGGTGCCAAGCTGCACCAGACGGGCGCTGTCAACTCGCACCAATTCATCGTTATGCCCGGCCAGGGCCTGGCGCCGGAGAGCGCTGACTACGCGGTCGCCTGCGGGATCCCCGCGGACGCCCCGGGAGTGATCATCGTCTTCGGCCGCCAGGTCAACGACAGCCGCAAATGGGAAGGGAAGATCGACCAGGGCAACACCAAGTACGGGGTGGTCGGCGGCGAGGCGATGGTGATCTTCGACGATGTCTTCGTCCCTTGGGAATGCGTCTTTATGTGCGGAGAGACCGAGTTCGCGGGGACCCTAGTCGACCGCTTCACGGCCTACCACCGTCAGAACTACGGAGGCTGCAAGAGCGGCAACCTCGACGTGCTGGTCGGTGCAACGCTTGCCCTCGCCGACATGCAGGGCGTCAGCAAAGCGGGGCACATCAAGGACAAGCTGGCAGAGATGGCCCACCTCACGGAGACCATGTACTCAGGCGCCCTCGCCTGCAGCTACGAGTGCCAAACGCTCGGGTGCGGCACTGCGATGGTGAACCCGATGCTGGCCAACACGTCCAAATTCAACGTGGCGCGCTTCTATCCGGATGTGACGCGCATCGCGCAGGACATCGCGGGTGGATTCCTGGCCACCATGCCCTCTGAGCGGGAGTTGGACAACCCACGCGTCGGAGGTTTCGTTCGTAAGTACTACAGCACGAACCCAGACGTGCCCGCGGAGGAACGGATCCGTTTGGGGCGGCTGATCGAGAACATGACCGGCGCGACTCCCATTATCGAGTGCATGCACGGCGCAGGGTCCCCCCAGGCCCAGAAGGTCGTCGTTCAGCGCCTGGTCGACTGGAAGCAGCGCAGGGCACTTGCAGAGCGCATCGCCGGCGTCGGTGACATTGGCCCCGCCGAGTCCGGCTTATCAATAGCAAGCACTATTGGCCAGCGGCCGAAAGAGAACTGAAGAGAAGACTCGCGCGTGAGGAGCATTATCTGCATCCACAACGGTTTTGAAGACCCTTGTGGTCGAGTTGAATTCAGAACCGGCCCAGATGGGCCCTTAACCCAACGGTCCATTAACCGTTTGGGAGTCCGCCGGATCGTCTTCCAGCGAACGCCCCTATTTTACGTGCGAAGGGCGAAGTCGACATGGATGATGCAGTGTTCGCCCAAGACGTACAGGAGGTAGGTCCATGAGTTCTCGGTTAAACCGTGCCAACTTTGATCGTGAGCTCGCCCGCCGCGGTTGGACGGCTGACGACCTGGCTATTGCGTCAGGCGTAAGCGCGGCAACGATCTCGTCAGCTCGCTATGGTCGGCCGATGAGGAACAAGACCTTACACAAGATCGCGGACGCACTCGGCAAAGCAGCGATTGTCGCGGGCGTGGACGTTTTGCTCGAATCGTCCATAGCCAGCGGGGCCGGGACAGCCGCGAGGTGAGAATCGGCAGCATCGGCCAGAAGACAGCTCAACCTTCTGATCCAGAGCAATACGCGATATCGCCAATCGCGCTTTCGAGTTGAGTTGCCGCGTCTGATAAGCGAATTGCGTAGTGGCTCCGCGTCTGAGCCCGGGACGCAAATCTGGCGCGCAATCGACGCGTAGCGCGTCTAATCACGCTGTAACCTGGGGCCTCAGGCGCCGAACCGCGGTCCTGAAACCAATTGCCGGGAAGGCGCCGGCGTCCACGCTGACAGTTCCGAGCGACCCGCCTCCCGGTGGGCGATGACCGGAGCCCATCACCCTGACCAGACCCCTTGGCATAGGTTTGCTGGCGCAGTGACTCGGCGACGTAAGGCTGCGCCAGCACCAGGTGCATGCCGACGCTCAGGTCCAACTCCGGGGGCAATCCTCGGCGTGCTCAACGCTCTTCAATGGCCGCAAGGGCGTTCGACGCCTTCGCCTAGTCGCGCTTCCGGCACGCCTCGCGCACCCGTTCGACCTGCTCGGCCCCGTGCTCCCCGCGACTCCGGGTAGGTCCTCCAGACAACTCGCTTGGGGGAATGTTCACAGTTGTTGTGCCATCACCAGCATCAGGAGCGCGGTCGACGCGGCGGGCCGTAGAAGTCGGGACCGTAACCAAATCGCGCAACGTGGCAACGGCTCCTTATGGCTGCGCTTCCGGCACACGCCGGATAATTGCCCAGACGCACCTGGCTCGAGAGGAATGATGTGAGGGACTTGAAACCGTATCGAGATGAACTGAGTCCGGTGAGTTTCGTCGAGAGGGCGGGCACCGTACATGCTTCGAGGCCCGCAGTCGTCGACGGCGCCGCCACGTACACTTGGGTCGAATTCCGGGCCCGGTCAAGGCGGTTTGCTTCGGCCCTTCGCGCCGCTGGTCTGAACAAGGGTGACCGTGTTGCGTGCGTGGCCTTGAACTCGGAGGTCCTCCTACTGGCTCATTTCGGAGTTCCCCAAGCTGGTGGCGTGTTGGTCGCCATTAACACCCGACTCCTGCCCGAAGAGGTCGCCTACATCATCAGCCACTCCGGCAGTCGCATAGTGTTCCACTCCCCCGATCTCATATCGGCACTCGCACTAGTCCCGCCTGGGGTCCGACGGATTCAGATCGGTCCGGAATTCGAAGCATTCCTCGACACCGGCTCGGAGGACCCCGTGGAATCTTGGTTGGAGAGCGAAGACGAGTTGTGCGCCATCGACTACACATCCGGTACCACCGGGCGCCCAAAAGGGGTGATGTACCACCACCGTGGAGCTTTTCTCAACTCGCTTGCGATGGTCGTCGAGAACCGGCTAACGGTTGCCTCGAGCCATCTTTGGACATTACCGATGTTCCATTGCAACGGATGGAGCCACACCTGGGCCGTGGCTGCGGCTGGCTCCAAGAGTGTCTGCGTTCCGCGAATAGATCCAGCAGAGATCTGGCGACTGCTCGCCACAGAGGCGATCACGCACTTCAATGCCGCACCGACCGTATTGATCCTTCTGGCCAACGACCCGGCGGCCCATCGGCTGGAACGTCGGGTCAGGGTTTGTACCGGGGGCGCGCCACCATCGCCAACGCTTATCGCACAAATGGCGTCCTTCAACATCGATCTGGTACACCTCTATGGACTGACCGAGACCTATGGACCTCTTACAATCAACGTGGCGCCAAGCGACTTTGACACCTGGCCCGAATCTCGACAAGCTGAGTATCGAGCCCGACAGGGTTTCCCGCATTTGGTTACGGGCCCTGTCCGAGTAGTGGACGAGCAGATGCGGGATGTGGTACCTGACGGGGTCTCACTGGGCGAGGTCGTTTCGCGCGGCAATACGTTAATGCGCGGCTACTACCTGGAGCCGGAGACGACAGAGAAGGCCTTCAGCGGCGGATGGTTTCACACAGGTGATGTTGGCGTCATGCACCCTGACGGTTCAATCGAGCTTCGCGATCGAAAGAAGGACATCGTCATCTCGGGCGGGGAGAACATCTCGACAATCGAGATCGAGCAGGCGGTGGCAAGTCATCCCGCCGTAATGGAAGCTGCGGTGATCGCCATCCCCGACGATAAGTGGGGCGAAGTTCCCAAGGCCTTTGTTGCGCTGAAGCCTGGAGCGGTTGCCTCTGAGCAAGACATTATCGAACATGTTCGCGGCCTCCTAGCGCACTTCAAGGCGCCCAAGTCGGTCGCGTTCGGTGAACTGCCGAAGACTTCCACCGGAAAGATTCAGAAGTTCCTTCTGCGGGACCGCGAATGGGCCGATCGGCTACGGCGCATCAATTAGCGCCGACCCCGTCGCTGACGTTGTGGTAGGTCTCGGCAGATGGTCCTCATGTAGCAGATCCCTAACAACACGGTGGAGACCCCGCTCACGCGCGCGTCGGGCGACCACCTGGCCGAATCGGTGGTGATCTGACCGATTTCAAGTCCATAGGCAGGCCGGCCAGTCGCATCGCCAGGCTGAACGCCCGGTCCGGGTTGTAGGCTCGGATGAGTGTCAGGCTTTATTGCGTCCGGCGGGCTGCTCCGAAGGGGGTTCTTGGCCGAGGTCAAAGTCGACTCGAAAACCACGCCGGAGTGGTGGCCGCCAAGCTGGTGGCGGAGACCGCCGACGTGCGTCGGTTCCGCTGCAGCGCGGCGTTTGCCATGCACAAGGGCACGGCACCGATTCCGGTTTGGTCTGGGAATCATGAACGGCACCGCCTCAACCGCGGCGGCAACCGTCAGCTCAACGTTGCCCTGCACCGAATCTCCATCACCCAGAACCTTTAACTACATCGCCGGCCTGGAATGGATCCGCGCCAAGATGAACCTGATTTCCGAATTGACTGCCCAGACCGACAGAGGGCCGGTCGCAGCGACGGTAGCGGTCGGTCCTGGCTTCCTTTCATCCGGAAGGACTCGCGTGAACTGTTCAGCCGGTTGACCGTTACCGCCAACCTAACCTCGATGCCGTTGCCGTTCGCCATCCCAACCTACGGATCGTGGCTGGACACGGTGGGTGGCCCTGGATCGCGGAAATGGTCGCGGTCGCTTGGAGGCAGCCGAATATATACGTGGACATCAGCGCGTTCCGGCCGCACCACATCGCAGCTCACGGGAGCGGCTGGGACATGCTGTGGTACTACCTCTCGCGGACGCTCCAGGACAAGGTCCCTCTTTGGGTCGACGTGGCAGCTACTAGGGATGCCGCTGTCCGAGGTTCTCGCAAAAGTCCGATCGCTATGTCTGCCCCCGGAGATAGAGCACAAGTGGTTGGTCGGGAACGCCGCCGGCCTTTTCGGGATTGGCCATCCGCTTGGGCTTAACCCCGCTCACATCACAGGTGTTAGGGCCGCAAGCCGCGACCGCTGAATCACCGCAGGAAATAAGCGGCGTTCAAAAGGTCGGCGGCGTGATGATCCAGATCGCCTCGAGCCGCTCCTTCCCGCAGCTCCGCCAACGATGCGGATGGGTGCTGGCCAAGTAGATCGAATCGCCGGGCTCGAGCATCCATGTCTGACCGTCGACCTCGAATTCCATCGCGCCGCGGAAGATGACGCCGCATTCCTCGCCCTCGTGCTGATGCGGGTGGCCCCCGCTGTCCGCGCCCGGTTCAGCCTCAACCCAGATGATCTCCATCTGTTTCTGGAGGTCGGGCGAGATCAGCTCATTGGCAATTCCGATGCCAGGGAGAACGACCTTCTTGCGCTGGCCGCGGCGCAATACCGTCACCGAACTCGGCGTGGACCGCCTTTGGCCATCCTCGAGCAGCGCGCCGACGGTGGTCTCGAGCGCGCCACAGACGCGTTTCAGCACCGACAGGGTAATGTTGGACTGGCCTCGCTCGATCTCACTCAGGTAGCCGATCGCCACGCCGCTTTTGGCAGCAAGGCTCTTCAGGGTCCACTTTCGCGCCAGTCGCAACTCGCGCAACTGCGCCCCCAATGCGGCGGCATCACCGGTCGCAGCGCTGCGATTCTCTGGCCTCCTACGTGGATCAGTCGCCTGCCGCGCCCGTTCTGCCACCGTCAGAAAGTATGGGGGGGTTGCAGCGGGGGTCAAAGGCGCATTCGCCATAACGAACGCCCACGTATAGCACCGGCCTTCAAACTCGGCTGAGCGAATAGGGAATGGGTCCCACGGATTCGCTATATCGAAATTTGTCCTTGACATGCTTGTTGGCTACGGCATACTTGATCGGCGTGCTCGGGGCTCTTACCCGGTGCCTGTCCCTCACCGAGCCGATGGAGGAGTGATGTCACTCACGGTCATCTCGGTCGGGCTGACGCCGTTCCAAATACCGCTGAGGCGACCGGTCAAGTTCTCCACCGGGGTACTGACGTCGGCTGAACACGTTCTCGTCGAGGTGAAGACCGACGACGGCGTGGTGGGTGTTGCGGAGGCCATCCCCCGGCCAATGATTTACGGCGAGACCATGGTCTCCACGTTGTATGCCATCGAGCATCTGATCGCACCACAACTGGTCGGGCGATCCCTCCTCGATCGCGAACGCTTCTCGTTCCGCATGCGTCACCTTTTCGGGAATCCGGTGGCCAAGGGAGCCGTCGAGTTGGCTGCTTTCGATGCTCTGGGAAAGGCTCTGGGCGTCAGTTGCCACAGCCTCCTTGGCGGATTCGAGCCCTCTGTGCGCTGCACCGCAATAGTCGGCGCTGGCTCCCCGGAATCGGTGGTCGAGCAGTGCCATGACCTTCACGCGCGTCACGGGATCGACTGCTTCAAGTTGAAGGTCGGAATGGACCTCGCACGCGATGTCGAGACGATGCGGGCGGTGCGCATGGCCTTCCCGGCGGCGGTCATGTACCCGGACGCCAATCACGGTTTCTCGGCTGCTGATGCGTTGCGTTTCTTGGACGCGACCAGCGAACTGGGTTTGGCCTGGATCGAGGAGCCGTGCCCGGGCGGCGAAGTGATGGCACGCGAGCGGGTGTGCGCACACAGCTCGATCCCAGTGTTGGGGGATGAGACCTGCACGGATCTGCAGGAGGTCGCGACCGAGGTGCTGGGCGGTCGCTGCACGATGATCAGCATCAAGCTCGCCCGGACTGGCATCGGCATCTCGCAGCGGATACGCGACTTCTGTGAGGCTACGGGGACCGGTGTCCTCATCGGAAGCCAGGGTGATAGCACGATCGGAACCCGCATTAGCGCCAGCTTCGCCGCAGCCACCCCAGTGACCGCTCGCAACCCGGCCGAGCTGGGTTACTTCCTCGAACTCGAAGGCGATGTCTGCACGGAGCCGCTCGAAGTCAAGAACGGTCTCGTGCAGGTCTCTGAGGCGCCGGGGTTCGGGATCGATATCGACCGCGAGCGCCTGCAGTCGTACCGAATGGAGGTCTGAGGACGTGAGCTATCGGTATGTGATGCCCGACCAGACGCTTCTCATCGGAGCCGAGACTCTGTCCGCGCTACCTTCCGAGTTGAAAGGCCGTGGCGTTCGCAAGCTGTGCGTGATCTCCAGTCCGCGAGCCTCAGGCTCGGTCGCGGCCGCGCTCGTCCGGCAGGCGCTTGCGGAATTCGATGTGGTGCGGGAGATCACCGACGTTCGCCAGCACGCCCCGATTGAGGACACTGAGCGCTGGGCCTCTGAGCTGCGCAAAGATCCTCCGGACGCCATGGTGGCGATTGGCGGTGGCAGTCCCAGTGACACCGCGAAGGCCATCGCTATTCTGCTGGCCGAGGGTGGGCAGATGGAGGAGCACTGCAGCACCTTCACGCCGCCCGACAAGCTTCAGAATGTCGACCTGCCAGCGCCCAAGATTCCGGTCGTTACGATCCCCACCACGTTGTCTGGCGCCGAGATCACGCCGGGCGGGGGTGCGACCAACAAGGACGGCGTCAAGCGTGTCTTCTGGGATCCGAAGGTCGCCTCGCGCGTGGTCGTTTTCGATCCCATGGCGATGTCCGATGTCCCTCCGATGATTTTGCTGACCACCGGAATGAACGGTCTCGCTCACTGCGCCGAGGGCCTCTATTCGCGAACGCGCAGCCCGCTCTCCTCAGCGCTCGCTCGAGAGGGTGCATCCAATTTCGCCGAGGGGCTCCTCGCAATCGCACTTGGAGATCGAGACCAGCTGCGGACGCTCGTCACGCTCCAGGTGGCTGCGGCGATAGGCGGCATGGTCATCTCGAACGCCCGTGTCGGCATGCACCACGCCATCTGCCACGTACTCGGGGCCGCGTATGGGCTTCCGCATGGTGTGGCCAATAGCGTGATGCTTCCCTACGTCCTCGAGTTCAACCACTCGGCCACCGAAGCAGAACAGGCCGTATTCGCCGACGCGCTGCGCCCTGCCCTGGCTGCCCGAGGCCTGCCCACCGCCGGCTCGCCGGCGCAAGTGACCCGAACACTCCAAACCGCGATCGGCGTACCCAGCAATCTCTCCGAGGTGGGGATACGCGCGGCCGACCTGGAGAGAGTCGCTGCAGACGTGATGCAGGACCGCGGCCTCTTCTTTAACCCTAAGCACGTCCTTCACTCGGACGAGCCCCTCTCCGTGCTTAGGAATGCCTGGGCAGGCCGTCTGGGAGAGGAGGGCAGTTGAGTCCCGACCGCCTGGATGGGGAAGAGCTCGTCGAGCTCATTTCGAATCCGCCGAGCGTTGTCGTCGTCGGGGCATCCGGCGATGCAAACGCTACCGCCGGCCGGCCCCTTCGCTATCTGGCAGAGTACGGCTACCGCGGCCGCGTCACGGCGGTCAACCCCCGCTACACGGCCATCAAGGGGGTGCCGTGTTTGCCCAGTGTGAGTGAGCTGGAACCGGGCGCAGCCGACGTGGCGATGGTCAACCTCCCGGCAGGGCAGGTTCCAAAAGCCATCGCGGAACTGGATGAGCGGAAAGTAAGGGCCGCGATCGTGATCGGCAGCGGCTTTGAGTCGGCGGACAGCGCTCCTCGACTCGAATTGCTGTCAGTCCTCGCAGGCGCGACCCTCCGGGTAATCGGGCCCAACTGCGTGGGTGTGATGACCCCGGCCACCGCCGCGCACCTGAACTTTTCCAGCATTCTGCTTGACCGCGCGCCACGGGCGGGCCGGGTCGCCATGGTTACCCAGAGCGGCGCGCTGGGTAACAGCGTCCTGCTCTCCTTACTCGCGCGCGGGGCTGGTATTGCAAACTGGTTTAGCACCGGCGACGAGCTGAGCGTCGGCGCCCTTGAACTGATCGCGGGCCTGCTGCCACGCGCCGATGTTGGCGGACTGGGCGTTTTCCTCGAGGGTCTCACTGATCTGGACTGGCTCCCAGCCGTACGCTCGGCGATCGCCAAGTATCGCAAGCCAGTCTTCGTTCTCAAGGCTGCCAGCACCGACCTCGGTCGTCTTGCGGCCAGCGGCCACACCGGCCGCGTCGTCGGAAGCTCCGATGTTTCGCGCGCGATCCTGGAGGAGGCGGGCATGATCGAAGTGCCAGACCTGGCCTGCCTCGCCGACGTTTTGGTGGCACTCGACGTGCTCCGAACTCCGCTCGGTGCCCGAGTAGCAGTCGTGAGTGTCTCCGGCGCCAGTGCGGTCATAAGCGCTGACCGGATCCGACGATCGTCGAACCTGAGCCTGGCGGACCTTGGTGGTGCCGCCGGCGCGGAACTTGTCGGGAGACTCGACGCCCGAATTCATCTTCGAAACCCGCTCGACGTGCCCTTCCTCGATGAGACGCCGGTGTTCGCCGAAGCGATCATCGCCTGCGCCCAAAGTCGCCTCTGTGACGCGGTCATCGCCGTGGAATCGGGCCTCGCACACGATCGGCGACTGCTGGCCGAGCTGCTGATCGCGGCGCGCCCGGCCGCAGCCCTCGTGCTGAGCCATCTCTCAGAAGACGAACCAATCGAGGCTGACATTGTGGAGGTCCTGGCTCGGGCCGGTATTGCGGTGATGCCGACTCCGGAGCGGGCGGTTGATGCTCTCGATCGACTCCTCGGCGGTGCCACCGTGGGCCGCGAGTTCAGTGCCCTCAGCTCAGCTACCCATCGTGGGTCGACGCTTGGGCTGGAGGCACTCTCGGAGATCGCGCCGGGCCTGCCGATCGCTTCCTGGCGGGTCGTGGGAAGTCTCGACGAGGCGCGGGCGGTGGCGCGTGAGTATGGTTACCCGGTTGTCATCAAGGCTGCCGGCCGAGTGCTGTCGCACCGGTCGGAAAGAGGGGCCGTTGTGACCGGGGTCGACGCCGATCGACTTCCCGATGCTTTCGCCAAGGTCGCCGAGGTCTGCCATGACTTCGGTGACGCGGTGATTGTCCAGAAGCAAATCGCGCCCGGGTTTGAATTGCTGGTGGCAGCGCTTCTCGATCCGGAGACCGGTCCGGTTGCACTCGTGCGTGCCGGGGGTGTTCTGGCAGAACTTCTGAACGAGCAGGTCGTGCTCTGGAGCGGCTGGGATGCGGAGACGAGGCGCAGACGAATGGCGGAGTCACGGCTTGGCCGCATCCTAGACGGTTACCGGGGTGGCCCGCGCTACGACCTGAGAGCCCTGAACGACCTCGTTGACAAGGGGCTCGCGGCCATCGAGGCCGGTCGCCTCAGCTTTATTGAGTTTAATCCTGTGATTTTGTGGCCGGAGGGGGCGATTGCCGTCGACGTCCTGGCCGCGGCCAAGGAGGAGTGAATGGCCAATCCCCGACTGCAGCACTACGTGGACACCATGGGCGCCGTCCCAGACGCGATCTCAGTCATGTTCGACATGGACGAGGAGTTCGCTGGCCACTACACGGACATCCGAGAGCTGATCTATCGAGAGCGCCCGGATGGGATGACGCTGGCGATGAAGGAATTGATTCTGGTGCTTCTCGACATCGCCGTGAGTAATAAGGGCGGTGCCGTCAACCACATGCGCGCCGCACAACGGGCTGGCCTAACGCGCACCCAGCTCTACGAGATGCTGCTGGAAGCCTTCCTCGTGCTCGGGGTTTCGGGCTGGGGCAAGGTCGGCTTCCACCTCTGGGAAGCTTGGGACGAAGAAGAGGAGAACTGACTTGGCGGAGCTCCACCTTGAGTATCAGACCGAGCTGACCGACGAGATGATCGAAGAGGGCAGCTCATTCGAGGGCATGCCCATTCGAGTCGAGCCGTACAACTACGAGGCGAGCCTCGACAGTATCCGCCACTACGCGTGGGGGATCGGCGACATGAATCCCCTCTGGTGCGACGAGAAGTACGCTGCTTCGACCGCGTACGGAACCGTAATGGCACCCCCCACGTTCCTGTACTCGGTTTTTGACGGCGCCATTGGCCTCGGGTTCGTCGGCATCCAGCCGATCTACGCAGGGACGCGCTGGGAGTTCCACGAGCGAATCCGTCGTGGTGACCGCTTAACGCCCACGGCCACCATGGGAGGCCTGACCATAACCGCTGGCCGGCACTCGAGCCGGTTCGTGATCCAGGACGTCATCACCGAGTACCGGAGGGCGTCGGATGGCGTGCTCGTCGCCGAGGCTGTCGGTCGGACCTTTCGAGTTCCTCGGTCGCAGGCCTCTGGCGGGCTCTCCTACAAGCCACGGGACCGGCATATGTACTCCATGGACGAGCTCGAGCGGATCCGAACGCAGGCCATCTCAGAACCCGTGCGTGGCGCGACGCCACGCCACTGGGAGGAGGTCATCGAAGGAGAGGAGATCCCAGAGGTCGTCAAGGGCCCGATCGACCAGATCACCATGACCGCGTACTACGCAGGCTGTCACGGCTCGCCGGGCTACAAGGGGTGCGAGGTCGCATGGCACTACCGGACGTGGGCGCGTGAGGATCCGGACCGGCTTCCCAACAACTACGACCCCACCTACTTCTCGGAGATCGTCTTGCCAAGCCTCGGCCACCAGGACCCGACGATCGCTCGTGAGATCGGGATGCCGGGTGCCTACAACAATGGGCCCCAGAAATGCGCGTGGATGGGAAACGCGGTCACGAACTGGATGGGCGACGGTGGCTTTCTCTCCGCGCTGGAGATTCGCCTTCGCCGGCCGGACATCTTTGGGGACACGGTTTGGTGTGGCGGTCGGGTGACGGCAAAACACCCGGACGGAACCGTGAACATCGCCCTGAAGGCGGTAAACCAGCTCGGCGAGGAGACCGCTGAGGGGATGGCCGTCGTGAGGCTTCCGCGCCGCGGTGACACGTGAGGCCTGGGAGGCGGGCGGGGCATTGACGCCGCCCGCCGTGAGGAGCCGATGGACGCACTGACGCTGATGGTCGTGAAGGGCGCGCTGGAGCAGGTCGCCGACGAGATGGACGCGACCCTGTTCCGCTCCTCGCTGAGCACCGTCATCTCGGAGGGTCATGACGCATCCCACGGGATCTATGACCCGGACACCGGCGAGACACTGGTGCAGGGGAAGCTTGGACTGCCGGTGTTCGTCGAGACCATGCAGGCGGCGGTTGCTGCGGTGATCCAACGCTTCGGGTCGAGCGTCCGGCCCGGCGACACGTTCCTTTTCAACGATCCGTACCTGGGCGGCACGCACCTGCAGGACACCAAGGTCGTGCGCCCCGTCTTTCGTCGGGCCCGACCTGCTCTGCTACGTCGCCAGCGACGCGCACCTCATCGACATCGGCGGCCCGGTGACGGGGGGCTTCAACGCCTCCGCGACGAGCTTGAGGGGCACACAAACTCGTATGGGCGGAACCCATACGAGAAGCCGAGGAAGTCGGGCTCGTAGATGGCGTTCAACACCTCTACCAGCGCCCACTGGACGATCTTGTCCTCCAGTGAGGCCACCCCGAGCGGCCGCTGCCGCCCGTCCGCCTTGGGGATGTATACCCTCCGCGACGGCTTCGCTCGATACGCTCCCCGGTGCAGCCTCTGGTGCAGATCCTGGAGATTCGTCTCCAAGTTCCGCCCGTAGGCCTTCCACGTCGTGCCGTCTACTCCCGGTGCCGCCTCGCGGCGCAGCGCCTTGAAGCCTTCCCGGAGCAGCTCGACCGTT
>Ga0307374_10009800_pt1 | contig 14047 bp, 13 predicted proteins | sample OX3MG_FD_202532 | JGI IMG/M metagenome (GOLD analysis project Ga0307374, IMG submission 202532) | Soil microbial communities from Risofladan, Vaasa, Finland - OX-3 | ecosystem: Environmental > Terrestrial > Soil > Coastal area > Acid sulfate soil | place: Finland: Risofladan, Vaasa | collected... | reverse complement strand
TGAGGATTCAGCGACGAGTCAACACCGGAGGTAGGAATGACCAAGCTCGCAGTGATGCTTCTCGCCGACACCGACACCGCCGAGGACGCGGGGCGCATGGCGAACGCGCTGATCACCGCCAAGGAGGCCAAGGATGCCGGCGACGACGTTCGCGTGCTGCTCGACGGGGCGGGCACCAAGTGGGCAGCCGTGCTGAGCGCCGAGGAGCACAAGTACCACCGTCTCTTCGAGGACGTGCGCGACAGAACCGGCGCCTGCGTCTACTGCGCACGCGCCTACGGCGTCTTCGACCAGCTCGACGCCGCGGGCATTGCACTGCTGGACGAATACAAAGGGCACCCGAGCGTCCGCCAGCTCGTCGTAGACGGCTACCAGATCATCACGTTCTGAGCAGCAGCGCCGGCGCGTGAATCCTTCGACGATCACGCGTGGTCAGATCGTCGATCCCGCCATTGAAGGAGTCACCATGAGCACGATCAGCGAAGCGATCCGCCGATTCGCCAGCGCCGGCGATCAATCTGAAACGGGCCGTGTCCGGGCGAGCTGGAGGGGGACAGTGCTCGCCGAGAGCGCGCGGACGATCGTGGTCGAGGGCAACCACTACTTCCCTCCCGAGGACGTTCGCTTCGAGCACCTGCAGTCGAGCGATTGGCACACGGTCTGCTCGTGGAAGGGCACGGCCAGCTACCACGACGTGGTCGTGGGCGGCGAGCGCAACCGATCCGCGGCCTGGTACTACCCCGACCCGAGCTCGCGGGCGCAGAAGATCCGCGACCACATAGCCTTCTGGCATGGGGTCGAGGTTCGGCGGGTGCAGGACGAGCCCGCGCCGCAAGAACACGCGGCGTGAGGACCTGACCGGCGTGCGAGAAGCTTCGAGGATCGCGGCGGCACTCAGGCGGCTACGCGCACTCGCGGCCGCCACTCGCCCGGTCGACCCGGCCACCGCGGCGGCCCTCGAGCGCCGCTGGCAAGAGCTTCCCGAGCACGCCCGCACCGAGGCGCAGCTGCTTGGTCGCCGCACGGCCGGTTGCGAGGGAACGCACGGCGTGTTCCCTCGCTGCGATCTGGCGTGTACCCCTTGCTATCACGCGCGCGAGGCGAACCGTGTGCGCACCGACGGCGCGCACACGGTCGCTGAGGTGGACCGCCAGATGGCGTACCTGCGAGCGGAGCGCGGGACTGGACAGCACGCGCAGTTGATCGGCGGGGAGGTCACGCTGCTCTCACCCGAGGATCACGCCGCGGCGCTGAACACGATGGTCGCTCATGGCCGCAAGCCGATGAGCATGACCCACGGCGACTTCGACTACGACTATCTCGAGCGTCTCGCCGTCGCCCCCGACGGTCGCCGGCGCTTCGAGCTGCTGCGGTTCGCGGGCCATTTCGATTCGCTGATGCTCGGCCGGCGCGGGATCCCGCGGCCGCGTCGCGAGGCGGAGCTGCACCCGTATCGCCGGCGGTTCGTGGCGATGTTCGAGCGCCTGCGGCGCGAGCACGGCGTGCGCTTTGACCTTGCGCACAACATGACGGTCACGCCGCGCAACCTCGACCAGGTCGCCGAGGTCGTGCGGGCCTGCATGGGGATGGGGTTCTCGATGCTGTCCTTCCAGCCCGCCGCGTTCGTCGGCAACCCGGCGCGCTGGCGCGAGGACTTTCACGCCGTCAGCATCGATGCGGTCTGGTCTGAGATCGAGCGCGGGGCGGGAACACGGCTGCCGTGGAGGCATCTACAGATGGGCGATCGGCGCTGCAATCGCTCCGCCTACGGCGTGCTCGCGGGCGGGCGCTGGACGGCGGTGCTCGACGACAGCGACCCGCGTGACCTGCGTGTCCGCGACGCGTTTCTCGAGGCGTTCGGCGGGATGGACTTCGATCGCACGCGTCCAATCGTGGCGGTCGCCGTGGCGCGCGTCCTGGCACGCCACCCGCGCGTGCTGCCGCTCGCGGCCGGTTGGGCGTCGCGCTTCGCACGTCGTCTCGGGCCGTCCCGCCTCATGCGCGGACGCCCGCACGCGTTTACGTTCGTCGTGCACGCGTTCATTGACGCGGATGTGGTGCGCCCGGCGTGGGAGGCGCTCCAGCGCGGCGAGGTTGCCTCCGACGCGGCCGTCCGCGCGGCTCAGGAGCGTCTACAGGCGTGCTCGTACGCGATGGCTCACCCCGATGAGGACCGGCTCGTGCCCGCGTGCGTCCAGCATGCCGTGCTCGATCCGCACGAGAACGCGCTGCTGGCGCGTGTGCTGCCGATCCGCCGGGCGGATAGGTGAGCAAGCGCTACGACCTGGTCGTGCTCGGCGGAGGCACCGGGGGGTTGGTTTCCTCGCTGATCGCCGCCGGCGTCGGCGCGCGCGTGGCGCTCGTCGAGCGGGCGCGGCCCGGAGGCGACTGCCTGTGGACTGGTTGCGTGCCCAGCAAGAGCTTGATCGCCGCTGCGAGCCTCGCGCACCGCATGCGTCACGCAGACGCTGTTGGCCTGGCTCCGGTCGAGCCACAGATCGACCTGACACGCGTAATGGACCACGTTCGCAATGCGATCCGCGCGATCGAGCCCCAGGACTCGCCCGAGCGCCTGCGCGCTGCGGGAGTTGAGGTGATCGAGGCCGAGGGGCGCTTCGTCGAGCGGGGCATCATCGAGGCGGGCGGCCGCGAGCTTGCCTACCGTGTGGCGATCATCGCCACCGGCGCCGAGCCGCGACTGCCACCGATCGGCGGGCTCGAGGACGTGCAACCCCTTACGACGGACACCGTCTGGCAACTGGGGGAGCTGCCTGCTCGGCTGGTCGTGCTCGGCGGCGGCCCCGTCGGGTGCGAGCTGGCGCAGGCGTTCGGGAGGCTCGGAGCGAGCGTGACGCTCGTCGAGATGGCCGACCGCCTGCTGCTCAAGGAGGAGCCGCGCGCGAGCGAGCTGATAGCCACGAGGCTGCGCGGCGAGGGGGTCGACGTTCGCCTCCGAGCCCGCGCCGGCGCGGTGCGCGAGAGCGCAGACGGGGCGGGCCGGGAGCTCGTGATCGAGGGATCCACGCAGGAGTCGATCGCGTTCGACCGCATCCTGGTGGCCACCGGCCGCGCACCACGTACACGCCACCTTGGCCTAGAGGCCGTTGGTGTGCAGACCGACAGAGGCCGAGCGGTGATCGTCGACTCGCGCCTGCGGACCTCGGCACCATCGATCTTCGCGGTCGGCGACGTGACGGGGCTGCTTCCGTTCACCCACGTCGCGGCGCATCACGCCCGCGTCGCGACGCCCAACGCGCTCTTCCATGCACGCGCGAGCGTCGAGAGCACCATCCCGTGGGTCACCTTCACCGATCCCGAGGTGGCGCGGGTCGGCCTGACCGAGCAGCAGGCGCGCGAACGCTGGGGCGACCGTGTCTCCGTCGCAGAGTTCGACTACGCGAACCTCGATCGAGCGATCACCGCCGGCGAGCCATATGGGTTCGCGAAGCTGATCGCGGGCCCACGCCGCCGGCTCGTGGGAGCGACGATCGCGGCGCCCGCGGGCGGCGAGGCGATCGCCGAGCTCACCGCATGGATCTCGCGCGGCGAGAAGCTGGATGTCGTATCGCGGACCGTGCACGCGTATCCGACGCTGGCCGAGGGACCCGCGCGTGCCGCGGACGCTCAGCTCGCCGAACGCTATTCGAGCCCGCGCGTACGGGCCGTTTCGAGACCCGTCCTCGGCGCGCTACGAGCGCTCGAGCGCAAGCACTGACCGCGCCGCGTGTACCCGCCACAGCCGATCGGCCGCCGACGCGGCGTCCCGGTCACGCCGACTCGATTCGATACACAATGCCGGCGGCGGGGGGCTCGGCGCGAGCAAGCGGCTCCAGCGCGCCTCCAAGCACGTCCGCGAAGACGGTTGCGCTGCGATCGAGCAACTCGACGAGCTTTGCGACGGGCGTTGGGGCAGAAGGCGCGACACCGTTCCGCCGCCACGCCGCATGAGGCGAGCTGAGCGATCTCGGTTGGCGTGTTGAAGCGCGGTCCATCGACGTGACCGTACGTGCCGCCATCCTGGGCCGCGTGCCCCGTGCGCGCAGTAGCGGCCAACAGCTCGCGGCGAACCCCATCGGAGAACGGACCACCATTGAGGATCCAGTGCCCGCGAGCCGGGTCGCCTGGCTCGGTGAAGAATGTGCACAGCGACCCGTCCGGCAAGCGGTTGGAGATGATGTCTCACACACCGAGCCGGACCAGGCTTTCGGCCGGATGAGCACCCGCAAAGGGCGGTACTACCGCTGCCGAGTAGTTCGTGGTAGAGCGCTCATGTTGCGCGTTCGGGTTCAAGCCCAAGTTGTTCGTCAAGCAAGCTCCGCAGCTGCTCGACACTGCTGACCCACCGAGCCGTGCGGGCCAAGAGGGGGAGTTAGGCCTTCAGCCGCCACCCGCGGGCGATCACGGCCGTCACCACACTGAAGACGATGGCGGCGACCGCAGCGAGCAGTCCGAGCGAGATCCAGACCGGTGACTCGTGAACTCCGGTGAGGCCTGCTCGGGTCGCATCGACGAGATAGTAGATCGGGTCCAGCCGGGTCAGCGTCGCCCACGGCTGGCCGAGCGTTCGCGCCGAGTAGAAGACGCCGCCGACGAGCGCGAGCGGCGTGATCACGATGTTGGCGATGAAGGCGTGCTGGTCGAAGGTCTCGGCCCAGACACCGGTGATCACGCCGAGGCTTGAGAACACGAGGCCGGTGAGCACCAGCGCCAGCGCGGCGAGCTCTGGCCGTGCTCCCTCGTGGGCGAAGGGGACGCTGCCGGCGGCGACGATCAGGGCGGCCAGCAACCCGCGCAGCAGCCCGCCGCTGAGATAGGAGGCCGCGAGCTGCCACGGCCGCAGCGGCGCGGTCAGCACGTCCTCGATGTAGCCCTCGTTCTTGGCCTGAAAGAGGCTCGTGGCGGCGTTGGCGAAGGCTTGCCCGGCAACGGTCATGACCAGCAGGCCGGGCAGGATGAAGCTGACGTAGGGGAGCCCTTCGATGTGACGGATGCGGGCCCCGAGTGCGCCACCGAAGACAGCTAGGAACAGCATCGCGGTGAGCACGGGCGGCAGGATGGTCTGCGTCCACAGCGACAGGACGCGACGCGTCTCACGGCCGGCGAGCGCAAGTGCGCCCCGACGCTGACGGATGCGCAGCTCGGCCGTGCTCATGCGCGCATCGCCTCAAGGTAGGCGTCCTCGAGCCGCTGGCCGCCGAAGCGATCGGTCAACTCCGTCGGCGTTCCCTCGGCGGCGATGCGCCCGGAGCGGATGAAGGCGACGCGCTCACACAGCGCTTCGGCCTCCTCGATGTAGTGGGTCGTCAAGAGCACGGTCAGCCCCTGCTCTGAGTGCAGCCGGCGCAGGTAGCGCCACAGCTCGTGGCGCAGCTCGAGATCCACGCCCGCGGTTGGCTCATCGAGGATCGCCAGCCGCGGCCGGTGCACCAGGGCGCGCGCGATCAAGAGCCGGCGGCGCATCCCGCCCGAGAGCTTATTGGGCTTCGTTTCCGCCTTGGCCGCGAGGTCGAAGGCCTCGAGCAGCTCGTCGGCGCGCTCGCGGGCCTCGAGCTTGCCCATCCCGAAGTAACGACCGTGATAGGAGAGCACCTCGTGTGCGGTGAGAAAGCGGTCCAGGTGCACCTCCTGCGGCGCAACGCCGACCAGCAGGCGCGCCGCGAGGTCACCGACGGCGTCGTGGCCGAACACGAACACGTGGCCAGGCGCGGCGCGAACCAGCCCGGAGGCGACCCCGATCAGGGTCGTCTTACCGGCGCCATTGGGTCCCAACAGGCCGAAGAAGCAGCCGGCCGGGATCCGCAGCTCGAGCTCATCGAGCGCCCTCGTTCCATCGTCGTAGACCTTCGTCAAGCGGTCAACGAGAAGTGCTTGGCTTGAGCGATCGAGATCCATCGAAGCATGCATGTCCCACCGAGGCTACCCTCACCATTTGATGCGCAGATCACCCTTTGGGATTCTCGGTGCCGGTGGCGTTGGACTCGGTTGCGCGGCGATGGTGTCAATGCTCCCAGGCGCTGTCGCGAGCGTCCTCGGCGCACTCGGTATCACCGGCTCAAGCGCGCTCGCACGCACGCTGTCACCCATAGCCGAGCCGCTCTTCATCGGATCCAGTGCGCTGATCCTCCTTGGAGCGCTAGCCTGCAGTCGACTTGTGGTCGCTCTGAGCGCCACGGGGGCCGCGCTGCTTTACCTCTCGATGTTCCAGCTCGCCATGGGTGGCTCCACCGGCAGCGCAGGCGGCTCGATGTCGGCGATGGCCATCCGGCGGCCACACCACCCGGCGTCAGTCGCGCACGCGGACGCATCGACCTTCTACCTGGGCCTGGGAATCCTGCTCGCCGCCGCTGCGCTCGCAGCGTGGCGGAGGCATCGGCACGCGTGTCAGCCGCTGCTCCGCATCCCTCCGTTTAGTGCCGCACAGCGCTAACGCCTCGCCCAGCCGAGTCAGCGCAACATCTGACCCGCGCGGACGGCCGGCTCTACCGCTGCCCGAGTAGTTCGTGGTAGAGAGCGCGTGTCGCGCGTTCCGGCTCGAGCCCGAGTTGGTCCGGGCGCCGCGCGTGCCGTCGACGCGCAGCTCGCCGAACGCTATTCGAGTCCGCGCGTACGGGCTGTTTCGAGACCCGTCCTCGGCGCGCTACGAGCGCTCGAGCGCAAGCACTGACCGCGCCGCGTGTACCCGCCACAGCCGATCGGGCGCCGACGCGGCGCCCCGGTCACGCCGGCTCGATTCGATACACAATGCCGGCGGCGGCGCGCTCGGCGCGAGCCAGCGGCTCCAGCGCGCCTCCAAGCACGTCCGCGAAGACGGTTGCGCTGCGATCGAGCAACTCGACCAGCTTCGCGACGGGCGTTGGGGCAGCAGGCGCGACACCGTTCGCGTAGTCGGTTACGAAGCCGATCAACGCGAACGGGATCTCCAGCTCGCCACAGAGCACCGCCTCCGGACCACCGGTCTGGCTCACGGCCGCCACGCCGCATGAGGCGAGCTGAGCGATCTCGGTTGGCGTGTTGAACCGCGGTCCATCGACGTGACCGTACGTGCCGCCATCCTGGGCCGCGTGCCCCGTGCGCACAGTAGCGGCCAACAGCTCGCGGCGAACCCCATCGGAGAACGGACCACCATTGAGGATCCAGTGCCCGCGAGCCGGGTCGCCTGGCTCGGTGAAGAATGTGCACAGCGACCCGTCCGGCAAGCGGTTGGAGATGAAATGGAGGTCGTCGAACACCACCAACGCTCCGAGCTGGAGGCCGGGATCGACAGCGCCACATACGGTGCAGCCGATCACCGCAGTCGCTCCGAGCTCCCTGAGAGCCCAGATGTTGGCGCGATGGGAGACCTGGCTCGACAGCCGCGCGTGACCGGCCCCGTGGCGGGCCACATGGAGCGCGTCGGCGCCCGCGTATGTGCCTCGCGTGACAGCACCCGGGCCGAATGGCGTCTGGAGCGTCACGGTTTCCGCGTCGGCGAAGTCCGGGAGATCGGCTGTCCCGGATCCGGTGATGATCCCGATCGGCATGGGTGCGCGATGCTACTGATCCGACGGGCCATTCCGACAGACGCCCGGATGTCGGGGCGCGCTCGTGCGGCGGCGGTGAGCATGTTCGTCGAGCGACTGCAGCTCTCAGAATCCTTGTGCCGATATGCGGGGTCAAAGCCACGAGAAGCGGAATCATGTAAACCCGCGAAGCAGGCGAATCATGAGGAGGCCGACGTGAGCGTCGCAGTTGCACCCAGCGCCCCCGACAGCGCCGACGCGCCGGCAGTGGCGCGCGGCCCGCGCGTGCTTGTGCTGTACGAGCGTTCTCAAAGCGCGACAGCAGCGCTCCGCGAGGCCGCCGAGCTGACGAGCGCCGGCGGCGCGTTGGCCGTCGTGACGCTCGCGCCGCAGGCAGACCCCGCTCGCTGCTGCGGTCCCGGACCCGGCGGGTACAACTGCGCGATACGCGAAGAAGCACAGCTGGATCTGCGCGAAGCGCGCGACATCCTCGGGCCTGCCGCGGAGCGCTCAGCCTTCAAGGTCCTCATCGAGCGGCGCGATCCGCCGTTGGCTGCCTGGGTAGCCGAGCAGGACTTCGACATGGTGCTCCTACCCGCGCGTCGGCTGACGCTCGGCGGACATCGTGCCGCGCGCAAGCTGCGAAGCTCAAGCGGAGCAGAGATCCGCGTCGTCCCGTCGCAGCCATGACACGCGCATCAAGCGCGCCCACGCGCTCAGAGACCCGCCGCACATTCCGTGCACCTCGCCGCTGCGCTGCCGACCCCGGGCTGGTGTGCGGGGCCGGGGGATAGGCGTCGAGTGTGTTCGGCTACATAGAGCTATCCGCGATGGGGCTGGTCCTATTCCTCGCGACGTCCACAGAGCCTTGGCGCGCGGTCGGGCTCGCCCTGTTTGTCGGCTTCGGTCTCGCGACCGCTGCACGCATTGTGCAACTGACGCTCTCGCGAAGGCGAAGAAAAGGCCCGCCTGCCGTCTAGCAGCGCTGCGCACACCGGCACGCGAGGCGAAGGTAACGTCTTCGGCACTTACGCGATCGTGGGCCGAGGTCGTCTAGGTCGCCTGCTGAACGTCGCTAGATCAGGCAAGCATGCGCCCAGGGCCAGCACGATCAGAGCGAAGGCTGCGCAAAGCGCGGTCAGCGCTAGCACGACCCCGAAGGCGAGGCCCTGACTACCCGACGAGTGATCGTGTGTGGCGCCAAGCGCCAGAATCGCCAGCGCCGCAGCCGTCGGCACGACGAAGGGCGCCCACCAGCGCAAAGCGAAGCGGACCATGATCACCTCATCGGGTCTCGCGCCGGTCTCCCTTAGACCCACAGGGCAGCGCTCAGCGGCAGTCTCCGTCGGATCTCCAACGTTCGCAGCAGCCATGCGACGGCGCTCCAGCGGGAGGCATCGCGACGAGAACGGCGGTGGCCGTTATTGCCTGCGGCGAGGATTAGTTACAGGTGCCGTCACCGCGACGGAGGCTCCGCGGCGGCCGAGGCGTTTCGCTTGAGCGTCCGGTCGATCAGCGGCGCCCCGACCACAAGCGTCAGGACCATCCCGAGCGCGACGAGAAATCCGGGCGACCCCGGTTGGCCAAGTGAGCTTCCCAACGCGACGAATGCGACGGTGCCGGGCACGATGCCAAGAGCCGTCGCCGCCACGTAGTCTCGGGCTCTGACGGCGGTGAGGCCGAACGCGTAGTTGACGGCGTTGAAGGGGAACAGCGGAACGAGGCGCACATAGAGCACGGTCGCGAACCCGTGCTGCGCCACCCATCCGTCAAGCCGCTCGAACCGGTCCCCGCCACGAGCGCGGACCGGCGCACGACCGAACCGGCGGGCGAGCAAAAACGCAGCCGTGGCACCCAGCGTCGCGCCGAGCACCGTGAGCACTGAGCCCCAAACGGCGCCAAACAGCACCCCGGCGGCGACCGAGGGCACAGAACCTGGGACCAACGCAACGGTCAGAGCGACGTAGACCACGATGAACGCGATCGGCGTGGCGGCACCGCCGTCGCCGATGAGGTGCTCGATCATGCTCGCAGGATCGACTGTGATGCCGCAGCAGACGCACCGCGGTCGGCAGGCTCCGCCGACGGCGGCGAGACGACACGACCACGTCGATCCAGCCAGACCGGCCTCGTCTCAAGCGCTGATGCGCGAACCCCGCGCCTAAGGACGCTCAGCAGCCAGCCTGAGAGTGAGGCCCGAGTGAGCCGGCGCCGAGTAACGAGAAGCGGAAACGGCTCGCGACCGACAAGCGCAGCCAGCACGCCCACCCGGTCAAGCCGGGCGAGGTCGTCTGCGCCCCCGACGGGATCGCCGTCGATCACGATCTGGGGGACTGTGAAGCCGCCCGTGAGAGCCGCAAGCGAACGCCTGAAGCCCGGCGTGTGAGCTCCGTCGATCTCGTGGAACTGACTGCCGCGTCGGGCGAGCAGCGCCCTGGCCCGCCCGCAATGCGGGCAGAAGGGCAGCGTGTAGAGGACGACCTCGGCCTGCACATCGCTGAACGTGTCCTCGTGGGTTGGCGTGGCGTCTGACATCTCGCATCTGAGACCCGAGCACAGCGCAGCACGATTCAGCTGTGGTTCACGTGACGCCGGGGCGCACCACGTAGACACAACCGTCCTGCCTTGCTTCCCCCGGCCGAAGCTCCTTGGGCGCGCGGCGGATAGCGCTCTACGCGAGGGACGCGCCGGTAGCGGCCGGTAGCCGGGCCAGGAGGCAGAGAGAAGGGTAGCCCCGCAGCACCGTTCGACCGCAGAGCAGCGCGAACCCGGCCTGCTCGAGGGCACCCCCCGGATCCAGAGAACGCAGCCCGCCAAACGTCGCGGGAGCCCATCGGGACACGATGTCGCACGCGACACCCACCGCTCGCACCAGCCCTCGCGTGGGCACGACCGGGGTGACCGTGACCAGCCGCCCGCCTGGGCGCAGGACGCGAGCTAGCTCTGCCAGCGCGGTCGCGAGCACGCCTTCGGGAAGCACGTGAAGGACGTACGACGCGACGGCCACCTCGAACTCGTCTGCGGCAAAGGGCAGGGCGAGCGCGTCGCCCTTGCGAACGGTCCAGCCCGATGGCAGAGCCGGTACGTGGGCCAGCATCGCGGCGGAGGTGTCCACGCCGACCGCGTAGAGCGGTCGCGTGCTGCGTCTCGCGAGCTGGCGGAGAACCTCGCCCGTTCCTGTTCCGAGGTCGAGCAGACGATCAGATGGCCCTGCGCTCGCCAGATCGAGCGCGGCTCGCACGGCCGATCGCTCAAGCCAAAGCTGGCGGTCGTATCGGCCGCCGATTCCCTCCCAAGCACTCGGCGGGACGCCGGTCCAGCTCCTGCTCGTGCGGTTGCTCGCCCGTGCCACCGCGCCGGAGTGTCGCAGAGCCCTCCGAGGCGCGAAAGGGGTCCCTCGGACAACGCCTCCTAGATCTGCATCGATCACGGGCGGGGCTTTGTGGAGCGGTCGAACCAGCAGGCTTAGACTCGGCGCTTGTCCGCTTCGCTCGGTGTTGATGGCTAACCCTCGCCCGCTTTCCTGTCCCGCGGGTGGACGCCCGCGACGTGGATCGCACGGCGACTAAGCGGACCGACGCCGTAGCGCGTGGTGACCGACGATGCCCCGGCCCACTCGAAGAGGCGCTCCAGCTCACCCGCTGCGGTTTGTTCGTATTCCGGCCGCTGCCACCGACGCAACACGCGAACTCGAAACCATGCTGAACGACGCTAGTGTTCGCCCGATCTCAAACTCAGGTCGGGCGGGAGGAAGCTCCTACGTCACGCCTCGCATCTGAGGTCTTTGCTCGGGTCTGGCCGGGGGCCGTCAGGTGCCGCCACGGACTCTGACCCTATGTCGAGAGGGGCCGGCTCGGCCGGGAGCGGCATGTGGCCTTCGGCGAAGATGCGCTCGACCTCGTGCAGCCACTTGGCGGGTATCTCCTCCTCCAAGCGCTCTAGGAAGGAGGCGGCGGAGATGGGGCGGATCGGCGTAACGTTCTCGGGCAGGCTCTCGGGGTCTAGTGCTCGCGTGATCTGGTTCGCAAGCTCGGGTCTCGGCGCGTATGCCATGTACTGTTCGGTCGTGTTCAGGCGTGCGTGGCGCATGAGCCCTTGGATCGTTCGCACGTCGACACCCTTCGCGGCGAGGCTTGTGCCGAAGGAGTGGCGGAGGTTGTACATCTTGATTGGCTTCAGGTCAGCCTCTTGGCATGCGAGCTTGAAGGCGGCGCGAAGGGGCTTGTCTCGAACTGGCCGCCCGGGCTCCAGCTCGCTGACGAACACGAAGTCCTCATCGCTGGTGGCGTATCCCCGCTGCTTGAGCTTGAGCACGGCGCGGGCGAGCCGCGGGGTCATGGGAATCGCCTCGCAGTCGGAGGTCTTGGGAGTGTCGAGCTGACCAAGCACCCAGTTGTCGTAGGGGCGCAGGACAAGGGCGTTGAAGTCGACGGCGCCCCACCGGAGACCCAGGGCCTCGCCGGAGAGGCGAAGGCCGGCGTGGGCGCCGCACAGCCAGAACGCTTCCTCCAAGACACGCGGAGCGTGTCTGAGCAGACGGTCGATCTCGCTGGGGTCGTAGAAGTCGTCGCGGCGGAGCACGCGCTCGCGCTGCTCGCGCTTGCTCCGCCGCTTGACCTCGACGAGCGGGTTCGCGGGTATCCAGCGCTGACGCACGGCGTAGTTCAGGCACGCTGAGAAGATGTCTCGGTACTCGTTGCGGGTTTGCGCCGCCGCTGGCGCGACGAGCATCCACAGGCGTTTCTTGCGGCGAGCCACGATCCAACCGTCGGCTTCGAGTTCCTTCGCTTTCGCGTAGGTGACCGACTTGGCGCGGTGCGCGTTGAGCGGGACGACGCGGTAGGCGCCGCGGCGCAGGTGGTGCCAGGTGCCTGGCAGCTCGTCGGCGATGCGAACTGCCTCGTCCTTGGTGGCGACCTCGACGGGCAGACTGTCGTGCGGCTGGGCGGTCCAGCGTTCGACCTCGATCAGCTCGACGTTCTTGCCTTCGGCGCGGGCCTGCGTGGCGGTCTTCTCGCTGATGACTTTGTAGGAGGGGAAGTCGTCGAAGTAGCCCCGCAGGCGTCCGTCGAGGAAGTCTTGAAGTGGCGTCTCTGTGCCGAGGTCTCGATATAGACGCTCGAACATGACCTCGTAGCCGGTGAGCGTGGCGCGCTTCAAGTCTTTGTCTCGGTGGCGCTCGGCGACCCAGCCCTGGGTCGCATCGAAAAGCGTGTGGAGCTGGCTGGCTTCGTCGCGCTCCTCGATGTCGCCGGACAGCTCGCTCAGGATCGCGTCGAGATGCTCCTGGGCGTCTTTCGGCGTGAGGTGCTCGGGGGTGGGGCGGGGGCCGTCGCCGGCCCGCCAGATGGTCGCGCCGCGTGGTGTGCGGCGCCCGGAGTCGCGCACATGCGCGGGGCCAAGGCTCTTGGCCCCGCGCACGCCGTCTGCATCGCGCCACAGGGCGCGGTAGACACGCTGTCCGTTGCTGCCTTCCTGCGTGACTTGGAGATGCCCCGTGGGGCTGCTGTTTCTGCTCATGCTGCTTATGACCCCCTAGAACTCGAACCGGCCAACGAATTGCGTAGGAGGTGCTGGCGACATCGTTCCCCAGCCGTTCCCTAGAGGGCGCAGCGAGGGCGCCGTAAGGGCCGGAAAGTGGGGCTAATACCGCCGAAAGTGGGCCAAGCAGAGCCTAAACCGCTGACTCATAATCGGTTGGTCCCAGGTTCGAGTCCTGGCGGGCCCACTCTTCTGCGAACCCGCCTTCCGGCTCCGGCGCGCACGTCTCGCCCGCACGCGATCGAGTCCGGACCGCCGCCGCGCCCGCTGCCCGCCACCTGACAAGCGATGTCGAGATCGGGGGCGCGTATTTGGGACGCGTGTCCAATGAGATGGAGCCGTCGCCGCGCCACCATATGTGTGTCGCTCACCCACATCGCACGAGAGGGGTTGGTGTCACATGCATGGACAATCGTCTGCCGTGGAGCGTCTGATCACGCTGTGGATAATGCAGCAGGAGCGGGCCGCCCGCGCAAGCAACCGCAGAAGGCCCAGCCGCGCCCGACCGGCGTCCGAACCGGGTGTCAGCTCGGTCGCGGAGAGCCGGCGTTACGCGCCCGCCGGCGTCAGCAGGTAGACGCGCGCCGCGGGGACGGGCTCCCAGGAGAAGACCGACCATGTGCGCCCGCGGTAGTGGACGACACCGCTGCTAGGGATGCTCGCTGGCGCCGGTCCGCCCGCCAGCCGCCGAGCGCCCGCGCGCACGTAGGCGAAGCCGCCGCTCGATCCCTGGAGCGTGTCGACCAGCGCCTGGTAGTTGGCCGCGAGCGGGCTGAAGCGGGACGCGATGTGCTTGGCGACATCGCCCCATCCCGTGAGGACTCGCACGTCTTCACAGCTCCGCGCCGCGACCGCGCTCGACGCTCTTGGCACGAGCAGGACCGCCCTGAGCGTCCCCGCCGGGAAGGCTCTGGCGTCGAGTACGCGCGCCAGATACGAGCGGCCGCCGACTGTCACGTAGCGGCCGTCGCGGGCGGAGGATGGGGCGGGCACAAGCGTGCCCATCA
>Ga0307374_10009797_pt1 | contig 14049 bp, 14 predicted proteins | sample OX3MG_FD_202532 | JGI IMG/M metagenome (GOLD analysis project Ga0307374, IMG submission 202532) | Soil microbial communities from Risofladan, Vaasa, Finland - OX-3 | ecosystem: Environmental > Terrestrial > Soil > Coastal area > Acid sulfate soil | place: Finland: Risofladan, Vaasa | collected... | reverse complement strand
GCATCGTGTTGAGGACCGAGTGCTCGCTCCATGACTCGCCGTGGCCCAGAAGGGCGAGCGCCGTGCGGTCTCGCTCGACCAGCGCGTGGCCGTTGACCATGACGCTCCACCACAGGACCGGCGCGTCCTGGACCTCCAGGTATTGCCCCGGCCCGGCGCCGAAGAGGGTGAAGGCCCGCGCCAGGCGACCGATGTCCGACGGTGACAGGCCGTCGAAGAGGTCGATCCGGCGGAGGAGCGAAATCGTGCTGTCGTGCCGGTCCGAGGAGATCGTCTCGGCCTGGTGCGGTGTGCTGGAGAGGCGCATGGGGGGTTCCTTTCGTCGGCGTCAGTCGTGGACGTGATGGTGGCGGCGGGTTCGGGTCCAGAAGTACAGGCCGGCCAGGACGAAGAGCAGCCAGGTGAGGTGCGGTCCGTGGACGAAGGGCCCGAACGGGACGGTGATGTCGGCGGCGACCGCGAGGAAGGCGAGGATCAGCAGGAAGGGAACCAGGCGCCGGCGCCGGTGTGGCGTCTTGGCCTGGACCGGTGCCGGCAGACGGGGAAGGTCGTTGAACAGACCGCTGAGATCGCCGCGGGTCTTGGCTCCCATGGCCTGGTCGAGGCGCTCCTTGAATTCCGTCTCATTGAGGCGGCCGTCGGCAAAGTGCCGGGACAGCGAGTCGGCGACCTCGTTGCGCTCGGAGTCGGAGACCCGCATGGTCGGGTTGTCCGACGAGCTCGAGCGCCGCGCTCCCACGGTGTAGGAGGGATCGAAGTGGTAACGCATTCTGAGTCCTCTCGAATGGAGTCGGATGGGCAGGTACTGGCGGTCCACGTCAATGGAGCGGCGTGGGCCGCCGTACGCGTCAGCGGGACCGTTCACGGGACAGGAGCTCCTCGGCGACGGAACTGTTGGCGCCCTCGGCGGGTATGAGGAGCCAGCCGGCGAGGTAGAGCGGCACGGCCAGGCCGCCCATGAAGGAGAGGACGACGAAGCCCACCCGGACGATCGTCGGGTCGACGTCGAAGTACTGGGCCAGGCCGGCGGCCACGCCGGCCAGCATGCGGCCGTCGCCGGCCCGTTCCAGGTGATCGTGCTCGGAGTCGGACGGTGTCGGTGTCGGTGCCGTGTCGGTGTCGGTGTGCGTGTCGGTTTCCATGCCTCCATGGTGAAGAACCGCTGCACCAGGGGGAATCGGGCATCACCCTGGTCCGTCCCTGACTCGGGACATGCCTGGTCAGGGACATCCCTGATGGTTCGGGAGGCAGGGGCGCGCGATCATGCGTGGTATCACCGATACGACCGATCCCGCGACGCGTCCCGCGCCGGCCCCCCCGGGCCCCGACGCGTCACGAGTCTCCTCCTCGGGGGGGTTGGGCAACGCCTCCTGGGATTCGTACGGGTGGCGCGGCCACGGCCACCGTCACCGCCACCATCCGCTGCGACTTCGGATACGCGGTCCGATCAAGCGCAGTTCCGCCTCACGGGTCCTCGGCGGCGTCTGCGGCGGGCTGTCCGAGTGCACCGGGATCGACGTCACCCTGGTCCGCATCGGGTTCGTCCTCGTCGGCATGATGAGTGGCGTCCTCGTCCTTGGTTACGCCATCGCCTGGCTCGTCCTCCCCATCGACAACGAGACCTCGAACATCTTCTCCCGAGCCGTCAACGACCGCCGGGGTATCCGGCTCGTCATCGCGTTCCTGCCCGTCATTGTCGCCATCCAGATCGTGGTGTCCGTGCTCCACATCGGGTACCTCGGCTTCATCGGCTGGCCGGTCTTCCTCGCCGTGGCGCTCGGCATCCTCATCTGGCGCAACGCCAGCGAGCACGAACGGGTGTGGATCAGCGACGACGTCGTTCCCATCTTCAGCTCGGGGTCTGGTCGCCACGGCCGGTGGACGATGATCCTGCGACTGGCTGTGGGCTTGGCGATGACGACCGGAGGCGTCCTCGTCCTCGTCCTCGGGCACACCACCACAGCGGCGTTGCGGCCGGTGGGGGGTGCGCTCCTTGTGGTCGCGGCGATCGTGGTGGTCCTCGGTCCGTGGTGGCTGAGCCTGGCGCGGGACCTCATGGCTGAGCGCCAGGCGCGCGCCCTCGCCGAGGAACGGGCCCAGATGGCCGCCCACGTGCACGACTCGGTGCTCCAGACCCTTGCCCTCATCCAACGGTCGTCCGACGATCCCCAGAACGTCCTCCGCCTGGCCCGCGCCCAGGAGCGCGAACTGCGGGCCTGGCTCTTCGAGGGTCGCCCTCCTGGAACCATCAGCGAGGACGCCACCATGCTCGGGGAGGGCATCGGCCTCTTGCAGCGCCAAGTCGAGGCGAATCACGGGATCGCGGTGCATGTCGTGCTCGTTGGTGAGTGCGAGCTCAGTGACGCATTGCGCGCCCTGCTGGACGCCGCCCGCGAAGCCACCGTCAACGCCGCCAAGTGGTCGGGCGCGGACCAGGTGTCCCTCTACTGCGAGGTTGAGCCCGACACCGTCATGCTCTTCGTGCGGGACCGCGGGCAGGGGTTCGATCCCGACGCGGTGCCGACCGATCGCCAGGGGATCGCCCAGTCGATCAGGGCCCGCATGGCCAGGTTCGGTGGCACGGTCGTCATCCGCTCCGAACCGGGCGCCGGCGCGGAGGTGGAGCTGTCCATGCCCCGGCGACAGCTGGTCCGGTGACGCCCGACGCCGACGCCGACGGCGGCGCGGGCGCAGCGGGCGTCGGCCCACCCGGCCGGCCCCGGATCTTCCTGGTCGAGGACCATGCGGTCTTTCGGGCCGGTGTGCGGGCCGAGCTGGGGGACGCCGTCCTGGTTGTCGGGGAGGCCGACGAGGTGGAGGCGGCCATTGAGCTGATAAACGAGCGGACGCCCGACGTCGTCCTCCTCGACGTCCATCTCCCGGGCGGGGGCGGCCAGGCCGTCCTGCGCGGTGTCCTTCCGCATCATCCCGAGGTGCAGTTCCTCGCGCTGTCCGTGTCCGACGCGCCCGAGGACGTCATCGCCGTCATACGCGCCGGCGCCCGTGGCTACATCACCAAGACGATCTCGGGGGGTGAGCTGTTGCAGGCCGTGTACCGCGTCGCCGCCGGTGACGCGGTGTTCTCGCCACGCCTGGCCGGCTTCGTCCTTGACGCCTTCGCCCAGGGAACGGGACCCGACACCGTGACGACTGGGCTCGACCCCGAGCTCGACCAGCTCTCGCCGCGTGAGCGCGAGGTCCTGCGCCTCATCGCCCGGGGCTACACCTACAAGGAGGTCGCCCGGGACCTCACGATCTCGGCCAAGACGGTGGAGTCGCACGTCTCCTCGGTGCTGCGCAAGCTTCAGCTCTCCACCCGCCACGAACTGACCAGGTGGGCCACCGACCGCAGGCTGGTCTAGACAGTGGCGGTGCACGAGGGCGAACAGCTGGCGGTCGAGGACCTGTCGGACGAGCACCGTGACGCCGCGTCGTTGGCCGAGCGGGCCGGACGGGCCCTCATGGAGTTGCGGGGCGGCCCGGTGGACGGCACCGATATCGGAGCGGCCGGTGATCGGCTGGCGCACGACCTCCTGGTCAAGGAGCTGAACCGTCTCTACCCCGATGACGACGTCCGTTCGGAGGAGGGACTGGAACACGTCTCGGGCAACGGGCGGCTTTGGGTCATCGACCCACTGGACGGCACCCGCGAGTTCCGCGAGCGGACCCGCTCCGACTGGGCCGTGCACGTCGCGCTCGCCATCGGGGGCGTCGCCGTGGTCGGGGCCGTCGCGCTCCCGGCTCTCGACATCACGCTGTCGACCGGTGCGCCGCCCGCGCTCCGTCCGTCCGAGGTTGGTGCCCCACCTCGTGTGGTGGTGAGCCGGACCCGCCCGCCGGAGGTCGCCTACGCGGTCGCCGACGCCATCGACGGCGTTCTGGTCCCCATGGGTTCGGCCGGGGCCAAAATCGCAGCGGTCGTCCTGGGCGCGGCAGAGGTCTACGTCCACGCCGGCGGGCAGTACGAGTGGGACTCGTGCGCGCCGGTGGCCGTGGCTCTGGCCAGCGGCCTGCACGCCTGCCGGTTGAACGGCGACCCCCTGCGCTACGGCGACCCCGACGCCTGGTTGCCCGACCTGATGGTGTGCCGGCCCGAGCTGGCCGAGGCCGTGCTCGGGGTCACCACCCGGTCGTCCGACTACTGAGTCCGGGGGCCTCGTAGTCCGGCCCCTGAAACCAGACAGGGCCCCGGCTCACGGGGAGCGGGGGCCCTGCAGTCTGGGTGCACCGGCCGTAGCCGGGCGATCCTTTGATCAGGATCAGATGGCGCGCACGTTCGCGGCCTGCAGCCCCTTGGGGCCTTGGTTGGTCTCGAACTCGACCTTCTGTCCTTCTTCGAGGTTGCGGTACCCCGTACCGGAGATCGCGCTGAAATGCACGAATACGTCGGGGCCGCCACCGTCCTGAGTGATGAAGCCGAAGCCCTTCTCACCGTTAAACCACTTCACGGAACCAGTTGCCATTGAAAATCCACTCCTTCCCTGGCCAGATTTGACCCCTTATCGGTGGTCATGGCCGGTGACTCTCTCGAGCCAGAGGGATTTCCAAATCTGTAATGGTGGTGCCCTCAACTACAACAATAGCGCGCTGCGCTGCACAAACGGGGCTCGGAAGCGAAAAATCCAGATCAGGCCCCACATCGTGCCTGGCTAAGGCCTCCCGAGGCCACCGCGTCACCCTTCTCGCCCCTCCCGACCGGCCTCCGATTGGCGCACCAGGCGGGCGGGCGCCGTGAGGCAGTAGCTCTCGTTGATCACCTCGGCCATCTCCTCCCAGTCCGGCGGGCTGCCCAGATCGAGCCGCACGCCGACCCACCCCTTGCTCCCGACGTACTTGGGTACGAAGAACCGTTCCGGGTCGGAATTCACCAAGATCCCCTGCACGCCCCTGGGGGCCTTCACCGTCATGGACGTCTGGTCCTCGGAGATGACCACGAACATCTTGTCGCGGACTCGAAATGCGGGCGACGTGTGGCCGCCAAACGGCTTCTCGGCGGCCTCGGGCAATTCGAGGCAGATCGCCCTGATCCGGGCGACCACGGCCTTGGCCTGAGGCTTTGCCATCACTGGATGCGATCTGGCCGGAGACTAGGCGGCTGATGCCGTCGCGACCCGGCGGGTCCTCGTCCATCTCACGTCGCCCCGGAGAGGAGGCTGGACCTCCACGCCCGGGACCACCGGTCTGCCGCCTCCACCCACTTTCGTCACTTCCTCTTCCCGCCCATGTTCGCGTTAGGAGCTGCCTTGGCGACCAGGTCGGGCACGATCTTGCCCAGCTCGGCCGGGTCCCAGCGGTCGCCCTTGTCGGCAGCGGGTCCTTCGGCCCACCCCTCGGCCACGCTGATGTGGTCGCCCTGCACGTTGAAGACGCGGCCGGTGATGGAAGCCGATTCCGGGCTGCCCAGCCACACCACCAACGGGGCAATGTTCCCCGGCGCCAGCGGGTCGAATTCCTCGGGCTTCTTGGCCGGGTCGTCGCCCAGAATCATCCCGAGGTTCTCGGTCATTCGAGTCAACGCAGCGGGCGCGATCGCATTCACGGTGACGCCATAGCGACCGAGCTCCATGGCCGCGATGATGGTGAAGGAGGCAATGCCCGCCTTGGCGGCTCCATAGTTGGTCTGTCCCACGTTGCCGTAAATCCCCGAGGGCGAGGTGGTGTTGATGACGCGGGCGTCATTGGTGTCGCCCGCCTTCGTCCGGTTCCGCCAGTATTCCGCGGCGTGGCGTGTGGGAGCGAACGTGCCGCGGAGATGGACGCGGATCACGGCGTCCCATTCGTCGATCGTCATATTGACGAGCATCCGGTCACGCAGAATGCCGGCGTTGTTGACCAGGACATCGATCGTCCCGAAGTGGTCGATCGCCGTCTGGATCAGGCGACCGGCGCCGTCGTAGTCCGAGACGTCGTCACCGTTGGCCACGGCTTCCCCACCCATCCCGCGGATCTCCTCGACGACTTCGCCGGCTGGGCCGGCGGAGCTTCCGCTTCCGTCGACCTCGGCCCCCAGGTCGTTGACGACCACTTTGGCCCCCTGGCTGGCGAACTCGAGGGCATGCTCACGCCCGATGCCCCGGCCCGCTCCGGTGATGACGACGACGCGCCCGTCACAAATGCCCATGGTTGTTCTCTCTCCTTATATTTGCGATGTCACATGTCACGCCTGGCGTCGATACTGGTCACGCAACAGGGCGCCGATAGATCTTCCCCGTATCCTCGCGCGGCCGCCGGAGGGTGAAATCTCGGAGGTCGACCGAGCCGTACTGGCATCGATCTGAGCCGGCCGCTCCTACTCCGCCCGTTCCCCTGGCGGCTCGTCCCGAGCAATGGTGGCGTCGATCATGCGTTCTTCGGCAGTTCGGAAAACGGCGTCACCCGGTCGTTGTTGGGCTCCTTGGGCAATCCGAGGACGCGCTCACCGATGATGTTGCGCTGGACCTGGTCAGTGCCACCGTAGATAGGAGGAGCCTGTGCAAACAGCGCCATCTCCGAGATCCCCTCGAGGAACGGATTGTCGACGATCTTGGCCAAGCCGACCTTTTCGTCGGCTTCGTAGGCGTGCAGCATCCCGGCCGGCCCGGCAATCCGCAGCCCGAGATCACGGGTGAGCCGCACGATCTGGCTCATGGAGAGCTTGGCCACGTTCGGCATTCCCGGGATGTCGCCACCCTTCTCCTTGACCGCCTTCACCCGCAATGCGTTGAATCGTCCCAACTCGCCCAAGGTGTACAGGCGGACCAGATCCTGCCTCACACCGGCATCCTTATTGGCTCCGTTTCTCTGGGCCATACGGACGAGGAGGCTCGCCCCGCCCCGCATCACCCCCACGAGACCACCCTCGCCGCTCTCGCTCCCGGCGCCACTGCCACTGCCACTGCCTCGGCTGCCGGTTCTCTCCTTGGCTTCGACGAAGTCGCCCACCCGCTTTCCCAGCGCGCCGACGACTGTTCCGGGCTGTGCCGAGTCGCCACCGGCGGCGTTACCCCCTCCCGAGCCCAATCCGGCCCGTTCGTTCATCAACGTGGTGTTGGCGACCGCCCACCCGTTGTTGACGCCTCCGATCAGCGCGGAGTCGGCGACCCTGGCGTCGGTGAGGAAAACCTCATTGAACAGTGCGTGACCGGTCATTTCCCTGAGCGGCCGCACATCGACGCCGTCTTGGAGCATCTCGAAGGCGAAGTAGGAAATGCCGACGTGTTTGGGCACGCTGGAGTCGGTACGGGCCAACAACATACCGAGATCGGCGTACTGGCCGCCAGAGGTCCATACCTTCTGACCGTTGATGACCCACTCGTCGCCGTCCTTGACCGCCCTGGTCTGCAGACCGGCCAGGTCTGATCCGGCCTGCGGTTCGCTGAAGAGCTGGCACCAGGCTTTTCGCCCCCTCACGATGTCGCGTACGTAATCGTCAATCTGGCCCTGGGTGCCATGGGTAGCGATGGTGGGGGCGGCGAGCAGCAATCCCAACCCGGCTGGAGCACCCAGCGCCCCGAAGTTCGCGATCTCCTGAGCGACCAGCACGGTGTCGGCGCGGGCCATGCCTTTCCCGTACCCGTTCGTGGGTAAGCCGGGTGCCGACCAGCCCTGCAGGCCGAGGCGCTCCCACCATTCGCCGACCGTGAGGTCCGGGTCCCAGTTCTTCGTCAGCCAGCTGCGCAGGTCGCTGAGCAGTTCGTCGGTCACGGAGTCCAGTGAGCCGATGCTGCTTGCGGCATCCTCATTGCCCGAGGCCCCAATCGATGTCGCGGTGTCCGTCACGTTCGGTCCTCCCAGATTGTGATGCGAAACTATCGGGTGCGCCCCCAATCGGGCGACTCGGCAAACGTCACCCGCGGTCGCCTCTCCGGTCGCCTTCCGAAGTGATCGGGGTCACCGGTCAGGTCATCGACCGTCGACCGTAGTGGGTCCTCGCGTCGGCGGGAGTGGAGAATGGCCGGTGACCCTCAGGATTGATGACATCGAACGACTGTTGGCGTCGGGGGCGGCTCGAGCAGTCGATGATCCTCGTTCCGGTGCCGCGATGTCCTTCACACACCTCGACCATGCGCTCCAGACGGCATCTGTCCTGCGCGCCCAATTTCCGGACGACCCGGAGCTCGCCGTGGCCGGGTTGGTGCACGACATCGGGCATCTGATCGAGGGCGTGGGCGACGCGGAGCATGCCGTGGCCGGTGCGGCAGCGGTCCGGGTCGCTCTTGGTGAGCGGGTGGGCCGGGTTGGTGGGACTGCATGTTGAGGCGAAGCGGTATCTCGTGGCGCTCCAGGTCACGTATGAGGGGACACTCGCCGCGGACAGCGTCGCTTCGTTGGGGCTCCAGGGCGGACCCATGTCACCAGATGAACAAGGTGCGTTCGAGCAGCTGCCCCACGCCCGAGACGCACTGTTGCTCCGCAGTGCAGACGAGGGCGGCAAGGTCAATGGTCTCGTGGTCGGGGGGTCGAGAGATTGGACGCCACTCGTGCCTCGAGTTTCGGCGACCTTGGACTGACGAGCCGGACGTCGACGCGAGGACGGATGCGGCCGGTTAGGCCTTGCGCCTCGTCCATAACGGCGAAGGGCGCGACGTCATCGCTCGGCCACTGGGCCCGACGAAGCGCAGTATCCCGTTTGCGTTGCCCGTCACGCTCCACTTTCCCTCATGGACTCGATGATGGTGATGGTCGCACAGGGTCACCAGATTGGGCAGATCCGTCGATCCTTGGTCAGCCCAGTGCACGACATGATGGACATCGGTGAAGATGTTGTTGGCGCAACCGGGGAAGCGACATCGTCTGTCCCGCCGCTGGACTTCGCGACGCTGTGGCGGGGTTGCCAATCGCTTGGAGCGACCCTCGAACATGGTGTGACCGAAGGCATCATCGAGGGCCAGGGCGACCGTGGCGTCGCAACTGATGCGTCGGATGGCCTCGCCACTCAGGAGCCCCATCCGCTCGATTTCCGCCCGACCGGTACCGCCCTGCAAGAGGGCCAGGTCGGTATGGGCCACCACGAAGAAGTTCGATCCGGATCCTGGTGCAAAGCCCGGATCGAACGGCAGCTCGGCATCGCTCTCTCCCTCTGATCCGGACCCCGACCCGCCGGATACGGCTCTCCGCCGCCCGGACGGCCGCACACAGATGTCAACAAGGGCATCGGCCTTTCGCTGGTCGTAGCTGGTCTCGCCATCGGACGGAAAGAGACGTGCACGATCGGTGACGGCTGCGCGAACCAGGGCATACGCGTCCTCGGCTAGTTGCGCCGTGATCACGCGCCGGGCGTCGTTGAAGCGAAGATACCTGTGCTCGAATTGGGTTTCGGCCTGCTCATCGCTGGTGCCGCGCCCGGCCCGGGCCAGGTCGGTCAGTTGACGGACCGTGCACTCCTCGGCCTGACGCAGGATTGAGGCGTCGGATTCGGGGGTCGCGAATTCGACCGCTGCCCGCACCTTGTCGAAGTTGAGTGCGCCCACGCGAAGGCCTTGTGCCAGGTGGGGGAGGTCCCACAGTTTCTCGGCCACACGGGACCAGGCCCGACCGGTTCCTTCCGCCACTCCGAGGCGCTGCGCGAGCCAGGCTCCGGACGAGGTTGCGCCCTCGGTCCGCCATGCTTCTCGACGGTCGAGCTCTCCCACGGCGCTCAACAAGCTCCCCAGGGCCGATGAGATCGTGCGCCCGAGCCGTTCGGCCTCGTCCATCAGGTCGGCCGTCGATGTCTTTTCAACTACGAGATCCATGTCGAGGAACCGTCTGCCGCGGCCCCGACAACGTACATACGGGTATCCGAATTCGACGTTCGACTGCGACGTGTCGACCCCGATATGCAGAATTCCTCGGCACATCGACGGTCGCCGCTTCGTCAGCTGGCTTGGCTCACCGAGCTCATGTTGAAGTCGGGGATGCGAAGCGCCGGCATGATGCAGCGATTGAGATATTCGCCCAGCTCCCGTCCCAGTGCCCGCACGCTTGTGCCAACCTCGGTGGCCCGGGCAAGCAGATCGACGGGGCTCTCGTTGAAGCGAAAGTTGTTGGCCGCCCCGACGACGACGCCGTCTTCGATCACATAGACGCCGTCCCGGGTCAGGCCGGTCAACAGCGCCGTGGCGGGGTCCACTTCTCGGATGTACCACAGGCAGGTCAAGAGGAGCCCACGTTCGGTGCGGGCCACCATCTCGTCGACCGTTCCGCCAACGCCGCCGCCAACGCCGTCCCCCGCCCGCAGTATCAAGTTGTCGATGTACGGCGCCACGTCAACGCCCGAGCGGGCCGCTCCGGCCCGGTGGTAGCGAAGGTGGGCAAGATACCCATCCTTGATCCAATCCACCCGCTCGAGCGGCAGCGCATTGTCGAACACGGATGACTCCGAGTCCGACGAGCCCACGGCGACGAAGGGCAGGCACTCGACCCCGGGCTCGAACGGATCGCTGTAGAGGGTGAAGGGAACGTCGCTCACTCGTTCGCCGGTCCGCGTGCCACCGTCCCCCGAGGCCGAGAACACCGTGCGCCCGTCCTCGGCGTCCTGCCCGCCCATGCCGTAGAAGAAGAGCGATCCCATCAGGTCTGCCACGCCCGAAGGTGGAAGGATCACTTCGTAGCGCCCGGCGTCGAGCGAGAGCGACCGCTCGGCCCACGCCAGCCGTCGCCACAGTTCGTCCTCGAGCACGCCGAATGAGATCTCGCCGATCCGCTCGGCCCCGATTCCCGTCCAGGCCGAACGGGCCCCGTCACGTGATCGGCCGACGAGATTGACGGACCCGGTCGGCTGCGCATACGACAAGCGCACCCCGGTCGAGCTGCCCAGATACAGCGTCGACACCCCGTACTCCGCAAAACCCGCCAGCACCACCTCATGTGCGGCCGCCCGCCGGAACGCGGACGAAAGCCCCGAGAGCACGCCGCCGAGCACCGACAGGTCCGTCTCGACGGGCGCCCGCCCGTAGGCCAGCGCCGCCGCCCCGACCCCCGCTCTGGCGGCGCCCATCCCGTCGACGAGTGTAAAGGCATCTTCGGCTGGCGGGGCTCCTCTGGCATCCGTCAACGCGGCCGACACCATCTGCTCCACGTCGACGACGCCACTGCGGCGCGCCACACCGACCGACGGTGACAAGCCCCGCCCTGTCGCCACCAACGCGATCACCGTGACCGAACGGTCCCGGCGCACGCCATTGGTCGTCGTCGTGTTCAGTGCGAAGCGCACGTCGGCATGGCTGGATTCGTCGACGAGCACGATGCAGCCGTCTGCTCCATTCCGGGCTGCAGCGACCAGCGCGACCTCGACCACGGCCTGCGCTTCGATCATCGCCCGGCCTCTTCACGCGCGTTGAGCACGCGCACGCCGCGCACGAGGACGGACGGGCAACCGTGACTGACCGGCGCCACCTGTCCCGGCTGTCCCTTGCCGCAATTGAACGCGCCACCGAGCACGTAGGTCGACGAGCCGCCGACGGCCTCCATGGCGCCCCAGAAGTCTGTCGTGGTGGCTTGATACGCCACATCCTTCACCTGCCCGGCCAGCCGCCCTCCCTCGATCTTGAAGAACCGTTGACCGGTGAACTGGAAGTTGTAGCGCTGCATATCGATGGACCAACTCTTGTCGCCCACGATGTACAGACCACGCTCGACCCCGGCAATGAGATCGTCGGTGGTCGGCCCGTCGCCGCCTGTCCCACCATCGCCGGCCGGCGCCAAGGAGACGTTCGCCATCCGCTGTATCGGCACGTGCAGGGGCGAGTCGGCGAAGGCGCATCCGTTGGAAGGGCCCAGGTGCATGCTGGCCGCGATCGACCGGTCGAGCTGATAGCCGACCAGGACGCCACCGCGGATCAGGTCGAATGACTGCCCCGCGACACCCTCGCTGTCGATGGCGACGGTGGCCAGGCCGTGCTCGACGGTCCGATCGCCCGTCACGTGCATGATCGGCGACCCGTAGGCCAGGGTGCCCAACTGATCGAAGGTGGCGAACGACGTGCCGGCGTACGCCGCTTCGTACCCGACGGCGCGGTCGAGCTCGGTCGCATGGCCGATGGACTCGTGAATCGTCAACCAGAGGTTGGACGGGTCGACGACGAGGTCGTACGTGCCCGCGTCGACCGACGGGGAGCGCAACTTCTCCGCCAGGTACTCGGGCATGCGGGCGAGCTCGCCGTCCCAGTCCCAACCACCGCCACCGCCCGTCAGGTATTCCCACCCGCGCCCGACGGGTGGGGCCAGTGACCGCATGGTCTCGAAGCCGGCCTCGCTCAGGGCGAGCGCCTCCACCTGCGGGTGAAGGCGGACCCGCCGCTGCGTGGCACGGGTCCCGTTCAGGTCGGCCAGGAAGGTCTCCTCGCCCACGCTCAGCACCTCGGCCGTGACGTGCGAGACGACGTCGTCCGCCAGCAACCGGCGGCTCCATTCCTCGAGCAGCGCCACCTTTTCGAAGAGCGGCACCACGGCCGGATCGATCTCGAACGGGCTGGTCCAGGTGACCTCGCCGTGCGAGGGCTCCGGGGCCATCTCCACCCGACCCCCGCCCGCCCGAGCCGTGACCCGGGCCGTCTCGATGGCGCTTCGCACCATGTTGGCCGCCTCGGTGGGGCTGACGTCGACCGTGGCGGCAAACCCTACGGCGCCGTCGACCACGACGCGCACGCCCATACCGAATTCGGTGTCGTCGGACGTACCCTCGGGTGCGGCGTCTCGCAGGCGCACGCGTTGGGAGCGGATGCGCTCGACCCGGAGCTCGGCATTCGTGCACCCGCCGGCCGTGGCCGTCGCGAGCGCGGCGTCCGTGAGCGCGGCGAGATCGTCGGCGGGCAGTGGCATCAGCCGGTCGGCCCGGTCGGTTGGCGGATGGGCAGCCCGGCGGCCACGTAGGTGGCATCGATCAGCTCCATGGTCCGGATGGCGTCGACCGCGGTGGTGGGGAACGGCGCACCGTCCTCGGCGGCGGCTGCGAAGGCCTCGAGTTGGTAGTCGTAGGTGGCGCGGCGCGAGAACTTCTCACGTCGTGTCCCCGAGGCGGTCTCCACCCGGACCCGGTGCCCGTACTGGGGGGCGAAGGGGTTGAACACCTTGAGGGTTCCCTCGCTGCCGACCACTTCGGCGTGCATGCGGATGACCGAAGAAGAGAACATGGAGCATCGTACGCGGGCCGTGCCCCCTTCGGGGAGGGAGAAACGCGCATCCATGGCACGATCGACGCCGGGGGACGACAGCTTGGCGGAGGCGCTGGTCACCCTCGGTCCGGCGGCGAGCAGGCGCAACAAGGAGATCGGATAGCAGCCCATGTCCATCGTGGCGCCGCCCGCCAGGTCGAGCTGATAGCGGATGTCACCCCGTTTGATCAGCGGTGCCGAGAAGGAGATCTCGATCTCCTTGATGACCCCGAGCTCGCCCGACTGCACGATCTCGACCAGGCGACGTGTCAGGGGGTGGTACTGGTAGTGGAACGCCTCCATCACGACGAGGCCCGCGTGCGAGGCCGCGGCCGCGGCCTCGGCCACGTGGCGCGCCTCGTCGGCGTTGGCCGTGAACGGCTTTTCGCAGAGCACGTGCTTGCCCGCGTCGAGCGCGGCGATCGTCCAGCGGCCGTGCAGGCCGTTGGGCAGGGGGTTGTAGATCGCATCGAGTTCGGGATCGGCCAGGAGAGCCTCGTAGGAGTCGGCCACCCGGGCGATCTTGTGCTTCTGGGCGAAGGCGCGGGCCCGATCGATGTCACGTGACGCGACGGAGACGACCTCGGCCCGACCGGTTCGACGGGCCGGCTTGATGAGTGCGCCCGGTGCGATGTTGGCGGCACCGAGAACGCCGATCTTCAACATACGGCCTTGGTCTTCGAGTCGACTATTTCCTTCACCTCGGTCACGTGCTTCGTGCCCGGCACCCGGGCGACACCGGCGAGCTGGCTGGCCGCCGCCGCCGAGCGCGGGTTGGCCGCCGCGGGGTTGCAGGGGTCCGCCGCCACTGGCGCGGTCGGCGGGGAGGTTCCCAGGTGGTCGATGGCGCCCACGACGTCCGCGACGAAGCATTCCGCCATGTCGCGCGACAGGCCCTCGCGCACCACGATGCGCAGGACCGCAACGGCCTGCGCCT
>Ga0307374_10009796_pt1 | contig 14050 bp, 16 predicted proteins | sample OX3MG_FD_202532 | JGI IMG/M metagenome (GOLD analysis project Ga0307374, IMG submission 202532) | Soil microbial communities from Risofladan, Vaasa, Finland - OX-3 | ecosystem: Environmental > Terrestrial > Soil > Coastal area > Acid sulfate soil | place: Finland: Risofladan, Vaasa | collected... | reverse complement strand
TTCGCCCTGGGTCCAGGCCACTACGTAGGTTGGGGAGGCATCTGCTGGCCGGGGCGGTCCGGCGATAGGGCTGAATAGTGCCTCGGGGCGGGTGTACTGGCGGATCATCTCCCTGATTCCCGGCCCGACCGAGTTCCCGATTCCCCAATAGAACAGACCTTGATTGCGTTGTCGCTCGATCTCTTTCCTCTCCAGGATTCGATCGATTGGCTCCCCAGCTTCGACACCAAAGCGTGTCCAACAAAACCGCTCGGGGAGTTCTTCAGGCACGGACCGAGTCATATCCACTATTATGCAGTATTATCCACATGTGGTCAATGCGGCCGAGGAGGTGCGGCAGTTCCTCATACGAGAGAAGATAAGCGAAGCGACCCTCGCGGAACGCGCTGGGGTGAGTCAATCGACTGTGTCGCGGACTCTATCGAGGCCAGCACGCCGACACGGGGCGGCTAGAGGGAGGTTACTCGAATTTATGCAACAACGTGGCACGGCGGCCCCGTTCGCCTCGGGCGAGGAGCGGGTAGTGGTGGCGTTCCGACGTATATGGGATAGATCCGACGCCCACGCCGCAGCCGTGGCAAAGATAATTGCCGCCTCCGGGGATCTCGGACCGAGACGGATCGGACAGGAGCCGGTGCCTTGACTGCTTCAGCCGGCACCCACGAACTCAGGGCCCGTCTCAGGGGGCTGGGACTGAGCGACGCCGCCATCAAGGCGGCGTGGCCCAACTGGTGGACCGAGGAAGCCGAGGAGTCTCTGTCCGCACGCGTGGACCTACGCTTCGCCATCGCCAGGCACCTCGGGCTTGAGCCGCGGTCTCTTCTTGACGACCCGGAGGGTCCTCGCTTCCGCTGGCACGATCAAGCCCGCTTCAAGCACCTTTCTCACGAGGGTGGAATCGAGCGGGCGGCGATCACTTCGTTCGGCCGTGCAGTCGGGTCCGTGATATTGGAGGCCACGCCGCCCCCAAGAGTGGGGCACCGGTTCCCGGCACGCCAACTCCGCCAGAGCATCCTCGATGCTGGGTCGCCATTCGTCAGACTCATCGATCTCCTAGCGCTCAGCTGGTCCTTGGGGGTCCCTGTGATTCACCTTCGGGTCTTCCCTTGGCCCCAGAAGCGAATGGCGGCCATGGCGGTTCAAGTGGGCGAGCGCGCCGCGATACTACTGGCAAAGGACTCGCGCTATCCAGCACCCGTTGCTTTCTACTTGGCACATGAACTGGGCCACATTATGCTCGACCATCTCCTGGCCGAGTCGGCGATCATAGACCTCGATGCCACCGCGCTAGAGGATCAAGATGGTGACAAGGAAGAGGTCCTAGCTGACCGCTTCGCACTCGAACTCCTGACCGGCAATCCGCAACTTACGGTCCTTCCGGCGGGCCGGGTCGCAAATGCGCGCGAACTCGCCCGTGTAGCGGTAGCTGCTAGCGGCGAGGTGCGGATCGAGCCCGGCACCCTGGCCCTGTGCCTTGCATACTCCACTGGAAGATGGAGGACTGCCAACGGTGCCATGGCACACATCTATCCGTCTGCCAAGCCGGTCTGGCGCGAGATCAATGGGGCAGCCCGCGACCAACTTCTTCTCGCCGAGCTCCCCACCGATGCCCGCGACTACCTCGAGGCCGTGATGGGCGCACGCTCCAAATGATGGCAGCCGTTGACAACGATGTCATCCATAAGTTCGCATGCTATGGCCTCGGCGCCGAGCTTCTAGAATCAGTGGCTGGGCCTCCAACCGATCTCGGGGTGCTCAGCTCCGCTCGCTACGTCTTACCGAGGAAGTTACGCACCGCCCCTTTGCGGAGGTCGAACGCGGCAGCACTTCAACATTTGACGGCCCTATTGTCGGTCGCCACCGTACTTGAGCCCACAGCGACGGAGCAAGAGCTGGCTGCAGATTTCGAGTCAGTAGCCCAAGGACGCGGTCTCAGCCTGGATGTCGGGGAGAGTCAGCTCTGCGCAATCGTCATCGAGCGCGGGGTCCGCTTCCTAATTACTGGAGATAAGCGGGCTGTGGTAAGCATCGACAGGCTGCTCGATGACGAGTGGAGACTCGAGGCGCTCAAAGGTAGAATCCGATGTCTCGAACAGCTTGTGAAACACTTGCTATCAGACGGCCCCCGGTTTAGCGGCGTCCGCGAAGCTATATGCTCAGAGCCTGCCGTTGACACAGCGCTGACGATGTGCTTCGGGTGCTGGGGTGCCGGGTCGACGCTCGGCGCAGTGATTGAGGCGCTCGACAGCTACATCCGCGATCTCCGATCACGCGCCGCGCGAGTGCTGTGCCCTTGAGTGGGGTTAGTTCCGGACGAAGACCGCATAGGGCTCGACAATGCGGGCTACCAGGCCAATGTGCACTACGGAGCGGTCGTCGGGTTCGACGGCTTCTTCACCGAGAACCTCTAGGCAAGCCTTGTCCACCCGGCCGGCGACGTAGTCACTCCCGAGCCGACCTTGACATGTCCCGAGCGCTACACGCGTGCGCGCTAAGGGGAGGTCGAACTCCTCTGGCCGTAAGTCGGCCACCGTTAGCGCATACCGGGACCCCAGAACGTTGATACTCGGCGGGATCTCCTCCCAGTGGAGGCCGTCCCCGGAGAACTCCTTTGCCCGAACTGGCTCCGCGAAGTGCTTCGAGTCCATGGGTTGCATACAAAGGTAGATCACTTCGCCTCGTTGCGCGTAGGACTTGGCGAACGGCTGAACTACCTTCAGAGGATGGCAGGTGTTGCCGCCGTAGCCCCACAGCGCGTAACCTGCCTGGGTGATCTCTGCAGTCTTGCGCCGAATGATGTCAGTCAGCGACTCCTGCGCGTGGTTGCCCACTTTCATGTAGAGTAGCCCCGCACCCCGCTTAACGATCTGGGCCACCGCTCGTCTCCATGAACTCCAAGAAGTACTCGTCATCGTGAGCGGTCCCGTACTCCAGCCGGTGCCGCTCACGCACATACCGGACCCTGGGATCGTTACCCTGCCCGTAGAAGTTTGCGAGCCGAGCCGGCTCTCGTATGTCCTTGCTGGCTCCACGCTGCGCGCCGCCTGGAAGGGCTTTCAACACCAGATTGCAGGACCGTAGGTCCGGTGCGTCGTCGAGGTGGTACGTGTGCAGTTGCGGTACCATTTCCTGGACGAAGTAGCCCGAGTCGATCGCGAAGGCCTGGATCGAGGCCAGCACGCGCTTGGGCCATTCTAACTCGAGGTCATCGGCCACCACCACCATGCCCTCACCAGAGAAGCCCGCTGCCTCCATGCCTCGCTGGACGAACACCTTGGCGCTCTCTCCCCCATTGCTGGCTCCCCACGGCGGGTTTGTGTAGAAGCAGTCGAAGTTGGTAGCTCCGATGAAGGAGTCCAGGCAGTTGTACAGTTGCGCTGAAAGGTTCTCGATGCGCTCCTTGTCCGCAAATCGGGTGACTGCGTTGCAAATCCTCTCGTCGAAGTCGAAAACCATGATCTTAGAGGGGCCGTACGGCACGATGCCCCGCCGTTGGAGGTAAGCGACGCAAATGCTAATGGCGTCGCCATCGCCGATGAAGGCGAGGCGCTTGTCCTTCGCCCATCGGGCGACCACTTGGCTCTGGAGCACCATGTCGCCCGCCTTCATGTAGATCTGGTCGTAGATGCGAAGTGGCCGGGGCCGATTTTGCACGACGTCAGACACGGCATTGATGGCTGCCCTGAGGTCAATCTCGGATTCGGGCATGAGGATATGCTAGGAGTGGGAGATGGGGCTGATGCTATCGCGTCCAGACTGTTACATGCCGGATTGTAGTCCTTGGACGTACGAAGAGGTGCCAAATCGGTGTGTCATCGCGGCGGGCATGGCATGACTTGCTCGCACATCCAGCGGCCGGCGCGCTACAGAGCGCCCGTTGGGGCAAAGCCATCGTCACCGCGCCGAGTCTGAGCGACCGAAGCCCACTGGCCGGCGGCTCGATCCAGGCCGGTCCGCGAGCACCTCAATCACGAACGACTCTGAGATGCGCACCGGCCACGTCCCAGTGTCCCCACATCGTATGGCCCGGTAGAGGCAGCGCTGGAGACGGGCTTGGACAGACCTCAGCCCCTCGTCACGTGCCTCCTGTGGGCCGCTCACGAGAAGGTGAAGCGCCTCGTAGCTGAGCTGCACCTGATCGGCGGTGAGGGAGTGGCGCTCGAGGAGCCGCGGCCAGATGTGGGTCTCAACCACCGCCAGCCTGGCCTGGAGCGGCAGGACGGGCACCGCGATGATGTCGAGCCGGTCGAGCACCGGAGCCGAGACCGTCTCAGTCTCGTTGGCGGTGCAGACGACCACCATCCCAGAGGTGGGGTATGGGATGCCCAGGTAGCGGTCGGTCCAGGTGTCGGAGGCCAGCAGCTCCAGGAGCCAGCTGGTCGGGGAGGCATTCCAGTCAGGGCGACCGCCGATCTTGTCGAGCTCGTCGATCACCAGCAGAAGTCGAGATGTCTCAGCGGCCCGGAAGGCCCGCACCACCACCCCCGGGGCGGACTGCCGGTACTGGCGATCTGACCCCTGGAGGTAGGCCGGGTCCTCGGATGCGGCCGGCGCAGAGATCACGGCCACCGACATTCCAAGGGCTTCGCCGAACGCGGATGCCAGGGTGGTCTTCCCGGTGCCCGGTGGCCCGACCAGGAGAATGGGCGTGAGGCTGGTGGGCTTGCCGGCCGCGGCCAGGTGGGCGGCACACGCCACGCGGTCCAGAAGCGTTTCCTTCACCTCGGCATGCCCTCCGTGGGACCGGTCCAGGACGCCAGCCGCTTCGCCGAGGTCCGGCACGCTGCCGATCTCCGGGGCCCACGGCAGCGCCGCCACGCAGGCAAGCCACTCCCGCCCCTTGCTCTCCTCCGGATCATCCAAGCTCGGAATGATGGAGTCGATCGCCGTCTTGGCCGCCCGGCGGATCGCTGGAGTGGCCTGGGAGGTGGCCAGCCGGGCGTCACGCTCCAGCGGCGAGACCGCTGTGGAGCTCCATGGTTGGTCCCCTCCACTTGGATCGTCGTCATGCGCTTGGTCGGACCCAGCAGTCGCATCCGACGCCACTGGGTCCAGGGTCCGAATGGCTACCGGAGCGGTCCGATGTGAAGGTCGCGGCACCGTACGCTTCCGGGTGCATCCGGGACCCCCAGCAACATCGCCTGACTCGTGAGGTGGCGGAGTGCCCGTCCGTCGCGTCCGCTTCGGACGGGCACCGGGGTCCGCCGAATTTCCGCGCGACGTTTGCCCCCCTGATTGCGGCCTCACCCAGACCCAAGCAGGCTTCGGAGGTAGACGGTCATCTTGTTCATCTCGTCGGCGTCCTCCATCACCCTGTTGATGGCGTCCCTGAGTTTGTCCGGGCAGTCGACTGGCGCAGCCTCCCGGGACAGCCTGATGCAGGCGGCGTTGACGGCGTTCACCCGCTCGCTCATTAGGGCGATGGCCGAGTAGATCTGGGCGCCCCTGCGGCTGCGAGCGAGGTCCCGACGTTGCCCACTACTTGCGGTCATGATGGCCAGCGCCTTGTGGGCCGCCCGTCTCCGACGCGCCTGGGCCGCTCGCAGCTTCTGGGCGCAGCCATCGCATCGCAGGCGGCGGCGACCAAGTCTGGGCTGATTGATCGTCTTGCCACAGTCCAGACAACGGTCCCCCATGATCTGGACGATACCTTATCACACATAAAGCTACTTTAACGTCACGGTCCCCAGTTCGAATTGCCGTGTCAGATTTGTCGCTAATTCCCGTGGCTTTGTGGAGATCACACATGGTATCCGCTAGCCATAGCCGTTACACGATCTTCAATTACCGTAGGGGTCTGGTGATCAATTAATGCACCGTTTAGTGGTACGCCATGGGGAACGCCATGAGATACCTGATAGGGAACCTCTGTTTGGATGGAGCAAGCGATGAGCAGGCGGCATTACAGCGATCCGGTGCCCGGCACAACATGGCCCGTGCATGCCGCCAAGGCGGAAGACGGAGGGCAGCCCCAGTTGGCGCGCGAGACGAAGACAGGAGGCGAGATGCGAAGCATCGGAGGAGAACCCATGTCGCCAAGACGGTTGCCTCAAGAGGAAGAGTCGCCCGCGGGGGGCACGACCGTGAGTGGGCGCAGTCGACCCCCCAAGACTGATGGAGGTCCCAGTGACTACGCGTCGTCCGTGGGCCGACACGCTCACGAGGTTGTGGGTCTGCTGCTCGGCCCCGAGGCTCAGGAGCTTCCAGACGAGCCTTTAGGAAGAGCCATAGGGATCTTGGGGGTAACCCGCCTCGTGATCTCCCAGATCCCAGCCCGGGAGCGGCGCCGTGCGATCGGCGCCGAGGTGGCGGGAGCCGTCGCCGTGTACCTGCGACGGTTCCGGCTTCGCTCTCCTTGGGAGCTGATGGCCTCGGAGGTCCCTTTGGGGGACAAGCGGGTGGACCTCGTTTACCGCAATCACACCACCGGCCGGGTGGTCATCGATGAGCTCAAATTCGGTCTCACCCCTTCGTTGGAGGCCGTTGACGACCAGGCCGAGGAGTACCTCCGGCTTGGCCAGGCTCGCTGGGGCACCCAACTCCTTGGGGTTCGGGTATGCCTGGTGAGCGCGCCGATGCGGTCCACCTTCCACTCGGCCTCGGATGGCACGACCAGTTCTTTGGCGACGGTGGCTCTGCCGGGGCTGAGGGGCCGCGCCTGATGACCCGGTGCCCCCGCGACCTCAAGGCAGCGCTCACTCGGCGCCTCCTACTGGCTCGCACTCACACGTCCGACATCAGCCGGGCGGTCGAGGCAGCTGCTCGGCAGGCCGGGGTCAGCGAGCGCACGGTGTGGCGATGGTTGAGACGACCGCCTTGCGCAGAGCCGCCCGAGCGCATCGGTCTGACCCCGGATGCTCTGATCTCAATCGCCCGCCATCACGGCGACCGGAAGGCGGCCTGGCGGGAGCTGCAGGCTGCTGGCGAGGTCAGCCTGACCTACTCCCAGTTCATGCGTCGCCTGGGGACCATGCCGACGGATGTGGTCGCCGGAGTCGTGCAGGGGATGAACGCAGCCTTGAAGGCGAGCCTGTACAACCAGGCTGCCAACCCAGCAAAGCTCGAAATCGTCAGCTTCGACCATACCGAGATGCCGTTGTGGTGTGTGCGGCCGGAGACCGGAGAGCGCTTCCATCCCTGGCTCACCCTCATGCCGGACTGGGGGACCCGGTTGCTGTTGGCGGTTGTCCTCACCGAGGGAGAAGGGGTGGGAGGCGATCCCAACACCACGTCGATCATCGCCGGCCTCACCACCGCGCTCGTCGGCCACGACCTCGATGGCACCTGGATCGGAGGGCGGCCCTCCGTCATGGTGGCCGATAACGCCCAGACCCACTTGGCGGAAGCCGTCTTGAATGGCTACGCCGCGCTGGCCATCCAGCCCCACTTCATCCGCCCAGCTTCACCTTGGGAGAACGGAAGAGTCGAGCGCCTCATGCTCACGGTCGAGAAGGAGTTCATCGCCACTCTGCCGGGCTACACCCACCACGGGGATCGGCGGTACGGACGCGAGGCATGGCTACCGAGTGACTACCTGCCTCTCGATGCGGTGGCCGCCGGGCTGCAGGACTGGGTGGTGCACTACAACTCCGTCCGACCCCATGAGGGCCTGGGTGGTCGGACCCCCCTCCAAGCGTGGCGCGACGATCCGACCGTCGTCGAAGTCGTCGATGAGGCGCTGGTTCGGGGCGCCTTCCTCATCGAGACCCGTCCTCGGCGAGTTTCCAAGAATGGAGTCCACTTCAAAGGGATTGACTACCAGTCCCCGAAGCTGCACGGCCTCGTCGGTCGTGAGGTCACGATCCGGTACCTTCCCAACGACCGGAGTCGGGTGGACATTTGGTTCAGCGGCCAGTTCCGTTGCACCGCGCTGCCGGCGAAGGAGCTCCCGGTCGAGCAAAGGGCTGAGATCACCCGAGTCCGTTTGCAGACCGAGGGGTACATCGCCAGGATCCAGAAGCGGAGCACCGCCCGCACGCTGGAGGCGCTGCTGGGACCCGACCAAACCGCGCCCAACCGGCGTCCAAAGTCCAAGCCGCCGTCAGACGACGATAGTGAGCGGTACCTCCAACGAGCCGAGGCGGCGATGCGTAGGCGGCGGTCGACCGATGGGTCACGGGAGTCGGAAGAGGACCAAGCAGGAGGAGCAGTCGCGTGATCGAATCCAACTGTGCTCAACCACTACACCTGACGGGCACCCACGGCGCAAGGGTCGTCGAGACACTGCAGCTGAGGCAGATCCGGGTCGCCGTCGAGCAGGCGGCGGAGGTCCAGGGGATAGTGGTGGTCTACGGCGATGTCGGGCTTGGCAAGACGTTCTCCGTGGACCTGGCCTGCCGATCTCTCCCGCGCCCGGTCTACTGGGTCGACATGCCCAACCGGCCAAAGGGGAGGGAGGCTGTCGCCCGAGTCTTTGAGGCGGTTAGCGGGCGCCGGGTGAACCTGCGCCGCCGTGGCTACATGCTCCTCTATGACGTCCAGGACCTGCTCACCGACCGGGCCTGCATCCTGGTGGTGGACGAGGCGCAGAACATGAGCAAGGAGTCGTTGCGCCAGCTCCGCTACCTGCATGATCGGGCTGAAACCAAGTTTGTGCTGGCACTGCTGGGCTATGGGGTCGAGAAAGTCCTCAGAGCCGAGGTGCCCGAACTTGCGAGCAGGGTTTGCCGATGGGTCGGTTGCCGGCCCATCCCCCTGCAGGCTCTCGGTGATGTGATCAGCAGCTACCACCCGATCTTCGCCGCTACCGGTTCTGAGGTGAGGGCGCGCCTCTATCAGGCTGCGGGAGGCAACTTCCGCACCTGGGGGAGGATTCTCGAAGTCGCACTGAGCTTGGACCTGTCGGAAACATCGGGGATCGGTCCCGAGGATGTGGATGACGTGCTGGCGGCCCTCGGGCCCCGAGGGGGCGGCGCCTGATGGCCGGCATGACGCCCGGGTTGAGATTGGTGGTTGACGAAAGGTGTGATCCGGGTGAGCTGCTTTCGATGAATAGTCCCGACGCCGGCCTGATCGTCGCCTTGGCGACTCCGGGGCCGCGAGGTGACGCCACCTTCGTTCACGACCTCTTGCAGGCCTTCGGAAAGGATCTCGGGAGCGAGGAGATTGCCCGCATGGGCCCCCGGGCCGTGGCAGACCTCGTCGGGTGGTTGGTAGCCGCCGGCGTCCCCGACATCGTCGTGATCCACGCCGAGTGGCTGGAGCCCATGGAGGTCGCCTCACTCGGCGGGCTTATGGATCTCCTGGGAGGGGTGGCATGGCTGGTCGCAACCGCGTACCCGACCGGCAGCGTGGAGCAGGCGCTGACCGACTGGCACGCATCGCATGCCTCCCTGGCGGCCCTGCGACGGCGGGCGGGTGACTTGGAGCCCCAGCGGCCGCCACGGCCCCTCGCGCCAACCGGCGACCAGCGATTCCCAACTGTCCCGCGGAGGCCCTTTCCACTCTTCCTGTCTGAGGTTCGCCAGTCGCTGCCGGATGGGGATGCGGATCGTGTGGTCGAGTTGTACGGCCGCGCATTCCGCGAGGCCTTTGAACTCTTCTCGAAGGGGATGGTCACGCCTGATCGGGTCGCTCGTGCGATGTGGGAGGTGTGGGGGGCGCCTGGCGATGAGGATGGAGAGATGAGGCAGGTGGTGGCGTACGCATTTCAGTCTGGGGCGCTGCGGGCAGGAACGTTTCTCCGCTTGGACATGGCACATCTGGAGCCTCGCTGGCACCGATTGGAAGAGGCGCACAGGTACGAGGCGGTCCAGTGGGACAGCCTGGCCAAGTGCGCTTCCACCCGGGACGCCGTGATCGCCGGCCTCTCGGCCGCGGGACTCTCCCCGCAGCAGATGTCTGAACTCGAGCTGCAGGATGTCTTTCCCCACGGGCGGGCAATCTTTGAGGATGGGGTACGCCCCCTGCCGGAGGGGGTGTGGAGATACGTGATGGCGCACTACTGGTGCCGTCTCTCGGGAGAGACCGGCCCCCAGGCGCGGTACGTCTGCGGTGAGAGAGGTAGCGACAATCCCATGACGCCGATTCGGGTCGGCCAAGTGATCTCCCACCTGGAGCGGATGACTGGGGGGGATTGGCATACGCCAAGAGCTTTTTGGGCGCTGTCCGTGCAGAGGACCTTGGGGAAGGGGATCGAAGTGATCGTGCTCCGATGATCCTGCTGGATTACCAGATGCTTGCCGCTCGGAGGAGGGAGCTCAGGCTCACCCTTCGAGAGGTGGGGGCGGCCTCCCGGATGCCTTGGCAGAGGATAGTCAGGCTTGAGGATGGAGGCGACAGCGCCTCGTTGACGTTGGATGACCTTGGGCGTCTGGCAGATGCCCTTGGGCTCGATCCACTGGAGCTGCTCAAGCGAGAGGACGAGAAGCTGGACGGCTCCCCGCTCAGCGCGCGAATTGGCGCCATCGTGGCTTGGACCATCGCTCGGACGGCGCGGCGGGTGCCGGTCTGGTTGGTGGCGCAGCATCTGGGCGAGACCACACAGGCGATCCGCTCGGATCTCACAGCTGTCAATCCCGCGTTGGCGCCCGTTGGTCTACGGATCATGGAACGGGAGGACGGCCTTGCCTTGGAGCCTGTCGGCCGGGCGAGGGCGGTCTGCCTGTCGGAGCGCGACATGGACCGGGTCGCGGACGGTAACTACGCGATGACGACCACTGAGGCCGAGGTCCTGTGGGGGGTGATGAGGTGGAAGGTTGCCAGGTCGTCCGAGATGAGACGAGCCGAACGAGTAGCGCTCAACCACCTGACCGCAATTGGGGTCGTCCGGGAGCCAAGGGGCAACGAGTGGGCATATACCCTATCCGCTGAGGCGGAGGCGGGGCTTGTCGTGGAGTGCGCCACAAACACTGGGTAGTCCTCCCCCGCGACCGTGGCGATTGTGTGCTTGTCCCCAAGGTCGATGCTGGCGTACCGTCTAGGGCGATGGGACTCCAGGTGCCGGACCGACGCCACAGGGCCACGCTCTTGGAACTTGCCAGCGCTGGGCCTCGCTGGGCATCTTTCGGAGCCACCATGGCGTCCGTCGTGAGCGTCACTTTGGGTGCGCTCAGGGGGGCGACCCATATTCCCCTTGGACTTCCCGACTGGGCGTACTTCCTGATTGGGTATGTGGCCCTCGTAGCGGCTCTTTACGGCCCCTACCACCGCCTGCGCTTGCGCCGCAACGATCTGCAAATTGAGGACGATGTTCTCCGCACACCCGAGCGTTCGGCACACTTGAACGATCTACACGAGTTCGCCCGGGCGGCGTTATCTCTTGCCGAGAGGCCGCTGCCCTCATACATGAGCGAGCCCAGCCTGATCGCCAAGTCTGGACCGTCAGCTAATGACTTCCGGACTCATTACCCCGACGTTGTTCCAATCATGGATAAATGGAACCAAGCCGTCGTGCAATACAGTGAAGCTCGGCTTGCGTTGGCGGGCGTCTGCGAGGATGCGGTTCAGCATGTCGGCTTCAGCCCGATAGACGGTGGCGTCGGACTGGCCCAGGTCGTACAGAGAGTCCTGAAAGAGGAGACTGCCGGAGACGACATAACCTTCTCACGCGACAAAGATCGCGTTTCGGCGGTTGTTCGGTACCCTCCCATGACCATGCAGAGCTTTCAGATAGCGAGGCTGCCGCCTGGCCACGACGTCCACGATGATCAGATAGACGACTTGAAGGCTTGCCCATCTCAAATAGTCAGTTGTACGGAAGCTGTCGCCTGGCACCAGTGCGACACGGCTCTTGACACTCTCCGGCGCCCGCTGGCAGACGGCCTGGATGGGGTGCTACGGATGCACAGGCTTACTGGTCCTCGGTGTGATAGATGCCCGGGCGGGTATGTAGGCTAAGCCGCGAGCGATCAAGTGCCACCGAATGTAGCAGTACTGAGACTGGCCTGCGACTGTCCTGCCGTCCTCGACCGTTAGACGTACGGGTAACTTGCCAGGAATGAGCTTCGACACCATACCGAGGGAAGCGCCTCATGCGTACGTCCCGATCTTGAAAGGAATGCCAGGGGAGTTCAATGCATGGGAACACGCCAGTACGAGGGTTCGGGGTGGGTGCTACCCACTGTTCGAAGTGCTTCCCCGTACGGGCCTCGCCGTTGACCTCACACGATTTTTGACGCGCCTCTCAAAGGCCAGCCAGGGCAACGATGTCGTCATGGTCGACTCCGGCTACATCGATCAGGACACTCCAGTGGGACCGAGCCTCGAGCGCGCGATCACGCGGATCGCCAACCACTTGGACCTGCTCAACGTTCGCAGTGTGCCGGTCATCGGGCTTTCCACGAGTCCAACCGGTCTTCAAGATGCGGGGACAGTGGCACAGATGGGAAGTCGAGGCGCAGCCCTTCGCCTGGACGCCAACCGGTGGGCAACTGGCTCCCCGGGACAAGTCGACCACGTTCTTAAGGTCGTTGGCCTAACTGGGCTAGACATCGACTTAGTTCTGGACTTCGGTGCAGTGGCATCGCTGACCGAGGTCAGCCGGGCGCTCTCCGTAGCGGCGGTGTTGGAGCCCTGGGTCGACGGGGGACAATGGCGTAGCGTGACGGTTGCTTCCGGTGCCTTCCCGCGCTCAATTTCCAATCTCCCAAAGGGAGACCCCCCCACCGCTCTGGATCGATTTGATGCGATTTTGTTCGACCAGATCGCCACGGCCTGGTCGACTCCTGAACTCTGCTTCGGGGACTTTGGAGTCAACCATCCAGAAGTGGCTGACCCTCCGAGACAAGGTCCCCTCCCGAACCTGCGCTACACATTCGGCCGCCACTGGGAAGTCTACCGGGAGGAAAAGGCAAGGCCGGGCAATGAGTCGTTCTACACGCTGTGTCGAAGAGTCGTCGCATCGCCATTCTGGCCGATCACCGGTCCGGCTTACTCATGGGGTGATAGTGAGATCGAGTCCAAGTCACGAGTACTTGGCGGACCAGGTGGGGCTACTCAATGGCGTTCCTACGGAACCTCCCACCACATGGAACACGTCATGGAACGTCTGGCCACGGTTCACGCCCCCTGAGTTGTCGCCGGGCAATCGCTCGCAGTTCATCTATGTCAACTGCGGCGATCAGGGCCAGCCACACGTAGTGACGAGCGCTGCCGGAAAGGCCTTGCGCAACGCCACGCATCCGTAGCTCATGTAAGGCCTCCTCCCGCCACAGAAGCTGGGCGATCGAAAAGGCGTCGACACTTGGATTCAACTCAGCGTCGCGGACTGCTTGCAGTTCAGTTGAACTAGTCGTCACTAGGATCATTCCCCACCATTCTGGGATCATCTCGCGCGCTCTCTCCAAGTGCCGCTCGGTTGCAACGAGCGTCGCACGGTCCAGTACGCGGCTGTACGCTTCCACCTGTCGTGGCAGCCGAGTCAGGCTATCCTGATCGCTCTTGATCTCATACCCAGAGAGTTCGCCATTGATCACCGCGAGATCGACCCGAGCCGTACCTGCGCAGATTCCGAGTTCGTCACGGAGCACCGTCTCCGGTTCATCGCGGTGGCAGCCCTTCAGGTGCGCACTGAGGACTGGGCGGATGTCCTTATCGCGCATTACGCCACCCCTCCTGTGAGCGTACGCGTGTTTCTAGTCACAGAGCATCTTCTCCGAGACGTACGGTGTGGGCTGCGACTTCGGGGTGTGGCTCCAGATGGCCACTATCGCGGGTGTGAGGGAGGGCCGTCAAGGGGAGTGGGACGTTGGTCGCCTCCAGCGCCGAGGGCCACTGCGGAGCGACGACGCCAATTGGCCGAGATCGACTGAGGGGCTGCAGGAAGATGCCCGTGAGTGGCCGACGCTCCCGGCCCGAGAGCATCAGGCGCTGGCGAGGCCTACGCCGCCATCCAGGCGGCAGGGTGGTCTCTACTACTCCCCAGCTGAGCCTGGGAGCCAACTGACCCTTAGACGCGACTCTACTGACAATTCGATGCGATTCCACTGACAGTCGGACGCGATCGTACTGACATTCGTATGCGATCTCACTGACATCTGGGCGCGACTTCCACTGACATCTGGATGCGACTTGACAATCGGAGTGCGGCTTGACTCCGATGGGGTGATGG
>Ga0307374_10009795_pt1 | contig 14051 bp, 12 predicted proteins | sample OX3MG_FD_202532 | JGI IMG/M metagenome (GOLD analysis project Ga0307374, IMG submission 202532) | Soil microbial communities from Risofladan, Vaasa, Finland - OX-3 | ecosystem: Environmental > Terrestrial > Soil > Coastal area > Acid sulfate soil | place: Finland: Risofladan, Vaasa | collected... | reverse complement strand
GGCTTCGCTGCTGGTGGCGGCCGGTGTGGCTGGTGCGCTCGGCCTGCAGCTCGCGATTGGCAGCGCCGGCGTCTCGATTGGCGCGAAGGCGGCGGCGCAGGCGCCGCAGACGGCGCCGACGGCGGCGCCGACGTTCATGCCGGGGCCGGCCAGCGTGAGCGTCGTGAACGAGCCGGCGGTCCACGCGAAGCAGCAGGGCGCCTGGACGGTCAGCCTGGACCGGGCCCCGGTGCTGGAAGTGGCGCCGGTGCAGATGGCGGCGCCATCCTTCCTTCATCCGGGCGTCGAGTACGCGTTCACCTGGGCGCCCGGCGCCAAGCCGGAGCACTACACGGTCCTGTCCGTCCGCCCCGATGGCTGGGTGCTGGTGGAGGGAGCGACGACCGGCGGCGCCGGCTCGCGCTGGCTGAACACGGCACGGGCCATCGCGATTGAACAGGTGGACTGACGGGCGACGTGCGCGCTGCCGCGGCGATCACGCCTCGCTCTTCACCTGCCCGGCGACCGGCAGGCGGAGGCTGGCGCGGCACCCCTGGCGGTCGTGGCGGTTTTCCAGGGTGAGACTGCCGCCGTGAGCCTCGGCGATCTGGCGGCTCAGGATGAGGCCGACCCCGGTGCCGCCCGGCTTGGTCGTGAAGAACGGCACGAACAGGTTCGCCACGCTCGGCAATCCGGCCCCCTCATCGTCGATCCAGAGCTCGACCTGCGCGGCGACGCGCTGCCAGCCGACTGCCACCGCGCCGCCGGTTTCGAGCGCCGCGTCCACGGCATTGCGCAGGATGTTGATCAGCAGCTGCTCCAGCTGATCGCCGTCGGCGGCGATGACGAGGTCAGGGCCGGGCAGGACGCGCACGGGCAGGCGCGTCTCCAGCTCGACGACCCGCCGGATCACCGCCGCCATCCGGATCGGCGCCAGCCGCGGCTGCGGCAGCCTGGCCAGCCGGGCGTACGCGTTGGTGAAGCGGCCGAGGGAGTCCGACCGGGTCGCGATCACGCCGAGACCGCTGCGCATGTCCTCGCGCCAGTCGTCCGGCATCGGATTCTTCGACAGCAGGTGTTCGAGACTGCCGGCAATCGACTTGATCGGCGCCAGCGAGTTGTTGATTTCGTGGCCGAGCACCCGGATCAGCCGCTGCCACGCCTGGCGTTCCTCGTCGCGCAGCGGCCGGCTCACGTCTGACAGGACGAGGAGCTGGTGCGGCAGCCCACCCTGGCGGAACGTGGATCGGCGGACCTCCCAGCGCCCGGCGCCCCCCGGAAACATCACGTCGGCGATCCGCGGGGCCGGTCCCTGCAGGCAGGCGCCGAGTCCGATCTCGGCGGCGGTCCGGCCGAGCAGCTGCTCGGCGGGGCGGGCGAGGAGGCGTTCCCCGGCCCGGTTCACGAGCCGGAGCATCTGGTGGCCGTCGAACGTGAAGACGGCGACGTCGATCTCGCCCATGACCGTCCGGAGCAGGGCGCCCGCTTCGAGCGCGCCGAGCCGCTGCTCGCGCAGGGTTTCCGAGAGCGCGTTCACCTCGGTCGCCACGGCGCTGAGCGAATCGCCGGCGCGGCGGCTCCTGGCGCGGATGGAGAAGTCGCTCTCGCGGAGCGCGGCGAGGAGATTCGACAGGGTCTGCAGCGGCGTGACCACCCGCGCGCGGACGGCGAACGACAGGCCGAGCCAGACGGTCACGATCAGCACGGTCAGTGTCCACTGGACCTTGGGGGTGAAGTCGCCGGTCCACAGCAGGAGCAGCGCGACGAGCGACCCGGGTACGCCCGCGCCGAGCGCCAGCAGGAAGATGCGCTGATCGAAGGTCAGCCGCGACCGGTCGGCGCGGAGCCGCGGGAGTTCGACGGGAGGGGCAGCCATCGGGATCGGCGCTCCTGGGGTGGTCCGATTCTCTCCTCGCGCCGGCCGCAGGCGGCTCAGGATCCGAACCGCTGGAGGCGGCGGTAGAGCGCGCTGCGGCTCAGGCCGAGCGCCTTGGCGGCCTGGCTCACGTTGCCGTCGAACCGGGCCATGGCCTTGCGGACCAGGAAGCCCTCGACCTCCTCGAGACTCATGTCCTCGATGCGCGGCGACGGGTCACGGTCGGGGCGCAGGCCGAGCTCCGGCGCCCGGACGACCGTGTCCTGCGCCATGAGGACGGCCCGCTCCACGGCGTGGTCGAGCTCGCGGATGTTGCCGGGCCACGGATGGGACAGCAGCGCCTGCATGGCGCCGGAGTCGAAGCCGTGCAGCGCCTTCCGGTACCGACGCACGTGCTGGCGGAGGAAGTGGGCGGCGAGCGCCGGAATGTCCTCGCGGCGGTCGCGCAGGGGGGGCAGCAGGATTTCGATCGTGTTCAGCCGGAACAGGAGGTCCTGCCGGAACCGCCCGCTGCCCACCTCGTCCGTCAGGCTGGCGTTGGTCGCCGAGAGAATGCGGACGGCGACGCGGCGGGTGCGCGACGAGCCGACCCGCTCGAATTCGCCGGTCTCGACGACGCGCAGCAGCTTGGCCTGCAGATTCGGCGGCACGTTGGCGATCTCGTCCAGGAACAGCGTGCCGCCGTCGGCCAGCTCGAAGCGCCCGACGCGGTCGACCTTCGCGTCGGTGAACGCCCCTTTCACGTGGCCGAACAGCTCGCTTTCGAAGATGCCCTCCGACAGGCCGCCGGCATTGACCGTGACGAGCGGCCGCCCGGCGCGGCCCGACACGGCGTGCAGGGCCTGCGCGACCGTCCCCTTGCCGGTCCCGTTCTCGCCGGTGATGAGGACGTTGGCGTCGGACGGCCCCACGCGGGCGACGAGCTGCAGCACCGGCTGCATCGCGGGCGACTCGGCGATCATCGGCGGACCGGCCTGGGGCCGCAGCGCGCGGTTCTCGGCTTCGAGCTGCTGGCCGCGGCGAATCGCGCGCGCCAGGTCGGTCTGCGTGCGCAGGATCGTCAGCAGCCGGGCGTTCTCCCACGGCTTCTGGATGAAGTCGCGCGCGCCGCGCCGCATCGCCTCGACCGCCAGCTCGACGCTGCCCCACGCCGTCATGACGACGACCGGCAGCGTGGCGTCGGCGGCCCGGATCCGCGAGAGCAGATCGAGGCCTTCCCGGCCGGACGTCGTGTCGCGCGCGTAGTTGAGATCCATCAGGACGGCGTCGAACTCCCGGTGCTCGAGGGCATCCAGAATGGCCAGCGGCGTGCGGGCCGATTCCAGCTGATAGCCCTCGCCCTTCAGCAGCAGGCGCAGGGCCTCGAGCACGTCGGCCTGATCGTCGGCGATCAGGACGCGGGGCGGCGGGACGTCCACCGGCCCGGCGGAGTCGATGCGGTCGAACGAAGGCATGGCGGTGCTCACGGGCTCACTCCCGGGACCGGCGTCAGCCGTCCACGATCCAGCCGTCGCGCAGCTGGATGACGCGCCCGCCGTAGGACGCGTTGACCTCCGAATGCGTCACCTGAATGATGGTCGTCCCCTGATCGTTGAGCCGCTTGAACAGCTCCATGATTTCGCGCCCCTGCGCCGAGTGCAGGTTGCCGGTCGGCTCGTCGGCCAGGATCACCTTCGGATTGGCGATGATGGCGCGGGCCACGCCGACGAGCTGCTGCTGGCCGCCCGACAGCTGGCCGGGGTAGAGGTCCTTCTTGCCGACGATCTGGAAGCGGTCCAGCACGTCGGCCACCATGCTCTGACGCTCCTTGCGGCTGACGTTGCGGTACGAGAGCGGAATCTCGAGATTCTCGTACACGGTCAGGTTGTCGAGCAGGTGATAGCTCTGAAAGACGAAGCCGATGTGCTGCTTGTGGAGCTCGCCGCGCTGCTTCGGCTTGAGCCGGTGCACGGGTTCGTCGAGAAAGAAGTATTCGCCGTCCCAGGCGGTGTCGTGCATGCCGAGAATATGCAGCAGCGTGGACTTGCCGGCGCCGGACGGCCCCATGATCGAGACGAAGTCGCCCTCGCGGATCTCGAGGCTGATCCGGCGCAGCACGTACGTGCGCCCGACGCCGAAGGGATAGGACTTCTCGATGCTGGCGAGCCTGATAATCGGTTCCATAAGGTCACATCGGAACAGCACCGGTCACGGTCGTCGAGCCTGCGCGGCGGGCGGGACGGCCCGGTCCGGCGCCGCCCGCGAGCCGCGAAATGGGGCGCCACGCTTTCAATTCTACCAACGCAGCTCCCTGCTCCGCCCGCGGCGCCCCCGTCGGGTCGATCCGCAGGGCGCGCCGCGCCGGCAGGCAGCAGGCCAGTAGCGCGGCCGCCAGCAGGGCCAGCGCGACGGCGGCGAACGTCGCCCGCGCCGAGCGCCGGCGCCAGCGCCGACGCGATGGTGAAGCCCCGACTCTGACGGAGCGCACGCACGGCCTGGCGAAGACGCATGGCTGAGGCCCGGAGACGGCAGGGGGCTCTGAATCGGCGATTCGTCGCTATTCGCTCCTCAGCGCGATCATCGGATCGATGCGGGTCGCGCGGCGCGCCGGCATATAGCTGGCGAGCACACCGGCCGCCACCAGCAGCAGCGAGAGCCCGACGTAGGTCAACGGATCGGCGGCGGCCACGCCGTACAGGAAGCCGGACAGCGCGCGTGTCACCGCCCAGGCGCCCACGATGCCGGCGGCCGTCCCGACCAGCAGCAGCTTCAATCCCCGCCCGACGACCAGGCCGACGATGTGGCCGCGTCCGGCGCCGAGCGCCATCCGGACGCCGAACTCCCTCGTGCGCGTCACCACCGAATAGTTCATCAGGCCGTAGATGCCGATGACGGCGAGGGCGAGCGCCAGCACGGCAAACGACCCGAGCACCAGCGCGCGCAGCCGCGGCTGCTGTACCGAAGCGGCGACGACATCGGGCATCGTCCGGACCGTGCCGAGCGGCAGGCTCGGGTCGACGGCGGCCAGCGCCGAACGCAAATCTGACGTCACGGCGCGGACGCTGCGCGGGCTGCGCACGACGGCGGTCATGAACGGCAGCAGGAACTCGCGGTAGGTCAGGTAGATCTGCGGTCCGGGCGCGGTGCGGAGCGAGGCGGTCCGCACGTCGCCGACGACGCCGACGACGGTGAACCAGGCGGTCGGCTGCCCCTTGCGGCTCATCCCGAGATCGAGCTGGCCCCCCAGCGGATCGGCGCCGGGCCAGTAGCGCTGCGCCATGGTCCGGTTGATCAGAATTGCCCGCGGCGCCTCGTCACGGTCGGCATCCGTGAGCAGCCGGCCGCGCTCGAGCGGAATGTCCATCACGTGGAAGTAGCCGGGACTGATGATGATCAGGCCGGCAAGCGGGCGGTGTCCCGGTGCGGTCTCGGCGCGTCCGCGGATCTTGAACGCTGCGCTGATGGTGTCGCCCGGATCCAGCGGGAGCGGACAGGTGATGGCGATCGGCGGCGCTCCCGGCCGGGCGGCGAACTGTTCCAGGAAGCGGCGGTAAAAATCGACCTGAGCGGCCTGCGTGGGGTATTGCGGCGGCGGCAGAAACAGCTGTGCCGACACGACGTGATCGGGGCGGAAGCCGGGGTTCTGCTCGATCAGTTTCAGCAGGCTCTGTCCGATCAGACCGGCCGCGATGAGCAGCACCAGTGAGAGGCCGACCTGGGCGACGACCATCACGTTGGCGGTGCGCTGGCTCGAGGCGCCGGTGCCCGTACGCGTGTCGGCGCGGAGTGTTTCGATCGGCCCGGCTTTCGAGACCTGCCAGGCCGGCACGATGCCGAACAGGATGCCGGTGACGGCGGACACGGCGAGCGCAAAGAGCGCCACGCGCAGATCGACGTGCACGTCGGCGAGGCGCGGCAGGCTGTGGGGCGCGAGGTGGGCGAGCGCGTCGGTGATCCAGGCCGCGAGCAGGAGCCCCGCGGCGCCGCCGGCGAGCGACAGCAGCAGGCTCTCGGTGACGAGCTGCCGGATGAGGCGGCCGCGGCCGGCGCCGAGCGCCGTGCGGATGCCGATCTCGCGTCCGCGCCCGGTGGCGCGCGCCAGCAGCAGGTTCGCCACGTTGACGCAGGCGATGAGCAACAGCATGGTCACGGCTGCCAGCAGGATGAGCAGCACCGGCCGGACCGGGCCGACGAGCTCGTCGCGCAACGACGTCAGCCGGATGGTTCGACCGGACTCGTTGTCGGGATCGAGTCGGGCCAGGTGTGACTGAATCGTCTCGAGATCGGCGGTCGCGGCCGTCGCCGTGACGCCCGACCGCAGGCGTGCCGCCACCTGCAGATACTGCATGCCGCGGTTCGTCAGGTAGTCGCCCTTGAGGGCGACCGGCGGGGCGGGAGCGGCCCGCGACGCCAGCTGCCACACCTGCGCCCCGTGCGGCCACGCGAAGCTGGCCGGAACGACGCCGACGACGGTATACGACCGGTTGCCGATCTGGAAGGCGCGTCCGATGACCCGCGGGTCGCTGCCGAACTGCTGCCGCCAGAAGGGCTCACTCAGGACCAGCAGACCGCCGCCGGCCTTGGCATCGGCCGGGCCGAACACGCGCCCGACCAGCGGTGTGACACCCAGCACCGGGAAGAAATTGCTGGTGACGACGGCACGCGCGACCTGGACGGGGACACCCCGGACCCGCAGCGTGAAGATGCCCTCGATGGAGGCGGCCATGCCGGCGAGCGTGTGATTCCGGGCCTGGAAGTCGAGGAAGTCGGCCGCCGACATCGCGTTGTCGACGGCGCGCGGCGTCGCCCTCTGGACGGCCACGAGTTGATCGGGATGGTGGTAGGGGAGCGGTCGCAGCAGGACGCCGTCGACCACGCTGAAGACGCCGGTGGTCGCGCCGATGCCGAGTGCCAGCGTGGCGACGGCGACGATCGTGAAGGCGGGCGCCCGCCGCAGCAGCCGCGCGGCATAGCGCAGGTCCTGAAGCAGCGTGTGCATGGCTGGCGCCTCCCGCGCGACGCCGGCGCCGGCGCCGGCCAGGCGACCCGTTCCGCCGGGCTATTCCGTGGCGGCGGCCATTTCCATGTCTTCGACAACGCGGCCGTCGAAGAGGTGGATGGCCCGCTCGGCGTGACGCGCGTACCGCGGGTCGTGCGTCACCATGCAGATCGTGGCGCCGCCGCGGTGCAGCTCCCGCAGCAGATCCATGACCGCCTCGCCGCTGCGTGAGTCGAGGTTGCCGGTCGGCTCGTCCGCCAGCAGGATGAGCGGCTCGCCGGCGACGGCGCGGGCGACGGCGACGCGCTGCTGCTGCCCGCCCGACAGCTGGCTGGGCAGGTGCTTCGCCCGGTGGGCCATGCCGACGCGCTCGAGCGCCTCCTCCGAACGCCGCTTCCGCTCGGCCGCCTTCATGCCGCGATACGTGAGCGGGAGCTCGACGTTCTCGAACACCGTCAGATCGCCAATCAGGTTGAAACTCTGGAAGATGAAGCCGATCTCGCGGTTGCGGATCCGCGCCCGCTCCGACGCGGTCACGTCGGCGACCGTCCGGCCGTTGAGGAAGTAGCGCCCGTCGGTCGGTGTGTCGAGCAGCCCGAGGATCGACAGCAGCGTCGACTTGCCGCAGCCCGACGGCCCGGCAATCGAGACGTACTCACCCTTCCTGATGTCCAGGTGGACGCCAGCCAGCGCGTGCGTCTCGACCTCGTCGGTGTAGAACACCTTGGTGATGCCTTCGAGCTTGATCAGCGACTGGACGGATTCGGTCATGAGCGCTCCTCGTGCGCGGCGGACCCGGGCGGGCGGCCGCGGCGGCTACTTCAGGCGAACGCGATCCACGGCATCCCACGCCGACATGTCCGACAGGATGACCTGGTCGCCTGCCTTCAGGCCGCCCAGGATTTCGACGGTGTTCACCGAACTGCGACCCAGCTTGACCTGCGTGCGGACCGCCTCGTCGCCGCCGTCGACCAGCTTGAACAGGCCGACGGTGCTGTTCTCCTGCCCGAACGCCGGCCGGCCGACGTAGAGCACGTTCGTCAGCCGCTCCAGCTGGATCGTGCCGTCGACGCTCAGATCCGGGCGGGCCCCCCTGGGCAGCGGCCCCTGCATCCGCACGTCGACCGTGACGGTGCCGTTCTGGACGGCCGGATCGATCCGGGACACGTGCCCCTCGACCACCCCGTTCCGCGTGTCGATCGAGGCGAGCTGGCCGATCTGGATGTCCTTGGCCTGGGTCTCGGCGATCTTCAGCTCCGCCTTGAGCTTCGTCGGATCGACGACCCGGGCCAGGTTCGTCGTGTCGGTCACCCGCTGGCCGACGTCGACCGGCACCGCCTGCAGCACGCCGGCGATGCCGGCACGCACCTTCAGCGCCTCCACCTGGGACTGCCGCAGCCGGTAGAGCGCACGGAGCTGGTCGACCTTGGCTTCCTGCGCCGCCACCTGGGCGGTCGTCGACCGCGACGCGCCGTTGAGCTGCGCCTTGGCGAGCGCCAGCTGGGTCTTCAGCTGCTCGGCCTTGACGATCGACTGCCGCGTGATGAGCGCCGCCAGCAGCTGCTCCTTGGTCAGCTCTTCGTTGACCGTCGCCTGCATCTGGGCCTGGGTGTAATCGGACTGCACCTGGGCGACCGACGACTGCTGCGCCAGCGTATCGTTGGCGAGCTTCACGCGGAGACTCGCCAGGTCGGCTTCCGCCGCCTTCAGCTGCAGCTCCGCGTCCTCGGCCTGCTGCTGCAGCTGCTGGTTGCTCAGCAGCAGAATGACGCTGTCCGGCTTCACCGGCGTGCCGGGGTAGATGAGAATCCGCTCGACCCGGCCGTCGGTCGTGGCCGGAATCCAGGTGATGTCCTCAGGAACCAGCGTCCCCAGCCCCCGCACCTGCCGGAGCATGGACCCCCGTTTGACCGTGTCGATCCAGACGGTCGACCGGTCCACGGTCGGCGCCGCCGGCTTGAGGCGCGACAGGCCCAGCGTGATGAGCGCCACGGCCACCAGGCCCCCGGCGAAATAGAAGATCCGCCGGCGGCGTTTGTTGCGAGCGACTGAGGACGGGCGGGCAATATCCATAGGCGAAGTGAACTTTGGATGCTTAGACGGAAACCGTCGCAAAAACGATCACGCCCGTCATCCATCAACGGTCATGCCAGACCGCGGCGCAGTACTAATTGATTGATACGTCTGGGATTATACACTGCTCGGCGGCGGCGGGGCAGGCCGGATTGTCCGAAACCGGGACGCGGGCGTCCCACGACTGGACGCCCTGGCGCGAAGAGCCCGGAGAGGCTCGTTCAGGCCAGGACCTGGCGGGCGACCTCGTACAGGCCGGGCGCGTGCAGGTCGGTATCCTGCATCCAGGCCTCGTCGATGCCCAGTTCCCCGCAGACCGGATCCGCCAGCGGATCGGCGACGTGCGGCTCGCAGCCGAATCCATAGCGGTGGCTCAACACGTTCGCCAGGTAGACGACGGCCGTCTCGCGGGGGTAGCGGGTGGCCTGGCGGTAGTCGTGATGGTAGAGGATCGGCTCTTCGAGCGTGGTCGGCAGGTTCCAGCGATGGAGCATCCGGGCGCCGATCTCCGCGTGCGCCTCCACGAGCACGTCCTCGAGTTCGCGCGGGTCCATGCGGACGCCGGTCTGCCGCTCGTGGTCGTGCGCCAGCTTCAGGATCACGAGCTTGCCGATGTCGTGGAGCAGGCCGGACAGGAACGCCTCGTCTTCGGATGTGGCGGCGCGGTCGGCGACCAGCCGGGCGAGGTAGGCGGTGCCGATGCTGTGGTCCACCAGCCGGCGGCCGTTCTGGCCGTAGAGCTTCTGGTCGTACATCCGCGAATAGAAGGAGATGGTCACGACCAGGTTCCGCACGGCGGTCGTGCCGATCCGGACGACCGCTTCGGTGACGGTGGAGATCTCGCGCATCGGGGCGCAGTACGCCGAGTTGGCGAGCGCCAGCAGCCGGGACGCCAGCACCTGATCCTTGGAGACGATGCGCACCAGCTGCGCGGCCGACGTGTCCGGGTCGGCGGTCATCTCGATGACCCGGGTGGCGAGATCCGGCAGCATCGGGAGCGAGGTGTCGCAGTCGGCGAGTCGGCTTTTCAGCGTGAGCACCTGGACGCCTCCTGGGACATCTCGCCAGGCCGGGGCTGGCCCGCCCGGGTCAGGACCAGCTCCACGAAGATGTCTTCGTTGTCGAAGCGGAACGGACAGACGACGCGATGGATGGTGCCGGGATGGCCCGGCACGACGGGATGGAAGACCATCGTCTCGAAGAGGTCTTCGGTCGTTCGCGTGAGGACGGGGATCATTCTCGGATCCAACACAACGCTCCTTGGCGCCGGCCGCCGCCACGGCAGCCGCCGGGCGCGTCCGTCGCCCGGCGGGCGGCGGCGCTACCGGGCGAGCGCCGCCGCGATCTTGTCCTTGAACGTGTCCGGCGTGAACGGCTTGACGATGTAATGGTTCACCCCGGCTTCCATCGCCTGGACGATGTCGTCCTTGGCGGCGTTGGTCGTCACCATGAGGACCGGGAGCTCGCGCAGCTTGTCCATGGTGCGGACCGCCCGGATGAAATCGATGCCGCTCATCTCCGGCATGTTCCAGTCGGTGATGATCAGGTCCACGGCGCCGCCGTCCGAGAGGCGGTCGATCCCCTCGCGGCCGTTCGCCGCTTCGACGACATCCTGGTGGCCCAGTTTGTTGAGCGTATTGATGATGATCCGCCGCATCGTCGACGAGTCGTCCACAACCAGAAAACGCATACCGTGACTCCGCTTCGAGGGGGCCCGACGGACCCCGGCTGGTCCGGCACAGTCCGCCCGCACCGAAGTAATCGGCCGGCGCGGCAGGGGCTTGAGCGGCCGCCGGCGGGAAAATCGCTTGAAAGACCGGGAGGAGACGGGACGCTCGGTGTATGCTGGGCGGAGACCCCGGGGGGCGCGGGGGGCCGGGCCGGAGCGACCGGCGGGGGCGCGCGCGGGCGGAGAGGATGATGACCGACAACACGGCCGGCCGTCCGGGCGCCGGTGGGGCGCATCCGGAGCGGAGCGGCATCGCGAGCTACGGGCTGGAGGACGACCGGCTCCGCCATCTGAACCGCCACGCGATGGTCGGGCAGTTCGTGTCCGGCGTCGCCCACGAATTGAACAACCCGCTGCAGGTGGTCGCCGGTCTGGTCGAGCTCCTGCAGGACCGGCAGGACCTGCCGCCGGACGTGACCGCGAAACTCGAGAAAATCGGGACGCACGCCACCCGGGCCAGCGAGACGATCCGGAACCTGCTGTCGTTCGCGCGGGATTCCCGCGCGGAGTGGACGCGGGTCGAGGTGAACCGGCTGCTGGACCACGCGCTGTCGCTGCGGCGGTACCAGCAGGCACGGAGCCGGATCACGACCACCGTGGATCAGCCGATCGAGGGGACCTGCGTGGTTACCGGGTCGCCGCAGCAGCTCGAGCAGCTGCTGCTCAATCTGATCATCAACGCCGAACAGTCGCTGGCGCAGAATCCCGATGGCGCGGAGCGGAAGATCGTCATCCGGCTCTGGCGGGAGGACGGGCGCGTGCACCTGATGGTGCAGGACACCGGGCCGGGCATCACGGCGCCGGAGCGGATTTTCGAGCCGTTCTACACGACGCGCCCGGCGGACGAAGCGATCGGGCTCGGGCTGCCGGTCGCCCAGGCGATCGCGGCCGCCCACGGCGGGCGCGTGGGGCTGGAGGAGACCGCGTCGGGCGCGGCCTTCATCGTGGAACTGCTCGAAGCGGCCGAGTGAGACGGGATCGCCGCGCGTGACGCGGCGATCCGAACCTCCGGCGCGGCCTCACGCCACCGAACTCTGTCCTGACAGATTCAGCCGCTGCAGCTTGTCGATGAGGGTGGTCCGGCTCAGATGGAGCAGCCGGGCCGCCTGGCGCTTGTTGCCCCCGGTCTTTTCCAGGCACCGCAGGATCAGTTCCCGTTCCAGCTGCGAGACGACGGAGGCGAAGTTGATCCCTTCGTCCGGGATCGTGACCGCCGGCAGCAGCAGCGAGCGGGCCGGCTCGACGATCTCCTCGGGCAGGCTCGCGGGGGAGATCTCGCGCTCGTGGCCGGTCATGGCCGCGGCGTGTTCGATGGCGTTCTCGAGCTGGCGGATGTTGCCCGGCCAGGAATAGCCCATCAGACAGCGGACGGTTTCCTGGGTCAGGGTCTTCAGCGCGAGCCCGTTGTTCTTGCAGGACTTCTGGACGAAGTGCCGCGCGAGCAGCGGGATGTCCTCGCGCCGTTCGCGGAGCGCCGGCAGGGTGACCGGGATGACGTTGAGGCGGTAGAAGAGATCCTCGCGGAACGTCCCGGCCTTCACCAGCTTGCGCAGGTCGGTGTTGGCGGCGGCGATCACGCGGGCGTCGAACTTGATCGACTTCGATTCGCCGACCCGCTCGATCTCGCGCTCCTGGAGCGCCCGCAGCAGCTTGGCCTGGAGCGGCAGCGACATCAGCGCGACTTCGTCGATGAACAGCGTCCCCTTGTGCGCGAGCTCGAAGCGGCCGACGCGGCCGCTGACCGCCCCGGTGAACGCCCCCTTGGCGTGCCCGAACAGCTCGGTCTCGGCGAGCGGCTCGGGGATGGCGGCAGCGTTGAACCCGACGAAGCGCTGCTCGGCCCGCGGGCTGTTGTGGTGAATGGTCCGCGCGATCAGTTCCTTGCCGGTGCCGGTCTCGCCCTGGATCAGCACGGTGCTGTTCATCGGCGACACCAGTTCCAGCGTCGAGAACACGTGCTGCATCGACGGGCTCTGGCCGATGACGTTGTCGAACCGGTACCGTTCGTGCAGCTGGGCGCGCAGCGTGGCGTTCTCCTCGCGCAGGCGCGGCTCGTTGACGGCGGCGTGCAGGATGCGGGCGAGCTGCGTCAGCTGGAACGGCTTGATCAGGAAGTCGGTGGCCCCGTGCTTGATGGCCGCCACCGCCTCCGTCACCCCGCCATATCCGGTGATGACCACGGCCACGATCTTGGGGTATCGTTCCAGCGCGGCCGCCAGCACGTCCATGCCGTCGGCATCCGGCAGGCGCAGGTCGATGACGAGCGCGTCGTAGGCGAACCCCTTGAGACGGGCATGGGCTTCGGCCGCATCGGGAGCCTGGGCCACGGCGAATCCGTCGGCCTCCAGGGACTCCGCGACGAGTCCCCGCAGGTCCGCTTCGTCCTCGACCACCAGCACGCAGGGGCGGGGACGCCGTACCGGACCGGGGTCAGCGGCTTCTGGCAGCACGTTGGTCTCTGTTCCGAGCGAGTGGAGTGGCATTATACCCATAGCGGGTTGGGCTCGCACAAGTTAAGTGGTTCGGGCCGTCAGGGTCTTCACAGAGTCTTCACAGAAATCGCCATCATGCCGATTACGAAAATCGGGACACACCCGTCCCTCGGAGCAGCAAAGTCAATGCCAGCAGCCAGCCCGGCGGGTCGTCCGTTCGAGGTCCTGGTCGTTGATGACGAGGCCGACGTCCGCGAGCTGCTGGTCGAGTACTTCCGCGACCGCGGGTTCGAGGTGAGCTCGGCCGCGGACGGACGGGCGGCCATCACGGCGATCGAGCGCGCGCCGGCCCGTTTCGGCTTGATAATGACGGACTTACAGCTGCCAGGCGCCGACGGCCTGGCGGTGCTGCGCGCCGCCAAGGAGGTGAGCCCCTCCTCGTACGTGGTCATCATCACCGGCTACGCGTCGCTCGATTCGGCGATCCAGGCGGTGCGCTTCGGCGCCTACGACTATCTGACGAAGCCGTTTTCGCTCGGCCAGATCGACGTCATCGTCAATCGTTTGACGGACCGCATGGCGCTGGAGACGGAAAATCGACAGCTGTCCCGGCAGGTCGGTGACCGCCCGGCGGCGCGAGAAACGAGCGAAAGTTCGCCGCTTCTGCTGGCGCGTTTGGACGCGCTCGACAGCCGTCTGGCCCGGATTGAAGCCATGGTCGGCGACCTGCGCGATCGGCGGTTCGAGCGGATTGAGGAGCTGTTCCGCGAGATCCGCGGCGACGGTCCGAAGTAACCCCGCCCGCCGCCGCGTCGCGGACGCCTGAACGTCCGCGGTGTCGCCGCGCCGACAACTCCCCGTGTCTGCGCGATCCAGTCCGCTCCCGCCGTGCCGCGGCCGCCCGCCGCAGCGCCCGGCGATCTGCCTGCCCGTCCACGCCCTCCCGCTGTCGCCCTCCCGAGGGGCATCAATCTTGCTCAATGA
>Ga0307374_10009792_pt1 | contig 14052 bp, 10 predicted proteins | sample OX3MG_FD_202532 | JGI IMG/M metagenome (GOLD analysis project Ga0307374, IMG submission 202532) | Soil microbial communities from Risofladan, Vaasa, Finland - OX-3 | ecosystem: Environmental > Terrestrial > Soil > Coastal area > Acid sulfate soil | place: Finland: Risofladan, Vaasa | collected... | reverse complement strand
GGTGCTGGCCCCGGTGCTGGCAGGGTGCGCCAGCGCCGGAACGGGGCCGGGCGGCGCGCCGGCGGCATCCTCCGTGGCCACCGCCACGGCGACACCCTTCGCGTCGATCCCGGCCCGGGGCACACCCGGCCCGCCGGCGCCCTGCCCGTCGTCCGGCAGCCGCCAGCGGCAGCCCGGCCGGGGCACAGCCCTCACCGGGGTGCAGTTCGTGTCCGCGCAGCAAGGCTGGGTGGTCGGCGGCGACCGGGTTCTTGCCACCGGCGACGGCGGGGCGCACTGGCAGATCCAGGACCGGGGCAGGCTGGGCCTGTCCTCGGTGGACTTCATCAATGCCAGTGACGGCTGGGCGGTAGGCCTGAGCACGGTGCTGGCGACCACCGACGGCGGCGCCCACTGGAAGGCGCTGCCCGAGCCGTGCCCGCCGATCGACGCCGTGCACTTCGTGTCCGGATCGCGTGGGTTCGCCGTCGCCGGCGGAGCTGTCACGTCCTATCAGCCGGTGCCGGCCACCGGCGGCGTGCTGCTGACCACCAGGGACGGGGGGCGCACCTGGACAGGGATGTACGCACCGGCGGATGTGCAAAGTGCCTGCTTCACCGACCCGGCGCATGGCTGGCTCGGGGCACACGGCCACCTGTACCGGACGGTGAACGGCGGCACGACCTGGGCGCTGGCCACCGCAGGCGTGACCGGCCAGGCCGGGCAGCCGTTCTCCATGACCGTGCAGTGCGCCGGCCCGGACGTCTGGGCGCTCGACCTGGGCACCGGGGCCGCCATGAACCACGCCCCGGTCATCGGCTTCCATGGCAGCCCGTCCGGGGCGAAGCCCCTCTTCGCCGAGCAGTACTTCCCGCATCCGGGTGTCAGCGTCAAGCAGCAGGCGCCCGGCACCTACCCGGGGCCGATGTCGGCGATCAGCCCGGGCACGGCGGTGGTCATCGGCTGGTGCCCGCCCTGCGGGTACGGCACCGTGCCCTGGGATCTGCTGACCCGGTCCGGCTCGGCCATCGCCCAGCACGCGACCATCACCGGCCTGACCCAGGCGACCGGAGCGAGCTTCCTGACCCCGCAGCTCGGCTGGGTCATCGGCACCGCGGATGACTACCGCAACCCGGCTCACCAGATCCAGCGCCAGCGGATCGTCATGACCACCGACGGCGGCGCCTCCTGGCAGACCCAGTACAGCTTCCTGCCGTAACCGGGTGCTGCCCGGCCCGGCCAGGCCATGCCTGCGGCTTGCTCAGGCTGTGCGCGGTTCGCCCAGGCTGTCCGGCGGTGCTCAGGCGGTGCCGCAGCGTGGGCACAGGCCGAACAGCTCCACCGTGTGGTCCACGGCGGTGAAGCCAGCCTCGGCCGCCACCTTGTCCGCCCACTGCTCCACGGCCCGGCCCTCCACCTCCACGCTGGCGCCGCAGACGCGGCAGATCAGGTGATGGTGGTGCGCCTCGTTGCGGCACTGCCGGTACAGGGTCTCGCCGCTGGCGTCGCGGATCGTGTCGAGGCGGCCGTCCTCGCTGAGCACCTGCAGGTGCCGGTAGACGGTGGTGAGCCCGATCCGCTCGCCCCGGCTGCGCAGCTCGGCGTGGATCTGCTGCGCGCTCCAGAACCCGGGCAGGCTGCCCAGGACCGAGGCCAGCGCCTCGGCCTGGCGGGTTCCCCGCACCCGGGTGCCCCGGCCCCACTCGGGCCTGGCCGGCGTGCTCACATCCGCACCGTAGCAGCCTGGCGGCCCCGCGCCCCGGTGTCGCGCGGCCCGTGCCAGGGCCCGGGCAGCGGCCAGTGCGGCCCGGGCCGGGCGGTGGCGAGCCGGGCACCGAGGTAGCAGACGAAGGCCAGCGCCGGTACGTAGAAGCTGACCGGGTAGGGCGTGTAGTACGCCAGCGACAGCGAGACCCAGGTGATCAGCACCGCCAGGCTGCCGGAGACCGCCAGCGCGGTGGCCGGGCGCCGGGTGACCCGCTCGGCGATCGCGCCCGGCGCGATCAGCAGCGCGAAGATGAGCAGCACCCCGGACACCTGGACGGCCTCGGTCACCGCGAGCGCCATCAGCAGCAGGAAGCCGACGCTGAGCGGGCCTACCGGCACTCCCCGGGCCTGCGCCACCTCCTCGTCCAGCGAGGCGAACAGCAGCGGCCGGTACAGGACGGCGAGCACGGCCAGGACCACCACGCTGGTCAGCACGGTCAGCTGGGCCGCCCCCGCGCTGATCCCGAAGATCTGCCCGAACAGGTACGCCAGCGCGTTCGCCGCGTTGCCCTGGTACATCGTGGTGAACAGCACGCCCAGGCCCAGCGAGGCCGCCATGATCAGGCCGATCACCGCGTCCCGGCCGCGCAGGCGCTTGCCGAGCGCGCCCATCCCGGCGCTGGCCGCCAGGCTGAGGGCGCCGACCCCCAGGATCGGGTTGATGCCGAGCAGGAGCGCCCCGGCGGCGCCGGCGAAGCCGATATGGGAGATCGCGTGCGCGGCGAAACTCGACCCGCGCAGCACGACGAAGTAGCCGACCAGGCCGGCCACGATGGCCGAGGCGGTGCCCGCCGCGAAGGCGTTGCGCATGAAGGCGTAGCTGAGCATGTCCTGGACGTCGGCGATCAGGTTCCAGCCCGGCCCCGGGAAGAAGGACGCGGGGCCCTGGCTGGCGAGCGTGAGCATCACTGGTGCGTCCCCCGGGGTGAGTGCGGATGGGCGGTCTCGGCCTCCAGCCCGGCGACGAACAGCCGGCCGTGGGAGTCGGTGAGCACCTCCACCTCGGCGTCGTAGAGCCGGGACAGGTTCTCGCTGGTGATGACCTCGGCGGGGGTGCCGACCGACACCCCGCCGCCGGCGATGTACATCACCCGGTCGGTGAAGGCCAGCACCGGGTTGACGTCGTGGGTGACCAGGACCACCGCGAAGCCGTGCTGCCCGCGCAGGTCAGCCACGAGCCTGCTCACCGCGCGCTGGCTGCGCAGGTCCAGGCTGGCCAGCGGCTCGTCCAGCAGCAGCAGCCGCGGGCTGGCGACGAGCGCCTGGGCCATCTGGAGCCGCTGCTGCTCGCCGCCGGAGAGGCGGCCGGTGGAGCGGCGCGCGTAGCTGTCCGCCCCGACCGCCGTGAGCGCGCGGGCCACCGCGTCCCGGCGTTCCCGGCCACGCCTGCGCGACAGCCGTATCCCCCAGCGGTGGCCGTCCACGCCGAGCGCGACCAGGTCGGCGGCCGCGATCGTGAGCTCGGAGTCGAGCGCGCGCCGCTGCGGCACGTACCCGATGCTGGGGTGGCCGCGCCGGGGCGGCGCGCCGAACACCCGCAGCGTGCCGGCGGCCGGTGGCAGCAGGCCGAGCAGCATCCGCAGCAGCGTGGACTTGCCCGCCCCGTTCGGCCCGAGCACGGTGAGGAACTCGCCGGGCCCGATCGCGAAGTCGGCCCCGGACCAGACAGCCCGGCCGCCGTAGGCGCAGGCCAGGCCGGCCGCCTCGATCACCGCGCCGGGGTGGCGGGCCGCATGCGTGCTCCCGGCCAGCCTGATCCCGGTCACCGCGCGCTCCCGGACAGGGCGTGGCGGAGCGCCGCCAGCTCAGCGCCGAACCATCGCTGGAAGCTTGCCCGGGGTGGCTGGATGGTCTCGGTGATGCCGACGACCGGGATGTGGTAACGAATGGCAAGCTCCCGCATGCTGGTGGTGACGGCGGTGGCCGTCTGCTCGTTGTAGACCAGGACGTCGGCCTGGTGGGTGGCGAGCTGGCGCTCGAACTGCGCGACGCTGGCGGCGGGCGGCTCGTTGCCCTGGGACACGGCGTTCATGAACGCGGGCGGGCTGATCACCCGCAGGCCCAGATAGCGGGCCAGGTAGACGACGATGCTCTCGGTGGAGGCGATGGGCTTCCCCGCGTCCTGCCGCCGGATCTCGGCGAGCCGGGCACGGACCCCGGCGAACGCCGCGTCGGTGGCCGCCCGGCGGGCGGTGAAGTACGCCGCGTCCCGCGGGTCGAGCGCCTTGTAGCAAGCCTCGATGCGGTTCTCCGCGGCCGTGACGTAGCCGGGGTCGTACCACAGGTGCGGGTTGTCACCCGGATGCTTGCCGAGCAGGGCGCCGATGGACAGGACGCGGCGGTGCGGGTTGGGGCTGGCCCCGGCGAGCAGGCTGACCCAGTCGTCGTACCCGGCCCCGTTCTGGATGACGAAATTCGCCTTGGCCATGGCCCGGGCACTGGCTGCCGAGCTCTCAAACTCATGCGGGTCGGCGTTCGGGTCGCTCACCAGGCTCAGCACGGTCACATGCGACCCGCCGAGCTGCCCGGCGATGCTGCCCCAGAAGTTCTCCGCCGCGACCACGTAGATCATGCGGGTCCGGCTGGGTGCGCCCGGGCCGGCGTGCGGGCTGGTGCCGCAGCCCGCCGCCGCGGCTGCGAGCATGGCCAGGCCGGCCGTCACCACCCAGGCACGGGCCGCCCACCCGAAGATGATCAATGATGTCCCCGCCGTCGAATGAAAACGATACTGGTAATCGTATTCATTAACGGGTGGGCAGGGCAACCTGTTCCGGCCGGCTGCCCTGCCACGGTGGCCGCCGGCGCGGCCCTGCCTTGGCCGGCTACCGCCGCAGGGGGCAGGCTTGGCTGTACGTGCCCCCTCCGGGAAGGTCCCGATGAACCGGCTCAGCGACGCCACCAGCCCCTACCTGCTCCAGCACGCCGGCAACCCGGTGGACTGGTGGCCCTGGTCTGACGAGGCGTTCGCGCAGGCCCGCGCCAGGGACGTGCCGGTGCTGCTGTCCGTGGGGTATTCGGCCTGCCACTGGTGCCATGTCATGGCACACGAGTCCTTCGAGGACCCGCAGACCGCCGCGCTGCTGAACGAGAACCTGGTGGCGATCAAGGTGGACCGGGAGGAGCGTCCCGATGTGGACGCTGTCTACATGACTGCCACCCAGGCGATGACCGGCCAGGGCGGCTGGCCGATGACGGTGTTCATGACCCCGGACGGCGAGCCGTTCTACTGCGGCACGTACTTTCCCCGGGACTACTTCCAGCGCCTGGTGCTCGGGGTGGCCAAGGCCTGGCGGGAGGACCGCGGCAGCGTCACGGGCCAGGCGGGCAGGATCGCCGCCACGCTGGCGGAGCAGGCGGCGCCGCTGCGCGGGGCGGCCGCCACGGCGGGTGCGGGGGCCGCGGGCCCAGCGGCGGGGGAGCTGGCCGTGCTCTGCGACGAGGCGGTCGCCGCGCTCGCGGCGGGCTACGACAGCCGGCGCGGCGGGTTCGGCGGGGCACCGAAGTTCCCGCCGTCGATGGTGCTGGAGTTCCTGCTCCGGCACTCGGAGCAGCCCAGCCCGGCCGGCGAGGGTGGCAGCGGGGTGGGCGGCAGCGAGAGGGCTGGCGGTGACGAGGCCGGCAGTGAGCAGGCTGGCGGTGGTGATGGCGGGGCGCTCGGAATGGCCATCGGCACCGCCCACGCGATGGCCCGGGGCGGCATGTACGACCAGCTCGGCGGCGGCTTCGCCAGGTACTCGGTGGACGCGGACTGGGTGGTGCCCCACTTCGAGAAGATGCTCTATGACAACGCCCTGCTCGCCCGGGTGTACGCACACCTGTGGCGCCGCACCGGCGACCCGCTCGCCCGCCGGGTGGCCCACGAGACCTGCGCCTGGATGATCCGGGAGCTGCGCACGCCGGAAGGCGGTTTCGCGTCCGCGCTGGACGCCGACAGTGAGGGCGAGGAGGGACTGTTCTACACCTGGACCCCGGCCGAGCTCGCGGCAGAGCTCGGCAGTGACGACGCCGGGTACGCAGCACAGACGTTCGGCGTTACTGAGGCCGGTACCTTCGAGCACGGCCGTTCGGTGCTGCAACTGCGGGCCGACCCGGCCGAGCCTGAGCGGTCCGCGCCGGTGCGGCAGGCCCTGCTCGCCGCCCGCGAGCGGCGGGTACGCCCGGGCCGCGACGACAAGGTGGTCGCGGCCTGGAACGGGCTCGCCATCGCTGCCCTGGCCGAGTGCGGGCTGCTGCTCGCCGAGCCGGACTTCATCGCCGCCGCGGCCGGCGCGGCCGGGCTGCTCGCCCGGGTGCACCTGCATGACCAGCGGCTGGCCCGGACGTCCCGGGCCGGGGTGGCCGGGCCGAGCGCGGGTGTGCTGGAGGACTACGCGTGTGTGGCGGAGGGCCTGCTGGCCCTGTCCGGGGTCACCGGGGATGCGGGCTGGGTGACGCTGGCCGGGGACTTGCTGGAGACGGCGCTGACCAGGTTCGCCGATGACCGGAGCGGCTTCTATGACACCGCCGACGACGGCGAGGCACTGATCTACCGGCCCGGCGACCCGGTCGACGGCCCCACGCCGTCGGGGACGTTCGCCGTGGCGGGTGCGCTGCTGAGTTATGCGGCGCTCACCGGATCGGCCCGTCACCGGGAAGCGGCGGTGGGCGCGCTCGGCGTGCTCGGCGCCATCGCGAGCCGGTATCCGCGTGCGGCCGGCGCGGGCCTGGCGGTGGCCGAGGCCGTGCTCGCCGGGCCGGCCGAGATCGCGGTGGTGGGCCCGGCCGGTGACCCGCGAACCGCCGCCCTGCACGCGGCGGCGCTGGCGGCCGCCCCGCCGGGTGCCGTGACCGCCCTCGGCGACGGCGCGGCCGGCGGCGCTCCCGGAACGGTTCCCCTGCTGGTGGGGCGGGCTCTGGTGGCTGGCGGCCCGGCTGTTTACGTCTGCCGCGGTTTCACGTGCCGTATGCCGGTCACTGATCCCATGGAACTGCGGGCCGTCCTGGCTTATCCGGCGCAAGCGCCATCCGGGTAGATCCTCGCGGCCACGGGTATAGACGCGTGCGTGGTAGCTGGGACGGTGGAACGGTGAAGCACGGCATCCGTCGGATCTGGGGTGTCCTGGCCATGCCCGTCCGGCCGGAAAGGGGCCGGTCTGGGCGGATGTGGCGCATCGGCGGGCAGGTGCTGGTGGTGGCCGTCGCGCTGCTGACCGTGGCAGCCGGCTGGCCGGCCGGCGGGCGCCCGTCGCCCGCCCGCACGCACATGTCCGCAGCCCACATCTCGTCGGCCAGTACTTCCGCGGCCAGCGCGGATCTGGGGGCCTCGGCACCGGCGCTTGCTGGCCCGGTGCCCGCCATGATCCCGGGGGGAGACCAGGCTCCCCCGCCGACATCGAGCCCCATCCGCACGCTGCTGCCCGCCGACCTGCTCATCGTCTCGGCCAGCCCGCTGCCCGCCGGTGCGGCGGCCGCGGTGCGGAGCCTGCCCGGGGTGCGCGCCGCCGAACCGGTGGAGGCCGCCAGGGTGCGGGTCAACGGCCAGTTCGCGGCGGTGCTCGGGGTGGACCCGTCGGCCTTCCGCCGTTTCGCGGCCAGGCCGACCGCGACACATACCGCGTTGTGGGCCAGCGTCGCCGGCGGCGCCATCGCGGTGTCCTACACCATGGGCCGTCAGGCCAAGATGCCCACCGGCACCATGGTCAAGGTCGCCGGGCGGACGCTGGAGACGCTGCGGGTGGGCGGGCTCGGCACGGTCGGCATCGCCGGCATCGACGCCGTCGTTTCGCACAGCGTCGCGCTCTCGCTCGGGTTCCCGGCCGGCAACGCCATCGTGATCAGTGCCCCGCACGCCCGGCTGTCGGTACTCAAGCGGAAGATCAAGGCGGTGGTCCCCCCGCCTGCCATGGTGGAGCAGCTGGTCGTGCAGGCCAAGCCGGCCGCGCTCGCCAATCCCGGGGTGGCCGGTGCACCGGCCGGTTCCGGCGTGAGCGGCGCCGGCGGCCTGCTCACCCTGGCCCAGACCGCGGCGTTCCTGAGGGCGGCGCTGAGCCGGGTCGGCTTGCCCTACGTGTGGGGGGCCGCTGGCCCGAGCTCGTTCGACTGCTCCGGGCTGGTCCAGTGGTCGTTCGCACAGGCCGGCGTGGTCATGCCGCGGGTCGCCGCCGACCAGGCCCGCACCGGGCCGGCCGTGCCTGTCAGCCAGTTGCAGCCGGGTGACCTGCTCTTCTACCACACCGACCCGACGGCGCCGGACTACATCTCGCACGTCGCCATCTACCTGGGCCAGGGCCGGATGGTCCAGGCGCCCGAGCCCGGGATGAACGTGGAGGTCGTCCCGGTCGACCTGGGCGGCGGCTTCGCCGGGGCGGTGTCCGTCGCGCCGGCGATCGCGGCGTCGGTCGCCGCCTCCCCGGTGGGCTGACAGCACCACTGCGGGCACCCGCCCAGCGCCACCATCACACCCGCGACGGCGGATCAATCCTCGCCGTCAGGCATGGATGTGGCTTTCATGCCTGTCTATTGGCATTGATGTCACATCCATGCCTGACCCGCGCTGGGCTGCGCGACGCCAACGCGCCGGGTGGCACGACCGGGGCTGTCCGGCCCGGTGCGGGGTCGGCGGGGCGGAGGGCGAGCCATTGCACGTGCATCCGTTCTGTGTAATCATAATTACATGAGTACCGAGAAGCAGAGTGCGCAGGCGAACCTGGTCGAGCAGGTGCGGGGCTGGTTCACCGGCAGGCTGCCCGATGACTGGTTGGTGGGCGCGCCGGAGATCCTGGTCGACCGCGAGGAGATCACGGTCATCGGGCACCTGCCGAGCCCGGCGCCCGCTGACGGTGCCGAGCAGGCAGCTGGCGGTGCCGGGCAGGCAGCTGACGGTGCCGGGCAGGCAGCTGGCGGTGCCGACCCGGACGCTGCGGGGGAGCGGTCCGAAGCCGAGGCTGACGCCGCCGCGGCCGGGCGCAGCCGGCGGTTCCGCGAGGAGACCCGGGACGCGCGGATCGAGATCGCCCGGGAGGCCGAGCACACGTTCGGCCGCAAGGTGTCCTGGGGTGTGATCTGTGACAACCGGAAGGTGATGTTCACCACACTCTCCGTGCCGGTGATGACCCGGCTCCGCCAGTCGGAGCGGCGGGTACTCGACACCCTGGTCGACGCCGGGGTGGCGCGCAGCCGCAGTGACGCGCTCGCCTGGTGCGTGCGCCTGGTCGGTGAGCACGAGGACTCCTGGCTCTGCGACCTGCGGGAGGCGCTGCGCCACGTGGAGCAGGTTCGGGCCGAGGGGCCGCACGCGTGACCAGCTACGAAATGCCATCAGCGGTTTAAACCAAAGGTCTAAACCAAAGGCCAGGAAAGCGCATCCGGCTTCGCCGCTGGCCCGTTCAATGAGGGCTATTCCGGGGCCTTGCCGGAGGCCGCTTTCCGCCTTCTCCCCGGGCGCGTTCTGGCGCTTGTTCGCTTGTGCCCCGGCCGTCGGCCGGGTGGCCTGCGGGCCACCTCGCGCCGGGCCGTGGAAGATCAGCCCGACCGCCTGCAATCGATCGGGTCATGCCGGGGTACACTCCCCAAATCTCGCAGCGCAGGGTGCTGATGACCATGCGCTGCGGCAGGCAGGCCCGGGCGGAGCGTGCGAGAGGCGCGCCCAGGAGGAGGAGCACGTGGCGCACGAGGTAAAAGCGGCGAAGGTGGAGTGGAATCCGACTGCGGAGCGTCTCCGCGAGCTAGCGGAGAAAATGCCGAACGCTGTGGTCACCGAGTTCGGCAATGTAGCGGTGAAGGCGAAGGTGGACTCGCGCAGTACCCGGTCGACCTACATCGTCGAGGACTCGACGAATGCCACCAAGCAAACGATGGCCCGGGCGGAATTCGACCGCATCGCGGCCGGGCAGGACGCCTACATCTCCGAGAGTCACATGGTGGTCGTCGACGGTTACATCGGGTCGGATCCACAGTTCCGCACCCGGGCGAGGCTGGTCATGGAGGCCGCCAACGCCAACGTGGCCGGCATGCAGCGCCAGCTCTACTACCCGGTGGACGACGACTACGACCCGGCCACCTGGGAGCCGGACACCACCGTCATCTACACCCCGAACTTGCCCGCACCCGGCTACCCCGACGACCGGGTCATCGCCGTCGACCTCAACGCCAACATCACCCGCGTGCTCAACTCCGACTACTTCGGTGAGTCGAAGAAGGGCGGGCTGCGGATGTGGAACAACATCGTCTACAACCGTGGTGGCCTGTCGCTGCACGCCGGCTGCAAGGTGATGCCGGTCGGCGGGCGGCCGCGCGGCATTCTCATCGTGGGCCTGTCCGGGACCGGCAAGACCACGACCACCTTCACCACCCAGCTGGGCAGCAAGCCAGCCCAGGACGACTTCATCGCGCTGATGCCGGGTGGCCAGGTCTACGCGACCGAGAACGGGTGTTTCGCCAAGACGTTCGGGCTCGACCCCGAGTTCGAGCCGGCCATCTACCACGCCACCACCAAGCCCGATGCCTACCTGGAGAACGTCTCGGTTGACGACATCGGCAAGGTGGACTTCTTCGACACCTCCTATACCAAGAACGGGCGCACCACCTGGCCCTTCTCCTATGTGGACCCCTGGCCGTCGACCGAGATCCCGCCCGCCGAGTTCATGCTGATCCTGAACCGGAACGAGAACATCGTGCCGAGCGTGGCCCGCCTCGACCGGGAGCAGGCAGCGGCGTACTTCATGCTGGGCGAGACCACCGGCACCTCGGCCGGCGGCAAGGACGAGGAGGGCAAGTTCCTGCGCGTCCCTGGCACCAACCCGTTCTTCCCGCGGGACATGGCCGACATGGGCAACCGGATGCTGGAGCTGCTCGACAGCCATGAGCTGAAGGTGTTCGTGCTCAACACCGGCCGGGTCGGCGGCGGCGACGAGCACGAAGGCTCCAAGAAGGTCACCATCCCGTACTCCTCCGCCATCGTGCAGGCCATCGTGCAGGACACGATCAGCTGGACCACCGACCCCGACTTCGGGTACGAGGTCGCCGAATCGGTGCCGGGGGTCGACGACCCCGAGATCCTGCAGCCGCGCCGGCTGTACGAGCGGCAGGGCCGGCTGGACGAGTACGAGGCGATGGTGACCCGGATGAAGCGGGAGCGCCGGGAGTACCTGTCGTCGTTCGCCAGCCTGGACGAGGCGATCGTCAAGTCGATCGGCTGACCCTGCCCGCAGGGCCCGCAGCGGCCCCCGTGCCCCGGCACAGCCCGGGACGCGGGGGCCGCTGTCATGCCGGCCCGGGGAGCGGGCTTGCCGGGCGACTGCGGTCATGCCAGGGCGGCCGGCGTGGCACGATGGTCAGGTGCCGGCCCACCGCTGGGTGCGCCGGCTGTTACCGGGGCACGAGCTGTCACGATCCCGGCCTGTTTGGTGACATCCTTGGGTACGGTGCTCAGGGACGGCATCGCCGTCCCGCCAGCCTCACCGCCCACAGGTGTCACGTGGTCCATGCGAAGGCGATCTGGCTGACCCAGCCCGGGCCGGCCGGTCTGGCGGCAGCACGACAACAGCAGCGGAGAGGGTGTGGGGATGGGATTTCGCGATCTCGTCTACCGGCTGTATGAGCGGAGGCTGGAATCCTCGCTCTCCGGGCTCTCGATCCCCCGTCACGTCGGGGTGATCCTGGACGGCAACCGGAGATGGGCGCGGGTTGCGGGCTTCCCCATCAGCGACGGGCACCAGAAGGGCGCGGACCACATCTTCGAGCTGCTCGGCTGGTGCCGCCAGGCGGGCGTCGAGGTGGTGACCCTCTGGCTGCTGTCCACCGACAACCTCGCCCGCCCGGCTAGCGAGCTCGAGGCGCTGCTGCGGATCATCGAGAGCACCGTGCGGGGACTGGTCTCGCAGGGCTGGCGCGTCAAGCCGGTGGGGGCGCTGGACCTGCTCCCGGTGGAGACGGCACAGGTGCTCAAGGACGCCGCCGAGGCCACCGCGGCCAACCCGGGGCTGCTGGTGAACGTGGCGGTCGGCTACGGCGGCAGGCGGGAGATCGCCGACGCGGTCCGCTCCCTGCTGTACGATCACGCCACCAAGGGCACGTCCATCGAGGAACTGGCCGAGATCCTCGATGTGGAGCACATCGCCGACCATCTCTACACGGCCGGCCTGCCCGACCCGGATCTGGTCATCAGGACCTCGGGCGAGCAGCGGCTGGGCGGGTTCATGCTCTGGCAGAGCGTGCACTCGGAGTTCTACTTCTGCGACGCCTACTGGCCGGCCTTCCGCCGGGTCGACTTCCTGCGGGCCATGCGCTCGTACGCCGCCCGCCACCGGCGCTTCGGCTCCTGACCACCGCCGCGTCACCCTGATTGTGACGCAGCGCACAGGTACTTCCGGGACAGGCCCTGCCCAGGTACCGTCAGAGCTGGATGGGCGGTGCGTCGCCGCCCGCCGGGAAGGCCCTCGACATCCTCGAGCTTGTTGTCCTGGTGGTCTACAGGCGAGACGAGCGAAGGGCCGGCGACCGGCCTTTCGTGGGCCGGTACCGGTCTCACCGACACGTCCGTGTCCGAATGAGGCGCCTACCCCGGCGCCCAGGGGAGAACGAGTGGCCAGTTCTTCTGCCCGCCGCTCAGCGCGGCACAGCAGTACCCGCAACGACACCGACAGCCCCGGAGCATCCAGCAGCCGGCGGCGCACGTATGTCCTGGACACCAGCGTCCTGCTCGCCGACCCGGCGGCCATTGGCCGGTTCGCCGAGCATCGCGTTGTCCTGCCCGTCGTGGTCATCACCGAGCTGGAGGCCAAACGCCACCATCCCGAGCTGGGTTTCTTCGCCCGCCAGGCGCTGCGGCACCTGGACGATCTGCGGATCACACACGGGCGGCTCGACGCCGACCTGCCGGTCGGCGACTTTGGCGGGACTGTCCGGGTCGAGCTGAATCATGCCGACCCCGCTGTGCTGCCGCCCGGATTCCGGCTCGGTGACAGCGACACGCGCATACTGTCGGTCGCGCGCAGCCTGGCTGCCGAGGGGGACGATGTGGTCCTTGTCAGCAAGGATCTGCCGCTGCGGGTGAAGGCCGCCTCGATCGGCCTGACTGCCCAGGAATACCGCGCTGAGCTCCCCCCCGACTCCGGCTGGACCGGGATGGCCGAACTCGACCTCGCCAAGGAGGAGATCGACGAGCTGTACGAGACCGGGAAGCTGGACCTGCCCTCGGCCCGGGAGCTGCCCTGCCATACCGGGCTCGTGCTCTCCGCGGGCTCGGTCGGCGGGTGCAGCGCGCTCGGCCGGGTGCTCCCGGACAAGTCGGTGCGGCTGGTCCGCGGCGACCGGGAGGCGTTCAGCCTGCGGGGCCGCAGCGCGGAGCAGCGGATCGCGCTCGACCTGCTGCTCGACCCCGACATCGGGATCATCTCGCTGGGCGGGCGCGCGGGCACCGGCAAGTCCGCCCTGGCGCTGTGCGCGGGCCTGGAGGCGGTGATGGACCGCCGCCAGCACCGCAAGGTGGTGGTGTTCCGCCCCCTGTACGCGGTCGGTGGCCAGGAGCTTGGCTACCTGCCGGGTTCGGAGGCGGACAAGATGAACCCGTGGGCGCAGGCCGTCTACGACACCCTGTCCGCGGTGACCACGCAGGATGTCATCGACGAGGTGCTGGCCAGGGACATGTTCGAGGTGCTGCCGCTGACCCACATCCGGGGACGCTCGCTGCACGACTCGTTCGTGATCGTGGACGAGGCCCAGTCGCTGGAGCGCGGGGTCCTGCTCACCGTGCTGTCGCGGATCGGGTCGGGCTCGCGGGTGGTGCTCACCCACGACATCGCGCAGCGGGACAACCTGCGGGTCGGCAGGCACGACGGGGTCGTGGCGGTGATCGAGAAGCTCAAGGGCCACCCGCTGTTCGCGCATGTGACGCTGGTCCGCTCCGAGCGGTCCCCGATCGCCGCGCTGGTCACCGAGATGCTGGAGGACCCCGGGCTGTGATCACACCCGCGCGCGGGCACCAGGGCAGCGTGCCCGCGCGCGGGCACTGACACGGGGCGCCCACGAGGGGCGCGAAGGCTGGGCAACTGCCATGTCGTTGCCGTGCGCGCGGTACCGTAAACCAGCGATGAACGGCGTACCGCGATACGGTAAATCCGTGATTAATGACACCATCCGGGCAGCAGCCACGTCGGGGCTGCCCGGAGTGCCTGGCCTGCCCGAACGGCCCGCTATCACCACCCGTACCCCGATTTCGGTGATCATGCCCGTTCGCAACGAGGAGCGTCATCTGGCCGACGCGGTCGGGCAGGTTCTCGCCCAGGAGTACCCGGCCGGGATCGAGGTGGTGCTCGCGGTGGGCCCCTC
>Ga0307374_10009789_pt1 | contig 14053 bp, 11 predicted proteins | sample OX3MG_FD_202532 | JGI IMG/M metagenome (GOLD analysis project Ga0307374, IMG submission 202532) | Soil microbial communities from Risofladan, Vaasa, Finland - OX-3 | ecosystem: Environmental > Terrestrial > Soil > Coastal area > Acid sulfate soil | place: Finland: Risofladan, Vaasa | collected... | reverse complement strand
GGCGTCGGCGGGGCAGGCGTCCACAAATCTCTCAATCGCCGCAGCGGTCAGAAAGGGCATATCGGTTGTGACGACCAGCGTGCGCGAGGGGCGGGGCGGGTCTTGCGAAACCAGCCATTCCAGGCCGGCGCAGATATTATCCGGGCCGGTTGGTCCCTCGATCAGCGATCCGTCGGCGCCCGCCTCTAGCGCTTCCTTCAGAGTTTCCTGCGGTCCCACGACAACCACCCGACCGCAGCGCCCGGTCTCCCGCAGCGCCGCGATCGTGCGCCATAGAATCGTCTCGCCGTTCAGCCGAATCAGCGCCTTGATGTCCGTCCCCGCCGACTCTGCAAAGGCGCCTTTAATTCGCCCCCCGGCGGGAAGCACCGCGTCAAAAGAACACGTGGTGTCCAACCCGGTCGAGGGCAGCCCCTCAGCAATGGTTCTGGGATCTGACATGGGGCGCCTCCTGGATCGTTGGAGATGGGTCAATACCCACTCCTCCATCCGAATCATCATAACCCGAAGAGGGCCGGCCCGGCAATAGTAAGTTTATGGGGGATCGCGCGGTCGTTTCTAAATCTCAGTCCGGTTAAGGAATCTTCAGCAGTCGAACTTCGAGCGGCGCCAACGTAAACGAGCCGTGTACCCTCGCCCCGGTCAGCACATCGGTCGCGGCAGCGGGCTTACCGTGCATTTTGAGAGTCACCTGCACGGGCGTCTGCCGATAATTGCAGAGATTCACGACCGCCGCCTTCCCCTGCCGCGCCGACCGCCATTCCACGCCCCACGGCTGCGCGCCAGTTCCATCCCGCACGTCCACGCCCGGGATCACCTTCCAGTGGGCCAGCGCCGGTTCCAGCGCCCTGCGGATGGACCGCCAATCGCTCTTCCCATACGTAAACGGCAGCGTATCCGCCGTCAATCTCGCGTCTCGCGGCCGGTCGTACTCGTTCCGGGTCAGCAGCGGCGCCGCCCCGACATCCACCACCCGTCCGTGATAGCGCTGCAGAGCCGCAAACGCTTTGTCGGAGAGATGGGTGACGTTCGGGATGAAGAGCAGCGGCGCGGTTGGAATCTGCCCCTGTTCAAGCTGCCGCTCCTCCACAAAACCGATCTTCAGCCCCGTGAACGAGAGCGCCGTATACAGTTTGCTCATGCAGTCACCGTACCGCCCATCATCCCACACAGCGGCTGTCGGACTTTGAAGAATCAGCACGGCGGGCGCCGCCTTCTGAATCGAAGTGATCTCCGGCGCCGCCCGGTTCAGGTCTAAGTTCACGATTCCCACGGCCTCTGCGCACGCCGGGCGCTGCATGATGCTGCCGTAGAAGTCACTCCGGTGGTCGAACGTCCGCTCCCACACCCAGATCGCTGAGCCGCCCTGTCCATGAATAGCCTCCTGCCAGAGCGCCGCACGGATATGCGCGGGGGGAACCGGACGCGTGTCTCGATCCCGAATCAGGTGGTCCTCGCTGTTCAGGACAGGCGCATTCAGCACCGAACGCTGGAGATCATACGCCATCGCGTTGTTCTGCCAGCCCTGCGCGAAATCCCCTGTTCCGAAGTTATAATAATTCTCGCTGTCATTGCCATTGATGTCGCTGAACTGTCCGAAAAGATAGGCGTCTACCCCGAGTCGCACGGCGCCGTCCGACCAGAACGTCCAGCTCATCGGCTTCGCGTCGACCGGCAGACCCGGCGCAGCGGCACGGACGGCGTCGGCCATCATCCGGTGCCATCCGGCGAAGGCGTCCTGGTTAAACCGTATGTAATCCATCCACAACGGCCCCACCGCCGGTGTATGATAGGGGTCAGGAAGGGGAACCGCGTCGATGCTATCGTAATGGCTGCCCCATGCGGTGTTCAAAGCCTCGACGCTCCCATGAAGCGTCGTAAGCCACGCGTGCCAGGCGGCGGCCTGTTCCGGACCGGGCGCCTCAACATTCGTCGGCTCGTTCGAAAGGCAGATGCTCTGCAGCGCCGGCTTGTTCCTGATCGCCGGAATGAGCGTGGCGATGAATCGCTTCAGAAAGGCGCGGGCCTCCGGCGAATAGATGGAGTACTGAATGAACCCGTCGCGCTTTCTCTGCATGTCCGGGTATTTCTGCGGCATCCAGTCGGGCATATAGTGCGGGCTGATCAGCAGCGTCACGGCAACCCCGGCCTGCGACGCGCGGTCCAGCAGCCGGCTCATATCCTCGATCGGCTGCATATCCACGACGCCCTCTTTGGGGAAGACGCTGCTTGGTCCCAGCTCAATCTGGATCATATTCGTACCATAGCCGGGGAACTTCTCGATATCGTTTTGGACCTGGTTGAAATGTCCGTATCCATTGAAAAAGATCGGCCGATCTACCACCGGGCCGCCCGGCCCGATCCGCGCCGGACCGATGAATGACGCGCCCGCCACCCGCGGCCGGGCCACCCCGGTCCATCGCGGGACGACCGGCAAACGATGGCCTGTCTCAGCCCGATTGAGTCTCGTTTCCAGCCGCGCCTCGATTGCCTCCAGCGCGTCCAGTTCCTGAATCGCCCGGCGCGTTTCCGGTTTCGCTTTGCCTCCCGCCCCGGTCAGATCATCCTGAACGTACCCGACGAAATTCTTCAGCACGGTCATCGGGACCAGCAGGTACGACGGATCCTGCCCCCCAGCCGCGATCCGAGCGATGCGTCGCTCAAGACCAGGGAGCGCGTTCCGCAGGGCTGCGTCGCGCGCCTCAGCCCGGCTCGTGGAAAGAAACCGGACCGGCGCATTGGTACTGGCCAGGACTCGACCCAGGCTCTGAACCTGCACGGAAACAATCATAGGCGCATCCGAGACCGCGGAGGAAGAGCCATGAAGCGTGATGGTCCACGCGCCCGCAGCGAGCGGCCGCGTTTGCCTAAGTGCGCTGCCGTCCACCTTTCCCTCAACCACCGCATCGGGGATCGCTGATGGAAGCATCAGCGTAAACGGGAGTGAAAACGGACCATCACCCTCGATCTCCGCCGCGGCGCCCGGCGAATGCGAGGCCAATTCGCCCGCATCCAGCTCCAGGATCGGCGGCGCGGCGGCGACTGATGGGAGCACCACCGGCGTTGGATTCGTTCCTTCTTCCAGTTTTATGTCGTCGATCCAGAGGTCCTTAACGGGCGCTTCAACCGCGATCCGGAGCATAAAGTTCGGGTCATCCGGCGTGAAACTCATCGAAACACGGCGCCACTGCCCCTGCGTCGCGGGGATCCCGAGTCGAAACTGCCATCCCAACCCTCCGCCTATCCATGCCGCGCCGCCGCTGCTCGACCGCGCGTAGGCGCTCAGAGTGTACGTGCGGTCGGTACGCACGGGAATCGGCGCGGCGCGCGCCAGCATGGCGTAAACGTTCGCGCCGAACGGCGTCCCACTGCGGAAATGGATCGACCGGCGCCCGGTGTGAACCACCGTCGAATCAATGTTGAAAACGGCGTCTGTATTGCGCGCGCTCCAGTCCCAACCGGCCGGCGCCGCGCCCGCGACCTCTTCAAATCCGGGATTCGGAATGAGATTCGGATTCACCACCGCCGGCCGGATCCCGATCGATTCCAGCTTCAGGTTCGCGGCGAACGCGCCGGCGCCCGATACCGTTACCATCAGCAGAGCCGCCATCGCAGCCGCGGCAATCCGCAGCCGGCAGCGTAACAACCGCTCACCGATTTCCGGCAAGCCTCCCACCCATTCACAGGTCAAACCGCGAACTCCTCTCCATCGCTCAACGCCTGGTACCGTACCCGCTCTCGCCGAGATCTGATCCCTCGTCCTACTCCACGAATACAACTCGGCTCAAATCTGCCGTATCAATCCCGGTGTTGGTCGCTGGCCCCTTAATCCCCAATAATGGGGGCGACCAACACCGGCCCCTTCATCCCCAATAATGGGGGCGACCAACACCGGCCCCTTCATCCCCAATAATGAGGGCGACCAACACCGGCCCCTTCATCCCCAATAATAGGGGCGACCAACGCTGGTCGACTTTCGTCCCATTCCACCAGGCGCCACTAACCATACGCGCCCGAAGGTAGGAACCCCAGCAGCCGTTTGAGCCGGGGATTGGCGTTCTGGTAGACACGCTCCGGCATCTGGTAATTCATAAACGGATAGAAGAAGTGGTTCACCATGCGCCGACCATAGCTAACCTGTGTGACATAACGCACTCGATCACTGTTGTTGGGAGCGCCCCGGTGCCACACCTGGTTATTGAACAAGGCGACGGTACCCGCCCGCCCCAGGCACGATTTGACCTTCCCCTCCCACTTCGTGCCCTCCATGACGGGCGGGGGCGCGGCGCCGTAGAGATGAGAACCGGGAACCGATTGGAACGGGCCATACGAAAGATCGGGGACGTCAGTGAGGTAATAGTTGCCCGTAAAGAGGAGAACCGGCAGCCGGACATTGGTCGGCGGATCGCCGTGAGTCACGAGATAATGGGGTGGGTCATCCTGGTGCCAGGTCGTTATCCCCTTCCCGACCGGAGTGCGAAAGGAGTTATTATGAACCACGTGCGCCGGCGTCGTGATCAGGCTTTCGGCCAGCGTTACGATCGGCTCCATGTCGAACAGCCGCAGATTGGCCGTGCTCCGCTCGAACATGCGGCAGTGCAGGTCAATCACCCCGCTGCCATTGTCCATACGTTCCGTCAGCGCATCATCCAGATCGGCGCGCAGCTCCGCCGCCATCTCCGGGGTCAGCACGTCCTGGATGAACAGACAGCCGTCCTGATGGAATTGATCCACCCACTGAGCGATCTGATCGTCGCTCGCCTTACGACCGGCCCAGTAAAACTCACTCATCGCGATAACCCTCGTACCGCCTCGCTCGCTGCAGATATGACAACGTTTGATCATGTTCCCCGGCGCTGCCGGTTCTCCTGCCCAACCAAAATACGAACACGAAGGACACGAAGGGATCACGAACGGCGCGAAGGAAAGGCCTAATGCAGAGGGTGACCGGTCTACTGTACGGCGACCTTCTCAGCGAAGGTCAGTAACGCGGGTAGTCCCTGCCGAATCCGCTGCCAGGTGTCCGACGGTGACAGCGTTGAATATGCGTGCGCGAGCGCCTTCCGGAATCCCGTTAGCTGAACCATCGAGCGTGTCAATTCCGAGTCGATAATTCTTGCGCGCTCCAACTCCGGGAAGATGTCGCGATACCGCGATGGCTCCGGTTTTCCAAGTTTTGCGACCAGGCTGTCGCCCAGATCGAGGCAGCATTGGATTGCAAGCTGCAGCCATCGCTGAGCGGACGCGTCCACCTCGCCGAAAGGCTCGATGCCCGCCGGATCAATCTCCTGGATGCGCCGGAGGTGATCGATGTACGTTCTGAGCAGCTGCAGCAGTTCCTGCTCTCGCCTCGTTAAGCTCATCGGCCATCACCTTAATCTGGGAACAGGCGCGTTCGAAGATCCGGTCGAGTCGCGGCTTCAGATCGCGGTATTCGTTCCGCGCCTGGTAGGCTACGCGATGCGCCTGTTCGTAGTCAACCGTATACAGGATAGTCTCCACGCAAAAGATGTCAAATAATAGCGATGGAGAGAGGTCCGGATGGATAATCACCACGTCCACAGGAATCTGAAGCCTATCTTCGAGAAAAGAACTTATCTCTTCCTGCTCATAAAGCCGATCGTCTGGTTGTTCGCGCAGAAGAACGGCGAAATCTAAGTCACTGCTCGGCCTGGTTGTGCCCCGGGCGCGAGATCCAAAAAGATAGATGGCGTCAACATCGGCGCGCGACGCCGCCAGCGCCTCGGCCGCGGCTTTCAGGGTCTCTAACGGCAGTTCCGGATAGTTTCCGCCGCGCCCTCTTTCGTTGTCATCGAGTCGCATGGTTGAGTCTTTTCACGTGGATATTCCAGCCGGAAACGGCTACGTCAGCGGCAGGTTATTCAGAGGCAAGTTGTAGTGATCGAACACCTCGTCAAGGATATACGATTCGGCTTCGTAGAGAGCTTTTGCCCGGTGATTGCCACGCTCGGTCGCGAGGGTTATTCGGGCCGCGCCATCCTCCGCGGCAAAATCCCGGGCGGCCCGCATGAGCCAGCGCCCTACCCCGCGTCCGCGGAACTCCTGCGCAACAAAAAGATCGTTCAGGATCCAGATCGGTTTCATTGAGACCGAAGAGAGCGATGGGTAAAGCTGCGTGAATCCCGCGGGTGCGGTTTCGGCGCCGGCCGAACAGAAGGCCAGAAAAACGACCGAGTCGCGGTTCTCGAGTCGGTCTCGCATAAAACTCCGGGCGCCTTCCAGGTCCTCCGACTGCCGGTAGAATTGCCGGTATGCGTCGAATAGCGGCGCGACCAGGTCCAGATCATCCAGGCCGGCTCGACGGATGGCCATCTCTTGATTCATGGGAGCGGTCTTCTCTCCTATCATTGGGGCGAGTTTCTCAGCCGGCGCGATTTGACGAAGCGAGTCCCTTGAACCAGCGGATGCCGAGTGGAATGCCCTGGCGGATCATCGATTCGTAATGATTTCCCGTTGGAACTCGCACGAAGGTGACGCGTCGATTTGTCCTCGCCACTTCGGCCGCGAAGCGCGCGACCCCCGCGGTCGGAACGTTTGAATCATCATCCGCGTGGAAGAGAAACAGCGGGCAGCGCAGCCGCTTCGGATTGAAATCGGGTGAGCTCTGCTGAATGAAGTTTTGATAGCCTGGATCGACCCGGTTCATTACGGAAATTAACCGTTCACCCACACGCGCCGGAACGTCGCACACCGGCGCATACGCGGCGCAGCCTTTGATCCGATTGTCGTGCTCCGCCACAAGCAATGCCAGCGTCGCCGCCGAGCTGTGCCCGGCCGTAAAAACCCGGTGGGAATCGATCTGCGGAAAGTGCGCGAGCACATAATCGAGAGCCGCTCGCTCGTCAGCAAGTCCGGCGTCGGCCTGCTTAAAGGCCTTGGCGGCATTGATGATGTCCATTCCGGTCGCGTGAGGCGGCAGAGCGCCATCCACCTCGTAGGCCACTACAGCAAAGCCCGCCCGGACATACGGCAAATGCTCGGGGCGATCCCCGTCTCCCAGCGTCATTCCATCGAACAGATGGCTGCCGGCCGGCGCGATAACGACGCAGGGGACCTTCTTTTGCGCCGTGCTTTGCTTTCCGTTTGCCGCGGGAAGATAAATCCAGACCTTGCTGGATTGCGAACCGCGGGGAAGTTGAACCTCCTGGAACCAGACGCCCGGAGCAATCACCCGCCCCGGCTCGGCAGCCGGCTGCGCGGCTTGCCCGGTGTTTATGCCATTGATTTCCTGGCTGGCGCAGCCTGCGAGTGCCACAAAGGCCAGAAGTCCGAACACAATGACCCACCGGCCGGGTTGCGATATCCCCAACGATAACACAGCCATTCCTCCGCGCGGGCGGCCAACGGACGAAAACTGTCTTCACCTGGCCGCTGAAACGGCCGGCTGAGGAGTTGATCGTCCCCACGCACTCTTGCCACGCCCCGGTTATTCTACCAAATTGACGCTCCGCCGTGGGGTCCATTAAAGCAGGCATGAGCCTGTCGTGCCCGGTTCACCGAACTGGCGCTGCACTCGGAAAAGTTTTGTTGACAGCCCGCATTCCCACCCTGGAGAGCTACGCTGCCGGCTGAAGTTCGCGGGTAAACACCGGCGCGCTGGCGGCGTTCAACCGTTCTCCCAGCGCATCCAGTAAACGATCACCCTGGCAGATGGCCGGCGGGGCGCCCGGAGACTGGAGTGTCGCCGGCCCATCATCGGCCGTGACGCCCATCAGAACTATCGGAGTCTTTCCGATGAATGGAGTCAGCGCAGCCGGGGGATCGGCAGAGGCTCTATTGCTATCCGAGAGACGAATATAGACGCTCTGGTCGCCTCGCCGCAGCTCCAGATGCGGGAGCCACGCGCCACCGTCGGCGGCCAGGATAAACGTCGATCGACGGATCAGCCATCCCGAATTCTGTTCCTGTTGATCCCGCTCGCGCCGCAGCCGGGCGGCCATCATCTCGATCCGTTGAGGGCAATCGAGAGTGAGAGGCGATCCACGCCCGACGCCCCGGTTGACGAGTGTTTCTCTCTGCCAGCGGAAACCGCACTCTCGCTCACGGATATTAACCCTGCCCGCCAGCTCAGAAACTTCAAGGTCCGGCAGCGCCATCAGCTCCAGCGCACATTGCTCCACCCGACGACCGTGACGCGTCCAGCATCCAAGCGCATCCGCACGTCCCTTCAGCGTGATAGAGGCGCCATCTATGCCATATTCCACGCCGAGTCCGCCGGCCCAGGTCCGGGCTGCTCTTTCCAAAACCGATCTCGGCGCCTGGCTGTGGAGCGTGATCTGAGCGGCGCAGCGAAGCAGCGTGGTATGAGCGCGGGCATTATAAGCCGCCATTACGTCCGCGGCCGCCGGTCTGGGCCCGGTACGCGCCAGAATCGCCTCTTCCGGCCGGTCCAGGATCATCATACGGGAGAGCATCTTCTGGTCAACGCCGAGACGCCGTGCCTGCCGCGCCCAGAACAAATCAGAAGCGACCGGGTCCAGAAACCCACCTCCCTCGCAATTGGCGGCGCCAAAGAGCCAGGCGCGCAGATCAACGGGGCCCGTAATCCCTTGAGAGGTGAGTCTGTCGTTGCCCCTGCCGCCTGAAATCTCGCTAAAACGGAGCGGCCGCACCCGGTACCACTGCGCCAGAGACGCGATCACCCCGCGGCCCAGCCGGGTATCGCCCAAAAAATCCACCAGCGCAGCCGGATCCAGACACCGGCGCGGCTGCCCCAGATGATCATCCATCTGCTGCAGCACAAATTCTATGCGAAAAAGGGGCCATCGTCCCTCCAGCCGGCCCACCGTCACCCGGTACCCCTCCCAGCTCTTCCGCACCGACTTCTTAAGATCCGCCAATCGAAAACTCATGATTCCCCCCAACCACCGAGACACAGAGCGCACGGAGAAAACCGATCACCGGACTACTCTCCCACCTTCTCACCTTCTCACACACTCACCTTCTCACACACCCACACCCTCGCACGCTCACCCACTCACACACTCACCGTCTTCCGCTCTCCGTCCGCGACCCGCCGCGCCTTCGATGCGCGCTCCTCAGCCGTGCCGCGGGCGATGATTTCGTAGAGGACCGCTTCTTCGGCCTTGGGACGGAGCACCCGGCCGAGGCGCTGGATCTGTTCCCGGGGCGTGGCGCTGCCGCTCACCACTACGGCGACGTTGGCGTCGGGGACGTCAACACCTTCGTTCAATACCCGGCCGGTGATGAGCTTGGTGTACTGACCGCTTCGAAACCGCTGCAGCGTCATCCGGCGCTCGACAGCGGGCGTCCGGTAGGTAACTGACGGCAGCAGCAGCCGCAGGCTCAGACTGTTGACCACTGAGGTATATTCGCAAAAGACGAGAACACGGTCATCCGCGTGCCGACGGAGCAGGCTTAAAACCTGATCGGCCTTCCCCTCGGCGTTCAAAGCGACCTGGCGGGCCCGCTGATGACACCGGAGCGCCTCTCGCGCGGCCGGATCAGAGGCCGCCCGGATCACAAGCTGTTCAAACCCCTGGCCCCGCAGCCGGTTGCGGGCCATAAACCATTGAAACCGGGACATCAACTGGTGATACTGAAGCTCTTCATGGTCGGTGAGATTGACAAAAATTCGCTCCTGCCGAAAACGGGCGATATGCCGGCTGCGCGAGAGATCAGCAGGCGACCTTCGATAGACCACCGGGCCCACCAGCGCGTCCAGGTCCCTGTGGAGCAGATCATTCCGCTCCGGCGTCGCCGTGAGACCCAGTCGGAATGGCGCCGGAGATGACCGGGCGATCCGGCGATAAGAGGTGGAAGGGAGATGATGAACCTCGTCCAGAATAATCAACCCGAAAGACGTAAGATCTCGCGGCCGCCTCCACGCGGAGTCGTAAGTAATAACCGCAGCGGCGCGAAGCTCCCGCTTCCCGCCGCCGACCTGGCCCACGGACGTCGGCGGCAGACCAAGACCATGTTCTAACGCCTCCCGCCACTGTTTGAGGAGCTCAATGGTGGGAACCACAACGAGCGGCCGCACTTTGAGATGGGCCGCGGCCATCAAGGCGACCAGGGTCTTTCCAGCGCCGGTCGGCAGAACCACCACGCCGCGCCCGCCATTCTCCAGCCAGGCCGTCAGAGCCTCCTCCTGGTAAGGACGGGGCGTCAGCGTCAGCCGCGGCTCGGGCAACAATCGTTCGCACCGGGCGAGCGCGGCATGGCACCGATCCGGCAGCCCCACAATCTCACTGCCCGGTTCGGCGCTCCCGGTCGAAAGGGAATCACTTTCCGGATCGGAATCGTCGTCCGCCAGAAGATCGATGGCCTCGCCAGGATCTTCCTCGGGTTCGGCGTCTTCTACCCACTCTGTTCTATCCATTAACAAATCCGTCCCATTAAACCTCCACGCTCTATTATAGAACGAATGTTTGAATATTTGCGACAGTTTTAGCAAATATAAGTTCTATTTTTTTTGCTGCTGGACGGTGAATAGGAGCCGTTATGGAGGGCAGAGGAGCGGCAATCGCCATCCGGAGTGATTCCGCCGCTCCATGGAGGCGCACTTCTCGCACCAACTGTTGATGGGCGACCGATAGTGCGGGATCAGCGTAAATCATCCGGCATTTGTCGCTGGCCCCCTAACCCCCAATAATGGGGGCGACAACTGCCGGTATACTTGCGCCCGCGGTGCACTAGCTTAGCGAACCCCTCCCGCGCAAACGCTCCCAGATATTGATCTCCAAGATCGCGGCAGCGCGTCAAACACTCCACCACGTGGGCTTGCGGCGCCATCTCATCGCCCTGAGTCCCGGTGGCGCTTCCCAGGTTAGCCCGAGCGGCGGCGGCGCCCCATTGATCGCCAACTTCTCGATAGAACTGCAGGCTCTCCTCATAGTAGGAACGGGCTGCGGCGCTGCCGTTTTCGCCGACAGCCACCATACCAAGGCCGTTCAGCGCGGCGGCGATACCCCATCGGTCTTCCCGCGCTCGCATTAACTTCAGGCTCTCCTGAAGGACTGAATGGGCGGCCGCGTAAACTCCCTGTGTCGCCGTAGCGCTGCCCAGGTTCATCAGCGAATGTGCAATGGCGCTCGTTTCACCGATCTCTCGCCGCAGCGTCAGGCTTTGCTCGTACATCGAGCGTGCGGTGATGTAGTCGCCCTGCATATAGGCCAGCACACCAGCTCCATTGAAAGCACTGGCGCGCGGCGCTGTCCGCGAGAGCGTCCCGGGCCGCTGCGCCCGCTGCACGGCCGATTGATATATCATGGTGAGTCAAAATGGCTTCTTCGTCACATCCGACGGATGGATCAACCGTCCTCTCACGAAGCGTGAAGCCATAACGCCCGCGGAGGAATCCACCCTACAGCGACCCGACGCCAGAATCCATAATTACGCGTTAAAGGCCGGCCAAAAAGATCTCGCCTCCTGTCTGCTGTATCCTCTCGGGGGATCACGCCGCCCCTCCTGCGGTCAGGCGATTGATCTTGCGAAAGTCATCTTGCTGAGTTGAAGCCGCGGCGCGAGGCGCGAAGGAAAACGGAAACGCCGGATGGAATAAAGTGAGATGTCAGACCCGTTCGCGAAGCACGAGGGGAGATATCGATGTTTATCACGGTTGAATGTAAGGTAATGGGCCGGTCGAGGCCGATCACTCCGGATTGGTCAATTGGAGTTCCGCCGGAGTGGCAAGGGCTGGGCGGCCGACTGACGCTGCGAGATCTGATCCGCCGGGTGGTTCGCGAGGAAGTGAGCGGCTTTCAGGCGCGGCAGCAAGAGCGGCGCCTCATTCAGATCCTCACAGAGCGGCAGATCGAGCAGGCGGTGGCGCGGGGCAAGGTTATCTCGGGAGGCAGCGATTTAGATCAGACCGTGGACCAGGAAGCCGCGGTCGCCGCGGCGCTTCTTGCGTTCGTAGACGGCCTCTTTTTTGTGTTTCTGGACGACGAGCAGAAGACGGAGCTCGACAGCCCCATCTCGCTCAAATCCGACAGCCATCTTACTTTCCTCCGACTGGTGGCGCTGGTGGGAGGGTGAGTGTGTGAGTGGATGGGAGGGTGAGTGTGTGAGTGGGTGGGATGGTGAGTGTGTGAGTGGGCGGGAGGGTGAGTGTGTGAGCGGCTGAGACGGTGGGTTGGTGAAAGCGCGAGGAAGCAATAATGTTAAATCCGGAACTGGCGGAAGAGCGCCTAAAAGAGTTCGCCGTTCCCGATCTGGAGGCGCGGCGGTTACAGCGTGCGGGAAAACTACAGCACTGGCTCCGGCCCGTAGCCTATGGTCTCTTACACTGCGATGGGCGAGGCAATCGACTAACGGATTATAAGCAGATCGCGGCCGTGTATTCGGAGGCGGCATCCCAACTGGACTCTCTACAAGCGCCCGATCGGACATTGGTCTTCCGGGTCATGTTCGGCCCAATAGCCCCGCAGGTGGAGGCTGGGTGGCAGTTCTTTTTGAGGCTTCCGTATCAGCCCGGCTGGAACCGAAGAGCGTTCCGGGCGCCGCACAGCCCGCGAACCGGCAAGCAGGTGCGTCAGGACTGGATCCTCAGTCTATCGATTTCTCTCGCCCGTTTCGAGCAGGACCTGGAGTGGCTGGCCGCGTGGGCCCCGTATATCTCAGAATGGGGCGCGGACGGCCTGGGTATTTTGTTCGCCGCGGCCATCGACGCGGGTGGTAAAGAGGGCGAAGCGGTCTTCGAAATTCTCTGCGCCTCGGCCCGGGGCGAGCATCCCGTTGGCGCCATGGGGCGGCATGTGAGCCGCGCCCTGCTGGCGGCATCTCGCCCCGAGGGTTGGGCACTGATGGAGCGAATGCTGATAGCGGCGCAGCGACAAGAGGGACTGCGGCAGGTCATCTTAGAAACCATTGATGAGGCGCATCCGGACGCCTATCGACGCATGCTCCGTCTGATTCTGGATCGGGATCTGCTTCGGTTCAGCGCCGCCGTGCGCGCCGCCGATACCTGGTTTGGCGCCGGCTGGTCGACGGCCGATATCGGCGCCATACGCCGCGCACTTGAAATGGTTCTCCGGTTTCTGGAACAGCCGCGCGCGCGCGAGGATGCGATCCATGGCCCGGATCCGGAGGCGCTTTACTTCGCGCTCTGGGCCGGGGCGTTTGAAGACGCCATCGCGGCGGGCAAGACTGCGGCCGCGCTGCTGGATGACGAAATTCCTGAGCGCCGGTTCGCTGCGGCGCACTTTCTTTCACAGTTGGGCCTCATCTCATCGAAAAAGTCGCTCCTTCCTGCCCTGAGCGATCCGGATCTGCATGTCGCAGTGAGCGCGATGCAGGCATTTCTCGTGGGCGCCCACGAGAAGATCGTCGACATGGATCTCTTCGAGCGCCTCGAGCAATTGATTCCGCGGCTGCCGGCGAAGGACGTGGATCTCAAGCCAGTGATCTGGCCCTGGTTGACGCTCAGGGCGGCCCGGTCAGCGGCGGCCGGTATGCTCCTGCGTTACCTGGGGAAAAGACCTCCACAGCGATTGCTCCCCTACCTCTCGATGATGGAGGTAGATGACCGTATACAGGTGGCTAAGAAGCTTTCGGAGCTGCCGGCGAAGGAAGATGGGGCGATCCGACAGAGCCTTTTTGCGCTTGTCGGAGATCCGGCGGCGCCGGTGCGGGAAGAAGCGCTCAACGGACTCGCACGCGCCACGGTGACAGAGGAGGAAGCGGTCTCTCTGGAACGGCTCCTGACGCGCAAGAGTGGAGATCTCCGGCGCGGCATTATCAAGCTGCTATTGAATGGCGATGATTCGGCGGCGCTGGCGAGCGCCGATCGTCTCGTGGCCTCCTCAATCGAGGCGCAGCGATCGGCCGGGCTGGAAACCCTGCGGGAGTTGGTGGATTCCGGCAGGGCAGTCGATGCGTGTCGTGAGCGGGCGCGAAAATGGCGCGCCGGCCGGCCGGCTCTCGATGAGGCGGAGGAGACCCTGCTGAGGACGCTGCTCGCCGAAGAGCGAGAGGCGCCCACGCTGGAAAACGCGCTGGGGCTGCTGGACCCGGCGCTCCAAACGAAACCTGTGCCGCCGCGCAAGATCACCGGGCGCAACATGGTTAC
>Ga0307374_10009788_pt1 | contig 14054 bp, 9 predicted proteins | sample OX3MG_FD_202532 | JGI IMG/M metagenome (GOLD analysis project Ga0307374, IMG submission 202532) | Soil microbial communities from Risofladan, Vaasa, Finland - OX-3 | ecosystem: Environmental > Terrestrial > Soil > Coastal area > Acid sulfate soil | place: Finland: Risofladan, Vaasa | collected... | reverse complement strand
CGCAGTTGGGCATCGCGGTGTTGCCGATGGCGGTGGTTTATGAGCGTCTGACGGGCAAGATTCCTGTGCAATATATCGGCGATCAATGGTATGGCGTGCTGCCGTTGGAGCGCGCGCTTACGCCGTGGTATCTCTGCTGGCAGAAGATCGTTGATATGAGCCTGGGCGTGCTGGGCGCGCTGGCGCTGCTGCTCATGCTGCCGGTGCTGGCGCTGCTGATCTCTCTGGATTCGCGGGGGCCTGTTTTTTATGGTCAGGAGCGCGTTGGTCTGCGCGGCAGGCCGTTTTGCATCCTCAAGTTTCGTTCTATGTGTACCGATGCCGAAGGCGCGGGCAGCGCGCGCTATGCCCTCGCGGGCGATGCGCGCGTGACGCGCGTGGGGCGCTTTCTGCGCGCGACGCACCTGGACGAGTTGCCGCAGGTTTTGAATATTTTGCGGGGCGAGATGAGCGTGATCGGGCCGCGCCCGGAGCGGCAAATCTTTGTTGAGGAACTGGAGCAGAGCATCCCATTGTATCGCTTCCGCTTGAGCGTGAAGCCGGGGCTGACGGGCTGGGCGCAGGTGAAGTATCCTTACGCCAGTTCAACGGAGGATGCGCTGAATAAGCTGGAATACGATCTTTACTATATAAAGCGCCGCTCAGTGTCACTGGATATCTTTATTCTCTTGAAGACGGTGGGCGAGGTTTTGCTCGCGCGCGGGCGATAGAAGTTGTTGGAGGATGGTAGCGTATGACGTTGGAACACTACTGGACGGTATTACTCAAGCAATGGAAACTGATTCTTGGCTGTTTTCTCCTGGTCGGCCTGGGAACACTGATTGTCAGCAAGCTGACGACGCCGCTCTATCAAGCGACGGCGCTGGTGCAGGTGACGGCAAGCAGTTCGAGCAATAGTCAGACCGATTACACGAACTTACTGGCAAGCGATCAACTGGTACAGACGGAGGCGGAACTGGCGGCCAGCGGCCCGGTTTTGAACGAAGTCGCCTCGCATTACCCCGGCATGTCAGCCGGGATGGTGGCAAAGGAGGCGTCATCTTCGCCGACGCTGAATACGCAATTGTTTCAGGTGGTGGTGCTTGATCCTGATCCGAGGCGAGCGGCGGCCCTGGCAAACGACATTGCGCAAACATTGATCAGGCAGGAGACGAAGTTTGCGCAGCAACAAAACGCGCAGAATGCGCAACAAATCCAGCAAGACTCGAGCGTGACGAGCCAGCAGATCAGCACAATTTCCGGCAAGATTGCTGCCTTGCAGTCGCAGGGTGGTCATCAAGCCGAGGTGGTCGTGCTAGAATCTCAACTCAATAGTTTGCAGCAGCATTATTCGCAGTGGCAGACGCTGCTGGCTCAACTGGAGTTGAACCAGGCGGAAAACGATAATTTCCTGCGTATTGTGCAGTTGGCGCAGCCCTCGTCGGCGCCGGTGCGTCCTGATGTGCCGTTGAACACAGGCATCGGCTTCATGGCCGGTTTGTTTTTGGGCATCCTGGCGGCTATCCTGGTCGAGCAGCTTGATACGCGCGTGCGCACGCCGGAGGCGCTGACTGAGCTGCTGGGCTGGTCCGTCATTGGCACCATCTGGCGCGATCGCGCGGCGCGGGCGGGCAACCGTTCGGAACTGATCAACCCGCAAGGGCATGACTCTAACGTGGAGTCGTATCGCATCCTGCGCACGAACGTGGGTTTTTCGGGCATTGATACGCCACTGCGTCTGTTGATGGTGACAAGCGCGATGCCGGGCGACGGCAAGAGTACGGTGGCGGCGAACCTTGCCATCTTCATGGCCAAGGCCGGTAAGAACACGCTCCTGGTTGATGCGGATCTGCGCCGCCCGGTGCAGCACCAGATATTCAATTTGCCCGCCGACAAGAAAGGACTGAGCAACGCCGTGCTGGCGCTGAGTATGCCCGGTGGGCAGGGACAAGCCGCCCCGTCGTCGGGCGATGGGACGGCGCGCGTAGGGGCCCAATTTATTGCGCCCGTGGGGCCGCAGTCAACGACAGGCATTCCCAATTCCGGTGGGGGAGTGACCGGCTTCCCGCTTGAAGAGTTCGCGCATACGGTGGGTATTCCCAACCTGCGTGTGATGCCTTCAGGGCCGCTGCCCCCCAATCCGTCGGAGCTGCTGGACTCGAAGTCGATGCAGCGTTTTTATAGCCTTGTCGCGAGCTGCGGAGCCGACGTAGTGATTTTCGATGCGCCGCCTATACGCGGCCTTTCTGATGCGAGCATCATCGCGTCGAAAGTCGATGGAACGATGCTGGTTGTGGATAGCACGCGCGCGACGCGGGGCCAGCTCAAGCAGGTAAAGACCTTGCTCTCGCAGGCTGGAGCCAGCGTGATCGGGTGTGTGATCAACAAGCAGCGCCACAGCCGCAATGATAGTTCGTATTCGTACTACTATTACTATCGCCAGGACGAGCCGAAAGGGAGCAGCAAGTTCACCTCTCCCCCGGAGGAGAGGCCGCATCACGGGACACAAGCGGCGGAGCCAATGGGAGGGGCTCCTGCCTCATTACCCGTTTCCCAGGCCGGGTACGTGCCTCCGGGTGAGAGTGTGGGCGAGCTTGCTGGGAGCAAGATCAAAGCGCACACCAAAACAAGTGTGCCGTGGCAAGGCGGGCCGGGTAATAATGGGCGGTAGGCTGGCTGAGGCTCCGCGGCTGTGGAGCAGGCGCGCGAGGGTAGGGGCGATGCTTGCCATCGCCCTGCCCCTCCGGGCAAAACTGCCCCTCCGGGCAAAACGAAAGAGCAGGCGCGCGAGGGTAGGGGCGATGCTTGCCATCGTCCTGCTGCTTTCCAGCGTAGCCGGGACGCTGCTGGCCGTAGCAGCATACCAGCATTACAGCACGCTGTACCGGCAAGATATGGCCGTAGCGCAGAGCGCCGAACAGCGCCTGCGCGCGGCTGAATCCTTGCTGACCACGCTGGCGAAGCATCCTTTTGATACGGCGACGCTGGCGCGGGCGCGGCAAGCGTTCGCCGCTGCCGGCCAGGATTTTACGCGGTTGGAAGCGAGTCTGCATACATTGCCAGCGATCAGCACCGCGCTGCCGGTCTATGGCGCGCGCATCGCGGCGGCGCAGCGCCTGGCCGCGCTAGCCAGCGATCTGTCGCAGAGCGGCGCAATCGGCTGCACGCTGCTGCAAACGCTGAGCGCCGCGTTCCACTCTCCTCTCTCGGCGCAAAAAGGCGGTATCACGCGAACGACACTCGCGCAGATCAATCATGACGCGCGACTGATCGAGGCTTCAATCAACGCCGCCATTGGCGAGGCGCGGCAGGTGTCGCCGGCCGACGTGCAGTTCGACGCGCGCCTGGCAACGCTGCTGGCAACATTCCAGAGCGCCATCCCGCTGATCCAGAGCTGGATCAGCGCCATCAACGCCTTTCTCGCCGTTGCGCCATCGGTGCTGGGCATCGGCGCGCCTGCAAACTTCCTGATTGAAGTGCTGGACTCCACGGAACTGCGCCCCGGCGGCGGCTTCATCGGCAACTACGGCATCGCCACCATCGCCAACGGGCGTTTGACGGCGGCGCATATCACCGATGTTGATCTGCTCGACCGCCCCTTTGCGTTTGCCGGGCATACCATCCTTTTCCCACCGGATTTCGCCTGGTTCAGTCATTTTATCTCGCCGGGCGGCTGGAGCCTGCGCGATTCAAATCTCAGCGCGGATTTTCCCACCTCGGCGCGCGCGGGCGAAGACAATTATCATCTGGAAGGCGGCAATGTGCCGGTGCAGGGCGTCATCGCCATCACGCCTGCCTTCATCGAGGGTATCTTGCGCATCACAGGGCCAGTTGCCGTGCCGGAATACCAGGAGGTCGTCAGCGCGCAGAACCTGATCGACAAGATTCACTATTACCAGTTGGGCGCTGGTCGGACGAGTGCGGGCCAGGGGCTTGATTACATTCCCGCGCCGGGCGGCCACTCGTCCGAACGCAAGCAATTCACGGAACTGCTGGCCGAACATCTCTTCGCGCGCGTTCACCAGCTCTCAGCGGCGGCGCGCGCGCGACTACTCGAGCTTCTGGTAACGTCGCTGCGCGCGAAGGATGTGCAGGTGTACTTCAATCAAGCCGCGGCGGAAAAGCTGCTGCAAGACGCTCATCTCGACGCCGCCATCGAAGCGCCCGCCGCGGGCGACAGCCTCTTCATCGTCAATGCCAACCTTTCCAGCAACAAGGCCAATCGCTACATCAGCAGCGCCATCAATGACACCGTAACGCTTAACGGCGCGGGCGACGCCCTGCACCAGACAACGTTGCGCTACGCCTGGACCACGCCGGGCAACGTCTATGGCAACCCGACCTATACCGATTACATCCATATTTACGTGCCGCCGGGCAGCATCCTCTACGCGGCTGGCGGCTGGACGCCGCAGGGAACCAGTACGGCCCATGGGCGCGAAGTGTGGCAAGGCTATTTCAGGTTCACTTTTGGGCAGACGCGCAGCATTCATTTGACCTGGATGGTGCATGGCGCGGCGCAACGAACAGCAGGCGGTTGCCGCTACCAGGAATTGATACAGCGCCAGGCTGGATCGCAGGTAACGATCAACCAGCAGATCGCGCTGCCGGGATCGATTACAGCGCTACAGGGCGGGCCGATGCAAAGCGGGCCGGACGCCGCCGCGCTGCACCAGGCGCTGACGCAAGATATGACGGCGACGCTTGAGTATGCCTGTTGAGATAGTGGGGAAACACCAATGATTGACACTCATCTGCATATTTTACCGGGCGTGGACGATGGGCCGGAGACGCTGGAGCAGTCACTCGAACTGGCCGCCGCGCTGCTTCAGGAAGGCGTGCATACAGCCGTTGCCACACCTCATTACAACGACGAGTTTCCGCGGCGCAGCGCGGCAGAGATTCGCGCGCGCGTGCAGTTCTTGCAGCAGGCGCTCGATCAGGCGCGCCTGCCCCTGCGCGTGCTGCCGGGACACGAGGCGCTGATCAAGCCCGGCCTGACGGACGATATCCGCGCTGGCCGCCTGTCAACGCTCAACGGCAGTCGCTACTTGCTGCTGGAACTGTGGAACACCAGCTGGCTGCCGGAGACGGATCGTGTGATTTTCGAGCTGCGGGCCATGGGCATCACGCCGGTGCTGGCGCACCCGGAGCGTTATCGGGTTTTCCAGAAGGAGCCGCAGCGTCTGGAGGCGCTGCTCGCGCAGGGCGTCTTGACGCAGATCACCGCGAGCAGTCTGGTCGGGATGCAGGGACGCACGGCGCAGCGCACCGCCGAGACGCTGCTCAAAAAGGGCCTGGTGCATTGTATTGCCTCGGACGCCCACGGCCTGCACAAACGACCGCCTGCCATCAGAGAAAGCCTGCGCCAGGCCGCGCGCATCATCAGCCCGGCCCGAACACGGCAGTTGATCGAAGATTGGCCGGCAACGATCATTACCAACGCGCCGTGCGACACCATGCGCAACCTCTCTGGGAGAGAGGTCATAATTATGCAAAAAGGAAGACAAAGACGATGAGAAACAGCGCATCGCGGGCGGATACAAAGCCACGGTGGGAGGCCGCCGCAGGTTGGCGCACCACCATCAGTCCGTCCTCTCTGATCGTGCTTCTGACCTTGCCGGTGGCGCTCTTGCTGGGTATTGTTATTGGCCGGTACAGCGCCACGTATGCCGTCGCCGTGGCCGGTTGCCTCGTCATGGTCGTGATTGTGCTGCTGCGCTTCGACGCCTTGACGATGGCCGCGCTGATCGCCCTTCACCTCTTCGCGGACTGGTATCTTGGGCTGCACCTGGTCGCCATCTCGCTGGCGCTCGTGCTGCTCTTCGCCTACTACTTTGGACGTTCCGAGGAGCGACCCTGGGCCGCGCTGCGCTACCCCTGGCTCTGGATACTCTTTCTCACGCTCACCATCTACCCGGCCATCCACGGCGGCAAGCTCCAGCTCTATGACCTGGCTTCGTTTTATCCGAGCAACATCCTGGGCGCGCTGCTCTTCTACTGGCTGGGCAGCACCGTCAGCAGGGACGGCGGCGCGCTGCGCCGCGTTTTCCAGTTGCTCGCCGCCTTCGCCGCTCTGCTCGCTATCCACAGCATCATCGAGTCGCTGACAGGCACATTTTTCTTCCAATCGGCCCAATCGACCGCGTATCTCACTGAAGTATCGAACTACCAGATCGCAGGCACCAATGCCTTTCGCGTCGGCTCGTTTTTCATCGATCCGAACTGGAACGGCACTTTTTTTGCCACCGCCTTTTTCTTGCCCTTCGGACTGCTCATCGCGGGCCGGGAGAAGGGAGAGCCGTTGCCCCTCCTGGAGAAACTGCTCAACCTTGTCGAGATGCTGCTCATCTTGCCCGCGCTGCTGTTTACCTACAGTAACGGCGCGTGGGTAGCCGTGCTGGCTGGAACCTTTGTCTTTCTGCTTTTTATCGGGCGCACGCGCTATCGCCTGCTGCTGCTCCTGTTTATCGGCGCCATCGCGGCTCTCGGCTTCACGCTCTTCGCGGGGCAGGTCGCCGTCCAATTGCAGCACGCTACGGGGCCGAACGAGTTGTCATTGCGCATTGGCGCGTGGCAGACTGCCCTGCGTGTCATCCAGGCATCCCCTCTGCTGGGCGTCGGCCTCGGCTATCAGGCGTACCTGTTGCGCGCCAACCCCTATCGCGTCCCGGCACAAATCGTCCCGCTTTCGCATCCACATGACTCGTACCTGGAATGGGGCGCCATGGCTGGGGTTCCCGTGCTGCTCATCTTTCTCGCCCTGCTGGCTGTGGCCTTCTACTGGGGCTGGCGCAACTGGCGGCTGGCGGATATGCGGATGCGCCCCCTCCTGGGCGGCGGCATTGCCGCGCTCGCGGCATTGAGTATTGGCAGCATCAGTATCAATGGCTGGACGCTGCCCCCTCTGGCCGCCTTCGGCTGGCTGATCGCCGGCCTGATCGCATCGCCGCTGCTGCAACGCTGGCTGTCAGAGCGGCGCAAGGCGGGCGCGCCACACCCGGCAGACGACCGCCGCTACATCATTGACGCGCGCAACGCAGAGAGGGAGGATCAGCCATGTCGATGAAGAACGATCAAGAGGCCAGGGTCTGTGTGATTGTACCGGCCTTTCCTGTGGTGGGAGGCATCTTGACTGTGCTGAAAGGCATGGAGCAGGCCATGCAAGACGTGTGGCGGATCGAGTATCTGACGCAGCACACAGGAACGGAAGAGGCGCATAGAGCGCGTTCCATCATTCACCGCTTTGGGACGCGGCGTATGACGCCCTGGTATTTTCCCTTTGCCTGGCTGTATGTGCTGGCGGGCGTCGCGAAGCTGCTCGCGCTCAAGCGGCGTCTCTGCCACTACCGTCTTTTGTTGCCGCAGGATGGCATCTTTAGCGCGCTGCTGGCCGGTCTGGTCGGCAAGATCAGCGGGGCGCGCGTCGCCGTCATCGATCATGGCGATATCAGCCTCTTTACGCCGCGCAATCAGCGCATCTATCGCGCGGAACGCCGCGCCGCCATTGCGACGAAGGGCTGGCCCTGCTTTGTACGTCTCGCGGCGCGCGTCTTGTTGTCGTTTTACTGGCCCTCGCGCTGGCTCGCGGCGCGCCTCGCCGTCCCTCTCGTCGATCATTACCTGATTCCTGGCGTTCCTGGAGATAGCAGCGCCGAGGGCTGCGCGCTGCTTGGTATCCCGGACGCGCGCGTCACGCGCTATAACAGCATGATCGACAGCCAGCAGCATAGCATCCTTGATGCCGCCGGACGCGCCGCGCTGCGAGCGGCGCAGGATTTGCCAGCCGACGCCCTGATCGTGGCTATCGTCTGTCGGCTCGCGCCTGAAAAGGGATTGGATATCGCGCTGGCAAGCATCGAAGACGTCCTGGCGCGCCTTGCCCCTGAGCAGCGCGCGCGCCTGCGCGTCGTGATCGCCGGGGATGGTCCAGAACGCGCGTCGCTGGAGCGAGATGCGCGGCGGCGCGGCCTTACGCAAACCTGCCACTTCTGGGGCGAACTCGCGGCTGAGGATGTGCGCGCTCTGCTCAGCATCAGCGATATTTTCCTCTACACCAGTACGCGCGGCGCGTGCATGGCGATGACCGTGCTGGAAGCCATGGCCTCCGGCTGCGCCGTCATCGCCTCGACCGAGCCGCTCGCCAACGCCGCGCTGCTGGCGCAAGGGCGCGGTATCGCCGTACCCCCCGCAGACCTTGCGCAGACCAGCGACGCGCTGCTGCTTCTGCTGGATGACGCCCCGTTGTGCCGCAGCATGGGAATGGCCGCGCGTGAGTATATCCGCGTCTATCATAGCCCGGCCGCTTTCCGCGACGTGCTGCTGCGCGTTCTGGGCGAGGCGCGCGCGCCAACGCCGCCACAGGGTAGGGACATCGTGTCCTCTGCCCCTACCGCATCCTTCCAGGGAGAGAGTGACAATCGCTCATGACACCAATCCGTAGGGGCCGATGTATCGCGCCCGCGCCAACGCCGCTGCTGGAAGAGACAAAACGCCAGCGCGACCCGGCTCCGAAGGCAGCGCTATGGATGGACGAAGCAACCACGTTCATGCTGCCAGCCGTCGGCATTGATCAACTGCCGACGCAGGTAGGTTTGCGCGCTATCCCCAAACCATCGCCCATAGCATTTCCGGCCTCGGATGGTCTCTCACTCGCCGACCAGCCAACCTGGATTTTGCCTGTGATACCCCGCAGGCAGGGCTTCCGCTCCGCCCGGCTGCGCGCTGATGGTAGGGGCGACCCTTGCGGTCGCCCTACCCGCTTGGCGACCCTTGCGGTCGCCCTACCATCCGCTCCTTCCGCGTTGTTGCGCAACCTGGTGAAGAGTTCCGGTATCTACGCGCTCTCTTCGCTGGTTTCGCCGTTGGTCTCGCTGCTGCTGGCTCCGTTTCTCACGCATACGCTGTCGCGCAGCGATTACGGCACGCTTGCTATTCTCAATACCATTGTCACGCTGGTTGCTGGAGTCGCGGAGCTAGGCTTGAGCGCCGCCTTCACGCGCATGTACTCCTATGATTGTCAGACGCCCTCAGAACAGCTTGCCGCGCTCTCAACGCTCGTCATGCTGCTCCTCTGCATTGTCACGCCTCTCTCACTGCTTGGTATCATCTGCGCTCCCTGGCTGGCGGCTCAACTGTTGAACAGCGCGTCTCCCGCGGCTGTGAGCGCGGTACGCCTGGCCGCCGTGCTGGCGCTTCTGCAAGACCTTGCCGTACCCGGCCTCGCCTGGCTGCGCGCGGAAAATCACCCCGCGCTCTTTTCGCTACTGTCTGTCGGCAACCTGCTGGTCACGGCTGGAGCGAACATCGTGCTGGTAGGAGCGTTGGGTATGGGCGTCTCCGGCTCGCTTATCGCCACCGGCGTCGGCAGCGCGCTGGTGATAGCCTGTACGCTGCCGCTGATCCTGGTACGCGCCGGGTTGCGCCTGCAACTGGAGATGGCGCGTGCGCTGGTGGCCTTTGGCGCGCCCCACGCGCTGAACGTCATCGCAGGCTGGGTGCTACAACTCTCTGATCGCTACCTGCTGGAGCATTTTGCCTCGCTGACGCAGGTTGCGGGATATTCCGTCGCCTACAGCCTTGGCGGCATACTCTCCGCCATCATCATCAGCCCCTTCTCACTGGCCTGGTGGGTTCTCATGTATCCTATCGCGCAACGCCATGACGCGCGGCGCTTGTTTCGTTTGATTTTTCGCTGGTTCAGCATCGTGCTGCTCTTCGCCACCTTTGGCCTGTCACTCGGCGGCATCAGCGTGCTGGATCTCTTTTTTCCTGTATCGTATCACGCGGACGCGCCGATCATCCCGCTGGTTGCCCTGGCGACCATGTTTAACGGTGTCTTCCTGGTGGTATCGCTCGGCGTCTCCTTGCGCGGTAAAACCTGGCTGGCATCGCTCTATTTCGTTGTTTCGGCTCTGATCAATGTTGGCCTCAACCTGCTGCTCATTCCCCACTACGGCGCGCTGGGCGCGGCCATTTCCACGCTGGCGGCCTATATCGCGCTGGCGTTGATGGCCTCTATCGCTAACTGGTGGATTTATCCTGTGGAGTTCGAGGTGGGTTTGTTTCTCGGCGCGCTGGCGGCTGGCGTGGCGTTCTACGCGGCAGGCGATGCGCTGGCGCGGGGTCAAAGCTTTCTTGTGACGCTGAGCATTCACGCGCTTGCGCTGTTGCTCTATGGCGGCGCGCTGGCGGCGTTGGGCCTGCTGCCGATGCGCGGGCGCGAGCCGCGCTCAACGGGGTTTCGATGAAGCCTGGAAGAGGAGGGCAATACCATGATGTTCCGGCGCGCGCGCGCGCTAGTTCCTGAAAGTGTAGCGCCGGGGCGCGCTGGGCGCGATGGGCGCGATAAATCGGCCCCTACGGTTTGTTTGCATGTTGTGCGTCCGGCGCGCGTGGATGTGCGGGCGCGGCGCGCGGCTGAGGCGCTGGCGCGCGCCGGGTATACGGTGGTGATTATCGACATAGAAGAGGAAGCGCAGGCCGTGGTGGAGGAGGAGCGCGGTTTTCGCGTGCGGCACATTATGCTGCCGCGCTGGCATCATACGCGGCGTTTTGAGCCGTTCTTTTTCTTCAGAGCGCTGCAAGCTTTTGTGCGGGGTCTTGCTTGTTTGCTGCGCTGTCATGCCGATATCTATCATGCCTGCGAAGTTACGGCCCTGCCTGCCTGCTTCATCGCCGCTACAATCCGGCGCAAGCCGCTGATCTTTGAGGCATACGAGTTGCCTCTGCACGATGTGCCGCTCTCTGAGATGGGTTGGCTGCGGCGCGTCTTTCACAGCCTGCTCTCGCTGCTGCTGCCGCGCTTGATCCCCGCCTGTCAGGCGGTCATCGCAGTCTCGCCGCCCATTGTGGCGGAGATCAAGCGCTGCTACTCGATCGAGCGCGTGTTTCTGGTGCGCAACATCTTGTCCTATCGCGCGGTGGCGCGCAGCGAGCGGCTGCGAGAGCATCTCGGCCTCGCGCCTTCCGCGCGCATTGTTCTCTACCAGGGCAATCTGCAACTCGATCGCGGCCTGGACATCCTGGTACGCGCCGCGCCGCTGCTCGATCCGCATGTCATGATCGTCCTCATGGGCAAGAGCGTTGGCGCGACGCGGGAGCGGCTGGAGTCGCTCATCCGCGAACTGGATGTTGCCGGGCGCGTCAGAATCATGCCGCCTGTGCCTTATGACGAATTGCTCGACTGGACAGCTTCGGCAGACATCGGTTTGACGCCGATGTCCCTGGAATATACGCTGACGGTGAGATGGTGCTTACCCAACAAGGTTTTCGAGTATATCATGGCTGGCTTGCCCATACTTGCCGCGCGGCTGCCAGCGGTGCAGGAACTGATCGCTGGCTATGATGTCGGACAAACGCTAACGTCTGAGCGGCCTGTCGAGGTGGCTCATGCCATCAATGCCATGCTGGCGGATCGCGCTGCGCTGGCGCGAATGCGGGAGAATGCCCTGCGCGCGGCGCGCCAACTGTGCTGGGAAAACGAGTGCGAGCGGCTGATCGAGGTGTATGAAGGCGTGCTTCACGGCTTGCGCACCACATAGAAATGCGTGAGCAGGCCATGCGACGCAATCTCATGCCGATGTTTTTCGACAAAGGTATCTACGCCAGGCTTTGCGCCCTTAAATGTTGGCGTCAAATAATCGTCAAACAGGAGCAGGCCGTGGCTTGCCAGGCGGGGCCAGAGCGTTTCAGCGGCGAAGAGCAGGCTCTCTTGCAGGTCGCAGTCGATGAGGGCGCAGCAGAAGGGGCCGGAGAGGGCTGGCAGCGTTTCCTGGAAGTAGCCTTTGATAGGGATGATCATGTCCTGGAGTCCCAGGGCGATGATTTTCTTTGTGACGTAGGTATAGGATGTTGAGGTAAAGGCGTCGCTGCGAGCTGTGGTGAGTCCCGCCGCCTGTTCCCGTTGCAGTTCTGCCAGGTCGAATCCCGCGTAGGAGTCGCATGACAGGATGTGCCTGGATAGATGGTGATCGCGCAAGTAACGCGCCATGATCGCGCTGGTGCCGCAGCGCGAGCTGCCACACTCGATGATATCGCCTTCGCAAGCGAGCGTTGTCGCGAGTTGCGCCAGTAATTCCTGGATAGCGCTAGCTTTCTGGAAGTTTGATTCAAAATTCACGAGTGTTGTGTGGTAGAGAAATGGGAATCTGAGCAGGATGGTGTTGAGTACTGCTGGAGGAATGAGGTGTTTGATGTACGCTTTCATGGTGTTACTCCTTAATGACTTTAACTCAAGAGTGTATTCAGCCGCTGGCTGACGGTAGGCGCGCGGGCGTTTTTGCTGACTGATAGCGCGTCACTGGTAAATGCTGCGGCGATGAATGTGCCGTCGAGATGGCTGGGGACGGGCAATTGCATGAACGATAAGATGGTGGGAACGATGTCGCAAACATGGGCCGGGCTGATGGCTGCGCCGCGCTGCACGCCTGCTCCGTAGAGGTAGAGGACGCCGTCGGGATGGTGAATGCCGGATGCGCGCTGCCAGGTTCCCCACAGGTTCTTGACGCCGAGATCGGTGAGCAGGGTGGTATCTTCGCCGGTGAGGATGATGAGGTGGCGCTGGCGCGGCGCGAATGCTCCGGCGCCGAATGCTTCTTCGCGATAGGCGGCTGTGACCAGTGGCTGGCCGGTCTCTGGATCGATGATGGCTTGCAGCGCGGCGATCAATGCCTGGATGCGCTCTTCTGGGAGGGTATGATCGAAGAAGATGTCGGCATAGCCAGCCATGGCGCCCGACTTTGATGGTATCCAGGCCAGCGTTTTTTCCCAGTCCAGGTCGAGGCGCGAGACTTCGTGGGCCTGGCGGGCGACGGGCAGCAGGCCGAGTCGTCGCAGGCGGCCACGTACTCTGGTTGGCATGGTGCGCAGGCCAAGCGCCCATAGCGTGGCTCTGATGCGATCTTGTAGCGCGGAACGGTAGCGATCCGTGCGGTTCATGGCAAGCAAGCCTTGCCGACACAGGAATTCCTGGAGATAAAATTGGCGGTGTGCTCCCTGAAAACCGTGGTCTGAAACGATCAGGAGCAGGTCTTCAGGGGCAAGCGTTTCCAGGAATAGCCGCAGCGCGTCGTCAAGCAGGCGATAATATGCTACGGCTCGCGGATGAAAATCCATAATTTCATCCCAGCGCAGGTGCTGAATGCGGTCGGCTCCTGTGAAAACAAGATAGAAAAAGTCCCAGGGCTTGTTGAGGAGCAGGCGCTGTAAGGCGATACGGTTGCGCGTCATATGCAAGGTCTCGACGAAGAGATCGCCGATCTGTCCCGCGCCAATGGCCGGGCTGAGGTCGATGTGATAGCCGGGAATAGTGTCGAGCACTTCCCGCGTTAAGGCGGCAGGATAGGTGAAACCGGCTGCCGGCAGTGAGGGAAGATCCGGCGTCATGTAGCCGCTGATCATGATGCCATTGACCGGTTCCGGCGGATAGGTGAGCGGTACGTTGGCGATGATGACCTGTTTGCCCCACTTGCTCAGGATATTCCAGATGGCTTCGCCGCCGCGGCGGTGCGTGACAGGCTGCGTCAAAGCTCCCCTGGTTTCCTGGGTAGAGTCCCAGAAATCATAGACGCCGTGCGAGGCGGGAGCAAGGCCGGTGGAGATGGACATCCACGCGGGCGGTGTGATGGGCGGGACGGTGGATTGTAAGATACCATGAGCGCCGGCCTGACTGACGCGCTGAAAGTTGGGCAGGAGGCCGCGCGCGATGTATGGCTCTAAGATGCGAAACGTCAACCCATCGATGCCAAAGAGACAGACGCGCATATCATTCTCCCTTCTGGGCGCGATAAATCGGCCCCTACCCTCCGCATTCGCAGTCGGCCCGTACAATCTTATCTATAATCTCGCGTACGGCCTTTGCCCAGGCGTCCCAACTGAGGCGTTCGTCATAGGCCGCGCGGCTGGATTGCGCCAGTTGTCGATAGCGCGGCTTGTCGCGCCAGAGGCGGGCGATCAGGCGGGCGTAGTCGTCGCCGCGCGCTTCGTAGGGCAGCGCGTAGCCGTTCTCGCCGTCGCGCACGATGTCGGCTACGCCGCCGGTGCTGGTGGTGATGGCGGGCAGGCCAAAAGCGTTG
>Ga0307374_10009787_pt1 | contig 14054 bp, 15 predicted proteins | sample OX3MG_FD_202532 | JGI IMG/M metagenome (GOLD analysis project Ga0307374, IMG submission 202532) | Soil microbial communities from Risofladan, Vaasa, Finland - OX-3 | ecosystem: Environmental > Terrestrial > Soil > Coastal area > Acid sulfate soil | place: Finland: Risofladan, Vaasa | collected... | reverse complement strand
TGCTGAACGACTCATGTGATCGCAGGAGGGATTGCTGCGAACGGGTGATGAGCCATTGCCACATGCCTATGTCATCCCTGCAAAATGTCATCCGGGCGCTGATCATTTGGAAACTCTCGGAGTGAATGCTGGTTGCCGCATATCAACGACGGAGCAATCAACAAGACTGCTAGAGATGTCGCCTAGGAGCGGGTTGCCTCGACAGATCGCTGGACAACGGCCACAGACCGGGACAGCTTCCTCGAGATCGCATCCGCGATCTCTGCATCGATGTTCAGCGCAGGAAGCAAGCGGACCACCGCGTCATCTCGACCCCCCACTTCCACAATCAGCCCCTCGCGCAGAGCCTGCTCTTGTAGCAATCTCGCAAGGTCTTTGCTGCGCCTTTTGGTGTAGGGATCCTGGATCTCCAACCCTAGCATAAGACCCATGCCGCGTACGTCGGCAACGATCGGGTATGTTGCAGCCAACTCCTGCAGCGCATCTTTCAGATGCTGGCCTACAGATCGGACATTCTCAAGAATATTCTCGCGACGGATTACCTCGATTGCCGCGATGCCAGCAGCAAACGCGATTTCATTGCCGCGGAAAGTTCCAATGTGGCTTCCTGCTTCCCAAACATTCAATTTCTTGTTGAGAAACAGGAGGGCCACAGGCGAACCAATTCCGCTTAGAGCCTTTGATGCGACGATGATGTCAGGATGGATACCGTATTGCTCGAATGCGTACCATGACCCCGTCCGCCCACAGCCAGTCTGGACCTCGTCTACTATCAGCGGTATGTCAAGCTCGCGAGTTATCTCCCTGATGCGACTGACGAAGACCGGATCAGCAACGTTGACTCCACCTTCGCCCTGGACAAGCTCCAATATAACCGCTGCCGGTCGGCCCAAACCGCTGTTGGGGTCCCGAAGTGCATGTACCAGGACCTCTGCGCAGTTGACGCTGCACGTGTCGCGGGAAAGCCCAACCGGACAGTCCGAGCAATTAGAGTAGGGGAAGAAGTGCACACCGGGCATGAGGCCTGTTAGTCGTGACTTGACTGCCCGTAGCCCGGTTACGCTCAGACTCCCATTCGTCCCACCGTGATAGGCCCCCTGAAAACTGATGATATCAGTGCCCCCAGTGTATAGCTTCGAAAGCTTGATGGCCGCTTCGACACCATCTGAACCCGTAGGGCCGCAGAAATGCACGACCATGCTTTCCCTGATATCCTCTGGTAACATAGCGAGTTGAGCATCTCTGAATCTCTCTCGGGTCGGCGATGGAAAGTCTAGACCATGTGTGAAGATATCTAGCTGTCTCTTCGCTGCCGCCACCAGATATGGATGGCAATGACCAAGGGAGAGAACGCCCGCCCCAGTGAGACAGTCGATGTATTTTCGGCCGTCCGGATCGGTTATGTAGGAACCGCTTGCCGTCTCTACGGCGATCGGCAGTCGGCGGGGATATGACACGGCATTCGACTCGCGGGCCCGTTGGTTATTGATCAGGGCACTACTAAGAGGTCCGGGGATATCGCCGAACTCTGAGGCGGACGAGTCCGACAAGCTGTTGCGCAGCCTAGTGCTGTCAGATGGTTCGTTGATCACCTTTATCCTCCCAAGAGTTCGTGCGCCCGAATCCCTACATCTGTCGGTCCAGGGCGATTGCTACGACCCCGGCTCGAAAACTCGCGCGACGTGGAACGCCTTTGTGGTGACGAGCCAATTTCCGTCGATGCAGTGGAGTATGAGATGATCGACGAAACATGTCTGACCGATCCGGACCCGAACCTTGGTGACCGCAAGATCGGGGGCAGATTGCTCGATAGTCAAAATGGCCTGATCCCGGGGAGAATTCACGGCCGCAGGCGATGGTCGACCACGTATTACATCTCGAAACTCAGCCGCGGACCATACTGTAAACGTCCCGCGTTGCATTCCATGGATCAGGCAGGCGTCATGGAAGACCGCTGAAAAATGGCGATCATCGGCGTCATACATTAGATCCAAATATCTACCGATCGCGGATGCGATTGCCGGGATCTGATCCATGCGAAGTCTCCAGCGCGGAGATTGAGGAGCATGCCGGCTCGCGAAGCCGAACGCCTTAGCGCTCGCAATAGTGGTATATTTCAGAGCCGGGTGCTACCGCTCGGGTGTCATCTCTTGGATGACTGGGAGGCATGTATGATGGAGGAAATTGACGGGCGGCTGATCGGGGGCATGGTCGTTCTCGCTGCCGTCGCTGACACTCGTAGCTTCCGCAGAGCCGCTGAACGCTTGAGCATGACCCAGTCAGGCGTCAGCAAGGCCATCGCGAAACTTGAGACCCGCCTTAATGCCAGACTGCTGCATCGAACGAGTCGGGCAGTCGAGCTTACCGACGAGGGACGTGCGCTGTATGAGCGGGCGACGCCCCATTTAGCGGGGATCAGCGAGGCTTTTGCAGAAGCTTCCCGATCGCGAGATTCGGTTAGTGGGAAATTGCGGGTCAACGTCGATCCGCTGTTTTCCCGCATGGTTCTGGCTCCTAATCTTTGCGAGTTTCTTCTCCGAAATCCGGGATTAGAACTTCGTATTGAGACAAGGGGCCGGATTGCCGACCTAGTAAGCGATGGTTTTGATCTGGCGCTCCGGTTCGGCGAGCCAACTCCATCAGCGCTCATCGCCCGCCGTCTTCTCAACGCGCGTGTTTTGACTGTTGCATCCCCACTCTACATTGAACGTCACGGGAGGCCTGGTCATCCGCAAGACCTGGCGAACGACGTGCACCAATGTATCCTTGCGATCGATCCCTCGACAGGCCGGGCTTTTGAGTGGGAGTTCCAGCGCGCACTTGAAATCCTACCGGTCACCGTCAACGGGCGTCTGACAGTCACCGACTCCGGAACAAAACTTGGTGCCTGCCTTGCTGGATTCGGAGTGGCTCAGGTTATTGACCTTGGACTTGAATGTCACTTCAGGAGCGGGGCCCTGATTAATTTGTTCCCTAGCTGGTCCGATGAACGTCTTCCTCTCTACGTCTATCATGTCTCACGCCACCATGTGCCAGCGAAAGTAAGAAAGTTCATCGATTTTATAATGGGTTCGCTTGGCCCTGGTGATGGTAGGGATTTGAAGATTGTTCATCCCCACCCAGACGATGCAATCCAGGCACTGAAAGCCGCCGATGCGTGACGACGGCGCAGGTCGAGGATTTCGGTAAGATCTATCGGACCCTCCAGACTGTCGCTGGCTGGGCTGACAAACCCCGTCGTGTTCCCACCCGTGTAACCTGGCACGCCACCCTCCGTTCAAGAGGGTTAGAACACAATAAGGACGTGCACCTCAGGCAAGAGCGGGGCTGACCCTCACGACTCCCCTCATTTATCAGATTGACCCGAAAACGTCGGCGAACAGTGGCTGCGGCTGTAGCATCAGGGCGAAGCATTCCATGAGCGGACGCAGCCTGACTTCGGGCATGTTGGGGATCAGGTCGTAGAGCATGCAGCCCTGGCGGAACAGCGAATGCACCCGGCGCTTGACGGCATTGGTCTTGAGCATCCGGTCGTAACCCAACGCCTCACCGGCGGCACCGAGCAAGGTGAGCAGTACCACGGCGAAGGCGTTGATCAGCCATAGCCGGTCGCGTTGATCGGGGGATTTGACGTGCATGGAGCTCATGCCCATGCCGAAACGCAGGTTCTTGGTGTCGCGCAGCCCGCGCTCGATGCCCCATCTCCGACCGTAGTAGCCGGTCACTTGCCTGGCCGAGGCATCGGCGCTGCTGGCGGCCAGGCACCAAGCCTGCTTCATATCAGGATCCTGCACGCAGACCACGGTGCCCACCTTGTAGCGGTCGGCGGTCACCTCGGCGCCACGCAGGACCCGGGCGCGTCCGCCAGACCGTACCCAGGCTGCAGCGGTGCGGGTTTCCCCCGTCGTGGCGGTGACCGCGATGTTGCCGCGGAAGCGGATGACATAATCGATGTGCAATTCTTCGGTCAGCATGCGGTACAGGTTCTGGTCGCCGAATCCACGATCGGCGACCGCGCAGACCTTGGTGTCGGTCGGCAGCAGTCCGGCCAGTTGCACCAGCACACGATGCTCATGGAAGCTGCGATGACCTTTGAGGGTGCGCTTGTCGACGGTCAGCCATACCAGAGGGGTGGCGCGGCCATGATCGGTGATCAACGACAGCATGATGGTTGCTTGCTTGTCGGCATCGAAGTCGGTCCAGTCCAAGGCGATCACGATGGAGGTGCGGGCGCCGACGACGAAGGGTGCCCAGCGGACAAGGATGTCATCGACGTTGATGTTCATATTGGACAGCAGCCGGTTGACTTGCTTGATGGCATGCTTTGGTTTCAGGCCACGGGCAGCGGCCAGTCCCTGGCCGATGGCGCAGACCGCGAGGGAGGCACTATGCGGCACGCCGAGGGTGGCATCACAGAGCGAGTCGACGCGCTTGGCGTGCACGTCCTGACCCAGAACGCTGCCGAGCGCCTCCCGGACCTGGCTGAAGGAAAATGCTGCTTCCTGACAACCATCGTGTCTTCCACCTCGCTTTCGCTGGATGGGATATTTGCTGCCCGGGACCGGGTTGGAAGTCGTCTGGGCTAATTTGCAACGGTCTGTCGCAGGCGAGGCTCACCCGATTCTTTTCGGAATCTCTTCCATGTCCCTCCGATTTCTTCGTGTCTTAGTGAAAATGAGGGGATGAGTGAGGGTGGCCTCAGGCGCCGTCGCGCCGGCTCGGCGCAGCGACAGCCTGGCGATCCCGGCAAGCGCCGCAACGCGCCCCAGCCAGGCACGACGGGAGAGGTTCGGCGTCGGCAGCCTCCTTTGTTGCGGCCGTCTTGAACGTTAGCCCTGGGAGATCAGGCGCCGTTTCTCTTGGTATTCGGCTTGGTCGATCTCGCCGCGAGCGAAACGCTCGTTGAGGATGTCGATCGCGGTCCGACCTGGCGATGAATGGTGCAACGGCGCTTGCCATGGGCCGCCGAGCCACCGAACTGCGAGTACGATGGCCGTGATGACCACCGCGAGCATAAGAATCATGAACAATGGTCCAAGGATCATGCCGTACCATCCCCAACCCCACATCATTTGCGGGCCATAGCCGTAGGGTCCGGCCGGGGTCTGGGCCCACGCCCCGGCGGGGACCAGCGCGGCAATTGCGCTCACGGTGGCCACCCATCGGCAGAAAGCCTTCATTCTGGCATCTCCCTTTCCGTTGCAGCGTCCCGACGCGAGGATGGGCTAGGCGCGTTTGAGGACCAGGTCATTGACGTGGATCAAGAAGTTTTCTCGGCGGCTGCACCTGGGTCACGCGAACACCAGGACCGCGGCGCCCCACGCCAGCAGCCCGACCGCAACCAAACGACCGGCCAGCTTCCCTCGCGGGATCGCCTTCTCGATGAACACGATCAGCGCGAGGGCCGCGATCCAGAGAAGGTTCATGATCCCGCCGACAAACAGGAGCCCCATGAGCGCCCAGCAGCAGCCCAGGCACCAGAGACCATGCCGCAGCCCCATTCGCAGCGCGCCGGCCGCCCCGGCGCGCCAGTGAGCGGCCAGAAACTCGGTCGGCGCGCGGCAGTGACGCAGGCAGGCCTGCTTGACCGGCAGGAACTGATAGATGCCGGCCGCCACGAAAAGCGCGCCTGAAACCATCTGGCTGTCCACTGTCATTGCGGGCGACAGGAGCATCATCCTTGTCAGACCCCACTGGAGACCGGTCGCGAAGGCGGCGAATGTCAACCAGACGCAGACATAGGCGAAGCCGAAAGCCGTCGTCCGGCGCAACGCCGCCACACCTGGATGCCCCCGGCGACTGATCATGGCGAACAGCAGGATCATGGGAGCCGCACCCGGCAGCATCATCGCCACCATCATCAAAGCCCACATCACGAACATCACGCCGGCATAGCGGAGCGTCCACGGGGCGGCGGCGGTCACCATGGGAGCGGCGTCCAAGCGAACACCCGCGCCGAGAACAAGATACGTCCAGGCCAGTAGCGCCACGACCCCAAGCGTCGCGAGCACCACGACACGGTCACGGCGGAGGACACGGACCAGGGCTGGCTGCGCCATCGTCATCGGTCTTCAATCCTTGCCGGCTCGTGCGCGATGGCAGCGCCGCCCCGCGGAGGGCCGGCTTCAGGCGGCGACACCGGCCGGGGTCTGCTCGACCCTGGCGAGGGAGCTGTGACCCTCCGGGATGGTGAACCGGAGACCGCCAGTGCTCTCGATGCGCGCGCTCGCGATTTCCGCGGTGTGGTGTTCGAATCCTTCCGGCATCACCACCTGGATGCGATGCGGCGCACCGCTGATCGGATTGCGGATCGGCTGCGTCTGGGTTTCCAGGATGCCAGGGATGGACACGCGCGCGGTGCGTCCGTCCAGGTCGAAATCGAACGCGATCGGCGCGAAGATCGGGTCCAGGACATGCGCGACGATCAGGCTGAAGATATGGAACAGGGTCCCCTCGTCGGAGTGCTGTCCCGACAGGATCGCGAACAGCGCCTCGCGCTGCCGGGGATCGGCGCGTTCATCGACGATCGGCTGGATGGTGCCGTTGCCTTCGTGCAACGCACCCGGGAAGTCCAGCACGACGACGAAGGACAGGCCATCGAGGCGCACGTCGCCAAAATGTCCCTGGGCGACGCGCATCCCGACCAGCCCCTTGCAGTCGCCATGGGTCGGGGGCGCATTGAAATCGCAGGGACAACCGAACGCGCAGTTGCAGTTCTTGATCCAGTTGCCCTTGAGGCGCCATTCGGTGCGTGCCACGGTTGCATCCTCCCTTGGTTTGTTGATTGCCCCGGCCGGTGCCGACCGGCTAATTTTTCGACAGGTATTTCAGCAACGCCACGACGCCGAGCACGAGAGCCGCAAGCACCAGTAGCCAGACGATCCCCATCCCGGTCATTGTCGTGCCCGTCCATCCGCCGAATGATCGTCCCATCATGGCGTGGCGTTCTCCCTGGCCGCGGCGACGGCTTCCACCGGCCGCCCCGCGGCCCACCATTCGGGGTAGCCGTCCACCAGGCGGCTTGCCTCGTAGCCCTCGGCGCGTAGTGCCGCCACGGCCTCGAACGCGTAAACGCAGTAGGGACCGCGACAATAGGCGATCACGGCGCGGTCGGCGGGTAGGTCGGGCATTCGGGCGGGCAGGTCGACGAGCGGGATGTTCACCGCGCCTGGGATGTGACCGGCGGCGAATTCCTCGGCCGGCCGCACGTCGATCAAGGTTACCAGGCCCGCGCGCAGCCGGTGGGCGAGTTCGTCGTGCGACACCGGCTCCAGCGAATCCCGCGCCCGGAAATAACTCTCGACAACGCGGTCGAGCTCCGCGCGGCCGCGTTCGGCGGAGCGGCAAAGCGCCATCAGCAGGTCCACCACGTCACGCGCGGCCAGACCGTAGAGCACCTGCTTGCCCGCGCGCCGTGCCACCACCAGCCCGGCGCGGCGCAGGAGCTGCAAATGCTGCGAGGCGTTGGTGACCCGCAGCTCCGACAGGCGCGCCAGGGCCTCCACGCTGCGCTCGCCCTGGGCCAGCAATTCGACCAGCTCCACCCGGTGGGGGTTCGCCAGCGCCTGGGCGACCAGGGCGAATTGCTCGAACACGGCACGCTTCGGATTGGGGGTTGACGGCATGATCCTATCAATCCAATGATACCTGGAATCTAGGACCGTGCGTGCGCGCCTGTCAACACAGACCGGCCCGGGTGCCGCCCGGCCGGCCAGGGAGGTCACCATGATCCTGCGCTCCTTCCTCCACCGCGACCCGGTTGCGGTCTCCTACCTGTTCGGCTGCGGCGGCAAGGCGATGGCCGCGGTGGTCGATCCGCTGGGGCCGATCGAGCCGTATCTGGAAGCCGCCGAACAAACCGGTATGCGTATCCGCTACGTGATCGACACGCATATCCACGCCGATCACCGCTCCGCCGGGCGCGAGCTCGCCGCCGCCGCCGGCGCGCCCTACGTGCTGCATGCCTCAGCCGTCACCGGGTTCCCGTTCCACGGCGCGGCCGATAGCGACGTGCTGGACCTCGGCAACGTGACCGCCGAAGTCTGGCACATTCCCGGCCACACCCCCGAACATGTCGCGCTGCTGGTCACCGACCACACGCGGGCCGAGGAACCCTGGTTCGTGCTGACCGGGCACACCTTGATGGCCGGCGATCTCGGCCGCACCGAGCTCGCCACCAGCGCCGAGGCCGGCGCGCGCGCCCTGTTCGCCAGCGCGCGGCGGTTGAAGGCGCTGCCCGACTATGTGGACGTGCTGCCGGGCGCCTATGCCGGCTCGGTCTGCGGCCGGCGGCTCAGCGGCAAGCCAAGCTCGACCATCGGGTTCGAGCGGCGCCACAACGAAGCGTTCGGAATCGACAACGAAGCCGATTTCGTGCGCTTCATGTTGGCCGAGATCCCGCCGCCGCCGCCGGAGGCCGCGGCGCTGCGTGCCGCCAACGCCGGCCGCGCGCTCGCGGTGGCCTGACACCGATGGACGCCGTGGCGTTCGCGCACCGACGCGGCATAAGCGCCAACCTCGGCCAGTTCGCGCTGCAGACCGTGCAGGTCTTCTGCGTCGGCCTGACGGTCGGCATGGAGCGTACCGTGCTGCCCGCGCTCGCGCCGGAGTTCGGCGTGGCGAAGGGCGCCTACCTGTTCCTGGCCTCCTTCGTGCTGTCGTTCGGCCTGGTGAAGGGGGCGCTCAATTTCGTCGCCGGCAGCCTGTCGGACCGGATCGGGCGCAAGCGGGTGATGCTGGCCGGCTGGCTCGCCGGGCTGCCGATTCCGTTGCTGATCTTCTTCGCGCCCAACTGGTGGTGGATCATTGCCGCCAACGTCTTCCTCGGCGTGAACCAGGCGTTTACCTGGACCATGACGGTGACCAGCCAGGTCGATCTGGCGGGCAGCCATCAGCGCGGCCTCGCGATCGGCATCAACGAAGCGGCGGGCTACGCGGCGGTCGGGCTGGCCGGGCTGGGCACCAGCTATCTCGCGGCGTTGTATGGGCCGCGCTGGGCGCTGCTGATGTTCGGCCTGGCGGTGATCGGCGGCGCGCTGATCCTGCTTGCGGGCGTGCGCGACACGCTCCCCTGGGTGCATGCCGAGCATGCGCAGACGGCACCGGCGGACAGCGCGCCGACTGCGATGCCGCACTGGGGGGAGGTGTTCCTGCTGGTCTCCTTCCGGGACGCGACCTACCGCGCGCTGTGCCAGGGCGGGGTGGCGAACAAGATCGCCGATACGTTGGTCTGGGCGCTGTTCCCGGTCTATTTCCGTGCCCGCCACCTCAGCGTGGTGCAGATCGGCTGGCTCACCGGGATCTACGCCATGGTGTGGGGTCTGTCGCAGCTCTGGACCGGGCATCTGACCGACCGGATCGGCCGCAAGCCGCCGGTGGTCGCGGGGTTCTGCCTGCTCGCGCTGGGGATCGCGGCGACCGCCGCGGCGGACAGCGTGAGGGTGTGGGAGATCGCGGCGGCGGTCATGGGAATCGGCATGGCGCTGCTCTATCCCAACCTGATCGCCGCGATGGCCGATCTGGCGCCGCCGCTGTGGCGCGGCCGCGCGCTCGGAACGTATCGCTACTGGCGCGACACCGGCTACGCGATCGGCGCCCTGCTGCTCGGCGCGGTGGCTGACTGGGGCGGCGGCGTCGTTCCGGCAATGTGGGCCACCGCCGTGCTGGTGGCGCTTTCCGGGCTGTGGATCGCGCTGGCGGTGGGGGAGAGCCACACGCCGGTGCGGGCTTCTGGCCGGGCGGCATGAACGGGGCCGATCGGAGCCGATGGTTCGCCGTGGTCAGCCTGGCGGCGGCGCTGCTGGCTTGTTACGGGACCCTCGCTTTGCTCGGGATTCTCTCCGTGCTCGGCGTCTCGATGGCGATCAATGGGGCAGCCTGGGCCGGGGTGATTGTCGTCTTCGCCGGTCTGACCGCGTTCGGAATCGCGGTTGGCCTGCGCCGTCATCGGCGACCGGCGCCGGTCGTGCTCGCCCTTATTGGCTTCGCGTTGATCGCCTGGGCGATGCTCGACCACTACGACAGAGCCTTGGAAATCGCCGGTTTCGCCCTGCTGGCCGCCGCCACAGCGTGGGATTGGCGACTGCGGCGCCGGCGTTCGTCCGGCGGTCGATCGCTCGCGGCCCAGCCCGACTGTCCACTTGCTCTGACCCATGGAAGGAACCTCCGATGAGCGATGCACCCGCCCCAGCCGTCAACGGCGTCGATGTCGGCAAGCTTCTTGCCACCGTTGCCGCCATCAAAGCCCAGCCAGGTCTGGCGAATTTCGAATTCCGGGCCGAGACGGACTGGAAGAATGGCGGCCACAGCCGCACTCGGATCCAGAGTTTCTATGGTGCGGGCAGCGAGGATGCCAGTCGCGGCGCGCCCTTCGTGCTCGAGGGCGACGAGCCGCCGGTGTTGCTTGGCGGCAATGCCGGGCCGAACGCGGTCGAGATCGTGCTGGCCGGCCTCGCCTCCTGTCTTGCGGTCGGACTTGCCTACAACGCCGCCGCGCAGGGGATTCGGATCGAGGAAATGAACCTTCGCCTGGAGGGAGACATCGACCTGCAGGGCTTTCTCGGTCTCTCGGAGACGGTCCGGCCCGGCTACCGAAATATCCGGGTGAGCTGCCGCATCAAGAGCGACGCGTCGCGCGAGAAGCTGCTGGCGCTCGGCGAGTATGTCCAGAAGACCTCGCCGGTGCTCGATATCATCCGCAATCCCGTCACCGTCTCCGTCGCGATCGAGGCGTGACGCGGACACGACGACCGGATTCGTGGCCGGCCCCGGAGGATGCGCCGGCGGCGACCATAGGAGAAGCGCCGATGCATATCCTGTTCATCCTGAACGATCCGCCTTACGGCACCGAGCGGAACTACAACGCCCTGCGGCTGGCGCAAGCGGTGCTGAAACGGGATCCCGCGGCCGAGGTCACTGTGTTCCTGATGGGCGACGCGGTGATCGGGGCGCGCAGCGGCCAGAAGCCGCCCGAAGGCTTCTACAACGTCGAGCGCATGCTGCACCGGGTGCAGGCGAGCGGGCGGGCTCGCGTACTGCTCTGCGGCACCTGCATGGACGCACGCGGGCTTGCCGACGTCGATCTGACCGAGGGCGCCGCGCGCAGCACCCTGGACGCGCTGGCCGAGGCGACGCTCGCCGCCGACCGGGTGCTGGTGTTCTGAGCCGCGGCACGGGACCTCCGGCGATGGCGATCGACGGCTTTTTCCCCGAGACCGAGATGCCGGACGCCGGCTGGTGGCGGGTGCTGTGGCCGGACCCCGCGGCGACCTTGCGTGCCCTTGGCGTGACGCCGGGACTGGCGGCGGTGGACCTTTGCTGCGGCGACGGCACCTTTACCGCCGCGTTGGCGCGCCTGACGGGAACGACGGTGCACGCCATCGATATCGACCCCGCCTGCCTGGATCGCGCCCGCGCCGCCGTGCGGCGGGACGGCGGGGGCGACTGCGCCTTCGCTCTGGGCGATGCGATGGCGGTGGACCGGCTGCTGCCGGGGCCGGTGGATTACGTCCTGCTCGCCAATGCGCTGCACGGCGTGCCGGACCAGCCGCGCCTGGCCCACGCGATCGCGGCGGCGCTGCGGCCGGGCGGGCGGCTCGCGGTGATCAACTGGCACGCCCGTCCGCGCGAGCAGACCGCAGTGCTGGGCAAGCCGCACGGTCCCGCGACGGAGACGCGGATGGCCCCGGAAGTGGTGGTCGCGCTGCTCGCGCCGGCGGGATTCCGGCTGGAGCGCATCGTGGAGCTGCCGCCATATCATTACGGGGCGGTGTTCATGCTTGGGTGTGGCTGACCTCGTCACTGCGGGAGAAAACCTCCTCCCCCTCGATCCGCCCATCGCGCACGCTGACCACGGAGCACGATGTCGGTGAAGAGGAGGTCGGACCGCCGTGCGCTGCGGTGGCCGCGAGCAAGTTGAGCACCTCCTCTGCGTCGGCGGCGATGGCTGGATTGAGCGCGACCTCGAGAGACAGGCACAGTCGCGCTCAAGGTGCCACCGTCTTGCGATCAGGCACCGGAGCATCATTCAGAGCTGGCCCCCAACCTCGCGTCCGCGGTGCCACCGCGGCTCCTTCGCCAACCTCCTGTTCGCGGGCATGATCGGTGGATGCCTCGGCCTGACGATGATCTGCGTTTTCGCCCACGGCTCGGCCGCACACGCGGTCGGGATCACTCCCAGGCGCTGGCAACGACTCAGATCAAGCGCGCGATTTCTCGCGCCGGCGCACTCGCGCGATCATCTGTTGGGGCACCTCCTGTGGGTGCGCGGCGTCTTGCCGACCTGCCGGCCAAGCGCGGCAGGGGCGCAGTCTTCGCTCGCGGGCGAGCGGCCTCACCACGCGGCTGGTCGCAAATGCAGCCGGGCGCACGCCGCGTCGTGGTCAAGGCGCGCTACGTGCCGATGCGCGCCGGGAGCCGAGCCGCCGCCGTGCATCTGCGCTACGTCCAGCGTGACGGCGTCACCCGCGACGGTTCCCCTGGCGCGCTCTACTCCGCCAAGGCGGATCGCGCCGATGGCCACGCCTTCCTCGATCGATCAGAGAGCGACCCGCGTCAGTTCCGCCTCATTGTCGCCGCCGAGGACGGCGCTGAGCTGGCCGACCTCCGCGCCTTCACCCGCGATCTGATGCGGCAGGTCGAGCGCGATCTTGGAACCACGCTGGACTGGGTGGCGGTCGATCACTTCAACACCACGCACCCGCACACGCACATCGTCATCCGCGGCGTCGATGAGGCCGGCGAGAACCTGGTGATCGCCGGGGCCTATCTCGCCCACGGCATCCGGGAACGCGGCTCGGAGCTGGTCACCCTCGAGCTCGGCCCCAAGAGCATGATGGAGCGACAGGCGAATCTCGTGCGCGAGATCGATCAGGAACGTCTGACCCGGATCGACCGCGCGCTGTTGCGCGAGGCCGGTGACGCGGCGGACGGGGTGATCGATCTCCGCCCTACCGCCGGGGATCAGCGCTCCGACTGCGACCGGCAGCTACGGATCGGCCGGCTGCAAGTCCTGGAACGGCTGGGATTGGCCGAGGAGATCGCCACCGCCCGTTGGCGCCTGGTTCCCGGGATGGAGGAGACGCTGCGCGACCTCGGCGAACGGGGAGACATCATCAAGACCATGCACCGCGCGCTGACCCGTCAGGGCGCTGAGCGGGGCGCCGAGCAGTTCGCCATTCACGGCGTCGGCGAGCCGATTGCCGCACCCATCACCGGGCGGCTGCTGGGGCGGGGGCTTGGCGGCGACGAACTGCGGGATCAGATCCACTTGGTCGTCGATGGCATCGACGGCCGGGTCCACTATGTCGAGGTCCCTGCCGTCGTCGCGGATGTCGCCAACGCGCCGACCGGGGCTATCATTGAGCTTGGCCCCAAACGCGGGACGCCGCGGGCCGCGGATTGGAACATCGGCGCTCTGGCGCGGGAGAATGGCAGCATCTATCGGCCTGCCGACCACCTTTCTGCTGCGCGCGCCGATCCCGGCGTCGCCGACCCGGACGCCTATGTCGAGGCGCATGTACGCCGCCTGGAGGCGCTGCGCCGGGCTGGCGTCGTGCAGCGGCTCGACGCTGACCGCTGGCGCATCCCCGCGGATTTCGAGCAGCGCGCCGCCCGCCATGACGCGGGCCGATCCCCTGCAGCCGCACTGCGCGTGCTTTCCGCGTTTGGCCTGGAGGCGCAGATCAGCAGCGACGGGGTGACCTGGCTCGACCGCCAACTGGTCGCCCGCGACCGGCTGCCGCTCGCGCAAAGCGGCTTCGGGTTGGAGGTCGGAGCCGCCCTGGAGCAACGCCGCCACCATCACCTCGCCCACGGCGATGCATGGCAGGACGCGGACAGGGGCGTACGCTATCATCGGGCCCTGCTCGCGACGCTGGAGCGGCGAGAGCTCGCCCGGGCTGGAACAGAGATGGCGACAGCACGGGACGTGCCGTTCCGGATGGCGGCTCCCGGGGAGACGGTGCGTGGGACCTACAGCGAGACGGTACAGCTCGCCTCCGGCCGCTACGCGCTGGTCGAGAACGCCCAGGAATTCACCCTCGTCCCGTGGCGGC
>Ga0307374_10009785_pt1 | contig 14056 bp, 12 predicted proteins | sample OX3MG_FD_202532 | JGI IMG/M metagenome (GOLD analysis project Ga0307374, IMG submission 202532) | Soil microbial communities from Risofladan, Vaasa, Finland - OX-3 | ecosystem: Environmental > Terrestrial > Soil > Coastal area > Acid sulfate soil | place: Finland: Risofladan, Vaasa | collected... | reverse complement strand
TGACATCCTGCGCAAGGTTCACCGACTGAAACCGATCCAGCCCTAAAATCGCAATCTTCACGCCGGATTCAGGTATGAGCCAATCAAAGCAGTCTTTTGCAGACTGGTGGTATGCTTCGTCACCCGTTAGGCGATAGAGCCTTGCGTAGCCGGCGCCGAGAAATCCCATCCCCTTCGTGCTGGTGTGAGGACGAATGCCTATCAGTGGCCTGAGATTGAACGGGTTTCTACGAACTACTTGCTGGAGCACCTGCTGCAAGAACTGCGTGCGGAAAGTGAGCAGACGGAGCGGAGATAGCAGGCCATCAAACGGATCGAATGCCTTAAAGTCATTTGCTATAAGCCAGGACTCCAATCTCTGCAGGGAGGCCCAGTATATGTCGTTTTTCGTCGCTTCTTGCGTCGTAATCGTCATTTCTCGCAACTCCAGAGCATACGGTGACCCCTGTTTATGAAGGCTAGATACTGCATTGAACCTAACTTCGCGTTACTGTGGGCGTGGCACGCGAAAGGGTGTGGAGGAAAACGGCCACCCCTTTTCGGACAAATGTTCGCAGAACTCGCTTCGCGCGCATCGCACGCGGCAACCACCCATATGCGCCGTTGAGCTTTAGGATCATCTCGAGCCGTGTGTCTGCGGCGCTGGCCGGGACGCGACCATACTGGCACGGAACTCTACTTTCTGACGCGACTTCAGGGACATTTGTAAAGACGTGGTCATATCCAGCCGACCTCGCAAACTCTACGTCGCCTGGGAGTCCCTCTCCATACGGGTAGCTGAACAAAGTTACGGGCCGTTGTAGAATTCCTTCCAAGCTCGACTTCGATTCAACAAGCTCCCTCCTCCGCTCCTCGGCAGTCAGTGCTGCAAACCTCGTGTGCGTGACGGAATGAGACCCAAAGGCAACCAGCTCTGGAGGTAGGGAGCAAAGTTCCACGGCGGTCATGATCTCTTCATCGGTGTCTTCATACAGCCTGTTGGCGACCCACTCCGGGGAGCGCCCAAGATACTGTGTAGGCACGAAGATGGTCATGTGGCACATTTCTTGAGCGACCGCTGGCAGTGCGTTCTTAGCCACGGAGACAAAGGCGTCATCAAAAGTAATGGATACAAGGCGCTCGCCGGGAGAAGGGTGGCCCTCATAGGATGCTGGAACAACCTTGGAGTGCTCTGCGATCAAGGCGAGCTGCGCCGCAAACCGCTGTCGGTCCTTATCTTTGACGGAATGATAGTAAAGAACTATCCATATCCCCCTTCTTGAAGTCCTGCTACGACACAACGTTGGTAGTCGTAGCACTGCGTATATTGCGCTTACAGCCAGCACTGCGGACCGCCTGCACGCTTGCCGCATTCGGAACCATGCCCACTCGGATCGAGAGGCAACTGGAGCATTTGGACGTATTACTTTTGATGAATTGGTGATCATTTTGTTGGATTGTTGATTCACTTCAAGGACTTTGAGTCTAATCCGTTGCCATAGTGATTCTCGAACGGTATCGAGACGACAAAAAGCTGCCCAGAGAACTCATTGAGGCACGCACGATCGAGGACTGATAGCGCATGCGGCTCTGACCGACTGGAATTGCAGCACAGTGATCTATTCCGGCGAGACGATCACCCGATGCTGTGCCGTGAGAAAAGGAGAGTACGAATCCGCCTGTGCTGCTCCTGCCGAACCTGCATGCGAACAGGTGCCGGCACACCGGACCTGGCTCGGGATACCAATGCGTACATATAGCCCATCAACAAGGAAAATCCACCTGAAACGTATGGGCGCCGGGTCATCTGATACAAGCCACGGCCCACCTCCCAGATCAAGCTGTTGCCAAGCACATAATTCCTGTAGCCAGATAGGAACTTATCACGCAACGTTCTTCTCTTGTCGCCGAATCCCACAGCCTTATGAACAATTAAGCGCCTTCCAAGGAAAGAGCGGGTCCGCCATCCGTTCATCCTCGCGAGCACAATCGCAACCGTGTCCTCCCCGCCCATTTCCAGTTCTGTAAAGCCTCCAATTTGTTCAAAACACTCCCGCCTGAACAACTGGCATGCGCCAGAGACCTGTTGCTGGTCATAGGACCGACGCGCTCCCATATCATCACCGCCCACCACGTATGGGCTTCCGGCGACACCGAGAGAGGGATCTTCTGCGAATTTGGCCAAGAGATACTCAAAAAGGTCCGGAGGCACACTGGTATCCCCATCCAAAAAACCTATTGCTTCGAACGGAAACTTCTTCAGCACTTCATAGCCCGCATTCTGGGCACGAGCCTTCTTGCGAAAGGAATGCTCCGGGCCGTTATTGACGTGTAGAAGCTTGATCCAGGGATGAAGTTGGGAATAGTGCTTGACGATTGTGTCCGTGTCGTCCGTTGACCCATCACTTACAATGATCCAGCGCTGCGGGCGAATGGTCTGCGAGACGACCGCTGTAAGAGTCTTTTCAATGTGTTCTGCCTCATTTCGGGCGGCGGTGACTAGCACATATGAAAGTGGTTGCATACGGTCCTTTCGAGAGAATAGGCGCGATTTCGCATCGATGTTAGGGCTTCGTCGAGGCCCCGAGCAGTTTGAGGTATTAGCGCTGGCACACACCAACACACACCTACGGTGAATGCATATTTCTCATGAGATCAGCAGATGACTTTCTGCGGCCATAACAAATGCAAAGGTAAAATACGAACGCGATATGCATCCAACTTAACTTCATGCTTAAGTAGGATTCGGTCGGAAATGTGGCGATTATGGCGCATATCACGGCTGCGGCCCGCGAGGATAGCGGATGTGCTGAGCGTTTCTTGCGCCGGGCAACGGCAATCAGTGCTATGCAGCACAAGCCCGCAAGAGCGACAGTTCCAACGATACCGACACTGATTAGAGAGTCAAGAATCGTGTTGTGGGCGTGTGCGAAGTAGGGATCGTCAGGACGGTGGTTCTGGTTGAGTACCAAGCGGCTCAGACTGTAGCCATTTCCGAGAATAAGAGGCGAGAGAGTTTCCGTGTGGAGAATTTTCAGAGCGGTGTCCCATATAACAGTCCTCCCAGTCGTAAGGGATTCCAAACTGTGCGTGTCTTCGTTGCGGTTGACCGCACGAACGGCAGACCGGATACCGGGGAAAGAGGCCGAATAAAGTAGGATTCCACCAAATAGCGCTGCTAGCACTAATGAAGAAGCGGCCAGTTTGAGAACCATCGGACGTTCCTGACGCGCGTCTGCTGCTTTCCAGAAATAGACGGCTGCTCCGATCACAAGCGAGACCATAGAGCCGCGACTCTCAGCAAGCGCCATAATGACGAGGCAGAACCCTAGCAGCGCGTATCGCAAGCCAGGATGCCTTTGTCGGCCAAGTTGCATGATGAATACCACAGCAGCCAGAAGACTCAGCTCATTGGCAGAGTCCGAAATGCCAAGACGCCCAGATCCGGACTCCCCACCAATGCTAAACGCAATCGCAACATCCTTAAGAAGGCAGAAGATGAGAACGCCGGCAAGAAAAGCCTCTTTACCCAAGAGGTCTGCCTGGGAGTCCCCTTGCTGCACGACTGCAAGTGTCGTGAGGATCCCACCTGCCAGAAGAACAAAGTATCCCATCGACATTAAAGGATGTATTGAACTAGGCAAAGTAACGCCAATTGCTCCCACATAAAGAGCAACAAACCAGAGGCAGGCGGGTCGTCGTTTCAGTAGAAGCAACTGTGGCATCGCAATAGCTATGCCGAGAGCACACACGACCAGTTGAATTATTATCAACCAGTCAACGGACGGCACCTGATCCTCCACCCGAAGACGGAAGAATGAGCCAGTGAATACGATGATGAGTGCCCAGACGATAAGCAACAGCCTCGGCTCGCTAGTCCTTATGCTCTTGACCATTGTTCAATCACCCCAGCCAGGCAGCGCGGTACGAAATCGTTGAGCGGCCGCGGCTAGCACAGCAGACTCATCGTGTAGATACACTCATTCCGCTCAGCGTATCGTCGGACGATCTCACCGGTGTTATCGGTTGATCCATCACTTACAATGATCAAGCGTGCAGGACGATGAGTTTGTGCAATGACAGACTGAACCGTCGCTTCGATGAATGCTTGCTCATTGTATGCTGCTGTTATCAAAACGTACGGCGCGTTCGATAGACGAGGTTTGGAATTCACGAAGTCTCCCTTGTTCTCGAGTGGCACTTCTTTAGCGTTTGCTGCGAATGCGAAAAAATAACGTCCTCAAATGTTCATTGTAAGGGCACCGCGATTGACGTTAAGAACGTGCGCGATTGGCTCATGTCTCTGCTATTCACTGTGAGAAAGGAACCTAGCACACGTAGCTTGAAAAAGCCTCCTCCACCTAGCTCTTAGCCACTCTGCAGTCTGCGCGATTGCCATTAGAAATCCGTGCGGGGTGAGGGCATACACTCCAACGCAAGTAATTTCACGAGAGCTTTGGCCTGCTACGCTTGAGCGAAAGAAGTATGTGCCGGGGGCGTGTTCGGGATCGATCCCCCCTATATCGCACCAGCGCATACCTCGCCCCTTCAAATCCTGCAACATTCTCCACCAAAGTAGATTTGATGCGCAGAGCTTCAACGCCTTCTGGCTTGTCGCCGCTAGTATTGGCACAGTAGTATCTCCGAAATTCGAATAGGCCATTGCAGCGACTGCCTCACCTTCATGGCGACAGATTAACACCGTTAACCTGTCTGCTTCAGGCAACAGGGTTTGAGCGCCGGCGAACCATTGCATATCTACAAACTGAGCGAACTTCTTTCTAGCGCGCATCTGTTCATGTAGGTACAGCGCTTCTCTGAATAAGCGCGAGTCAGTACCCTTTTCCACCGTCAATGGAAGTCGCTCCGCACGATTCAGGCCTCTGCGCCAAGTAGCACGGAGCTCGCTTCTCAGCTGTTCGACGGGTAGGGATAAGTCCAGCAGCAGCGTCCGATATGGAGGCACGAATTTCAGGCTTCTAAAGCCTTCCTCTCGGTAGATCCTCGCAATTGTGTGCTCGGCGTCGTCAGCATCTCTCGGAAGCAGGCGAAGGTACATACCACGCTTATGGCAAAACTCTTCGCGCAAGAGACTCAACATTGTCCGGAGCACCTGGTAATTCGGCCCGCTCTCACCCATTCTCCGCCATAAGGGGCCCCAATACATATGTGCCACAGGTATACAGCGAGCCAACTTAAGAACCGCGACCTGAGCTATCGCTGCGACCTCGCCATCCGAGCGAGTCAGGATGACATGTTTCAATACCGATGGGCCGAAGCGCGCCGCTCCGAATGCCCACGTTTGATAAACCGACGTGTCCAGGAACTTCGATGTTAGAGCACTCCATTCAGAATTGTCGGAGACAGTTACCTCCCCACTGTATTCACTCCTAAGATTGATAAATGTGCTCATATTTCCTTCGGAAATTGCTGTCCTTGCGTGTCGGATTGTGTTGCGCGCGTCCTTAGATTGCAATGAAGTCATGCAGAGTCGCGATTCACGTCACTTGTGTAGAGAATGGAGTCTCAATTGCCCAGGCTGCGAACCGACGCCTGTTGCTGTGCGAAGCATCAGGTGCGACGAAATAGCCAAAAAACAACATCATCAATGGCCCTGGTTTTGAGCACAGATAGATTCTTCTGTAATGGAGTTGATCAGGATGATGATTGTCACGGCCACTGCCCGCCTGGCGCAGTCCGTGCCGTAAATGGCGCACATCTCTCTGTGGCGAAACAGCCAACGTGCGCTGATTACGATTACACCACAATAAAGAAAGCCGCCCGGGACTCCCATATCGAAAACCATCTCCAGAAATGTATTATGGAGGTGCGAAGGGGCATAACCCAGAGTCGTGAATTGGTTGGCTAATGCGAGTCGTGATACTCCAAAGCCATGCCCCGTGATCACTGAACTCGCAGTATCAAAGATGTGTTGAGCCCCAAGTCGCCAGATATCGGTCTGCCCCGTGAGAGAATCTAACTCCGCTGTTGTTTGTCCTCGGCTAAGGAATGCCAGAAGATTGATAGGGGCGAAGATTGTTTGTAGCCAGAGGGCGCATATACTCGCCGCCGCGATTGCTCCCCCAGCAATCAGGCCTTTCCATTGCTGGCCATCCCAGTATTTCCTAGCGCGGTTGCCGGTCACGTGCATTGAGACAAGAGCCAATCCTAGACAAACCAGGGGGCCGCGAAAACGTGTTAGAAGAATGATTGTTATGTAAAAGGTGCGAAGAAGAAAACAAAGCAATCGCTTCTTGCGAAGAGTCGTGCTAAACGTCAGGATGAACGCCACTGAAGCCGTGAGACCCATACCCACTGCATCGATAACTCCCATTCCGAGTCTGAATACATCATCTGTATTGTCAGGGCCCAAAGTTCCGCCAAGAAAGAGGGAATGAATGGCATCCTTCATCAATAGAGCGGTCATCACCCACAGCCATACTCGTTCGATATGAGCTAGTCCTTGTCGTGTGGGCGAGTTGCCGTCCTCGACAAGGCCGATGCTGGCGAATATCGTGCCTGCCAAAAGCCAACAGTAGCCAAACACGACTGAGGGATAGGAACTGTTTATTGCAGACAAGAAGGCAAACACGAGGAAAGCCAGCAGACAAAATCCGGCCACATTCATCTTGCGCGACCGGAGCAATAATCAGAGACCAGAAATGCCCGCTAACGATCCCGCGACTATTCGTGCGATGACTAACCAGTCGAGATCGGGAGCCACGTCATCTGGCCGGATGCGAAAATATGTCCCAGTGCTAACAAGCATTGCAGCCCAAGCGATCAGAGCGAACCTGTTTACTCTGCCCATCCCAACCCCGATACGATTCATGACCGCCCCAACAGAGCGATAGTCTGGCGGCAGAATTGCGCAACCATCGAGACCGGATCTTTGTCGAAGAAACCGCAGGAGCGCAATAGTAGGGCGCCGGCCGCGGCACTGATAAGCAGTATCGGACCGGTAACCCAGAATCCAGACGCGTGGAATAGCAGCGATACAATGAGGAAGACCGCAAACAGGCCAGCAACAAGTGCAAGACGAAAGCTGTCCAGAGGAACCGGGCAGTTCTGGAGTCCTTTGCGCATTACTAAGAATGCAATTGTGCCCGACGTCAGCACCGAGACCATTATGGCGCCGTACAATCCCCACGTGGGTATGAGAAGCCTTCCCGCGATGACGCTGACTATCGTAGACCCTCCTATGATGGACGCGGTGATGTGCGTCTTTTTAGCCGAGTGTACCAGGACCTCGCCAAAGTAGTACACCGCCCGAAAGCCCACCCCCGGAAGCAGTAAGAGCATGACCACGTATGATTGGGCGTACGCTCGAGGAGCCAAGATATTGATGAAGAGCGACGTCCCACAAGAAACAGCGCACGAAAGGAAGGCAAACGCTAGCAAAACATAAGTGAACAGCTTTGACATTTGCCTTATTAGCTGCGGCGATCCAAGGCTGGAGAAGACGAATGGCTCATACGCGCTCTGGAAGGGTATGATCAACAGAACGGAGCACACTTCCGCGAGTTTGGACCCGAGAGAATAGATAGCGACATCCGACAATCTGCGATAATGCCCCATGTAATAAAAACACGCCGCGTCAGTGACTAGATTTCCCGACATAACCACGACGACTGGGAGGCCATAAAGCGTGAGCTCACGCAGCCAATGCCGCGATATACCTAACCCATTGTGCGAGATCACCATGGCGCCGACCACAATGCTCAACAGACCATTGGCGCCGACGGTGGCCTCCACAGCTCCAAATATACCTCTGTGGAGAGCTATGATTAGATACCACGACAGACTCAGAAGTGTGGCGACTAGCAGCAGGCTCGGTACAACGAACCGCATAGCATTGTTTTTCGCCCGGTAATAGGCAATCAAATTCTGAAAGAGAGATTGGGCTGCCGCTGCCAAAAGAATAAGCGGTATTAAACGGGGGGGTAGCTTCAACAGACCCGCCATCCTGGACCCCCCAACAATCGACATAACCACGACGGAAACGACAACCGCACCAGTTATATTCATAGCGAGGGCGGTGCCGATGACCGCTCGCATTTCGCTCCGTCTTTCGCCCTCTTCGGTGAAACGTATGATGGAGGCGCGTGCACCAAGGTCCATGCACAGGGCCAATATCTGAATCACCACTGTGGCGGTTGCCAGGACACCGTAGTCACTGATCGCGAGAGCGTGGGTATAGAGCGGGATTAGAATGAACCCGCCGGCTCTCGCGGCGATATTGCCCATGCCGTAGGTAAGTGCGTTTTTGCCGAGGATTCGTAGTCGCATTTAGTTTGGTCGTGACAACCTGTTATGAAAAGGGAAGGAGGGCTGTAAATCTCGGCCATTACTTGCACTAGGGTACCTCTGCGCACGGTGCCGTGGGCGACAGACAATGGAACAGATGCGATTCATTGTGATCAGTGTGATCTTCAACTTTGCACAGTTCCCGACGGGAGATAAGTCTATTCAATGAAAGGTGGTGGATTAGTCGGCGGGAAGTGCAGTACACTCGCCTTTGGCACCAGCAGGAGATTTGTGCCAACGACTCAGAGCGGCAGCACCTATGTCCATTGCTTCGGTGTGCTCGAAGGTGTACCGCGCGATTTGTTCGACCACACGCTTCTGCTGCTCAATACTGAGGGTTGGGAACATGGGTAGCGAAACGATCTCCCCGGCGATGGATTCGCATATCGGAAAGTCCCCCATTTTGTAGCCGATGCCGGAGTATGCTTGTTGCAAGTGCAGAGGGATAGGGTAGTGGATGCCCGTGTCGATGCCTTGCTGCGCGAGCGCGTCTCGTAGCTCGTCGCGGTCCCTATGACGGATGACGTAAAGGTGGTAGACGGCCCTTGACCAAGAAGCCTCGTATGGCAGCACGACATTGGCTGACTGATCCGAAAACAACTCGGTGTAGCGAAGTGCCGCTTCGCGCCGTTGGGCGTTCCAGCCTGTGAGGAGCCTGAGCTTAATGCTTAGGATACCGGCTTGAATCGCGTCCATACGTCCGTTGTAGCCTTCAATATCATGGTAGTACTTCTTCGCTTGACCGTGGTCGCGTAGGATTCTGGTCTGGCTGGCAACAGCAGCATCATTCGTAGTGACTGCTCCGGCTTCACCACATGCGCCAAGATTCTTTCCAGGATAGAAGCTGAATGCAGCCGCGCGACCCATAGATCCAGCCTTCATCCAACGATTTAGTTTTCTGGAGAAGTATTCTGCGCCATGCGCCTGACAAGCATCCTCGATCACAGTCAGTCCGTACTGGCCTGCCAGCCCAAGGATCGCATCCATGTCTGCCATTTGGCCGTAGAGATGCACCGGGACGACGGCAGTCACTGGCTGGCCACTGCGGAGGCTGATCATCTTTCCAGACCTATCGCGCATGCACTGCTCTTCGAGGAACTCTTGTAGCTTTTCGACCGACATGTTGTAGGTGAATTCGTCGATATCGACGAATTCCGGTATGGCTCCGGCTTGCGAGATGGCCTCTGTGGTGGCAATGAACGTATGCGGCACCGTTATTACCACGTCGCCGGGTTGTACTCCGCAGGCCATGATTGCAAAGCGGAGCGCATCTGTACCGCTGCCGACGGCAATTGCATAGTTCGTGTTGCACAAAGCCGCAAAACCTTCTTCGAACTCGTTCACCATGGGGCCGCCAATGAAGCCAGCCGTGTGTAGAGCCTTGCGAAAAACTCCCGTGAGTTCCTGCTCGAGTTCTACGTGCGGAGTAATCAGATCAAGAAAAGGAATACCGTTAGAAATGCTCATTGTCACCCTCCGTAGCCTGTTCAATGTAACGCAGAACCTTGGCCGGATTGCCGGCCACGATAGCGTTGGGTGGAACATCTTTGGTAACGACGCTGCCTGCGCCCACGATGGCATTCTCGCCAATGTTGGTGTTGCAGAGTATCGTGGTGCCAGAACCGATGGATGCACCCTTCTTTATTACCGTACGTTCGATCTTCCAGTCGGCCTCGGTTTGCAAATTTCCTTCAAGGGTTGTAGCGCGTGGATAGCTGTCATTGATAAACGTCACTCCGTGTCCAATGAAGACGTTGTCCTCGATGAGGACCCCTTCGCAAATAAATGTATGGCTGGAGATCTTGCAACGTTTGCCGACACTGGCATTTTTCTGAATTTCTACGAACGCGCCGATCTTCGTCTCGTCTCCGATCTCACATCCATACAGATTGATGAATTTCGACAGCCGCACATTTGCCCCCAGCTTGACGTCGTCCGCGACGCAGTTGTAGGAGTTCACAGATACACCAGAGACCCTCTCCGGCTCAGTGATTCGCTGGCCGCCTCAAGCATCCTCACTACCCGCAGCCCAGCGCATCCATCATTGAACGGCTCTTGCCCATTTGATATGCAATCCACAAAGTACGAGAGCTCCTGACGCAGGGCCTCGACCTGCTCCAGTTGAGGGGCCCACATATCACCGGACCGATAGTTCACCAGCAGCTCGTAGACCCCTTCGTGGTTGGTGATATCCACTCCCTTGTCATACACCTTGACTTTTTCATCAGCATCGAGGTCGTTCCAAACCAACATTCGCTTTTCTCCGCCGATGAGCGTCGTCCGCACCTTAACCGGAGAAAGCCAGTTTACGTTGATGTGCGCGATGACCTTTTCTGGGAAATAGAGGGTCATGTAGGCCACGTCTTCGTGGCCGTTCAGATGCTTCTGCCCGGTCGCAACGATTGCCTCGGGGCTGGATTTGATGAGGTAGTCCATGATGGAAAGATCATGCGGCGCAAGGTCCCAAAGAACATTGATGTCGTGCTGGAAAAGACCTAAATTGATGCGGGTGGAATCGTAGTAATAGAGCTTTCCTAGGGATCCTTCTTCGAGTAGTTGGCAGATTTTCTTCACTGCGCCGGTAAACAGGAAAGTATGGTCCACCATAATTCTGAGATTTTTTTGCTGGGCGAGGTTAATCAGTTCCTCTCCTTGAGCCGCATTGCCTGTGAAAGGCTTCTCAACGAACACATGCTTCCCATTCTCAAGCGCGGCTTTTGCCAGCTCATAGTGCGTCCAGACTGGAGTGACGACGGCGACAGCGTCGATCTCAGATGACAAGATCACGTCCGAAGCGTTCGGAGTTACGTTGATTCCGGGATACGCTTTCTGTGCGCGTTTCCGCGCTGTTGGGCTCAGTTCCGCGATTGTGAGTACATGGGAATCCTCCAGAGCCGCGAGATTTCTCACGACGTTTGGTCCCCAGTAGCCGTAGCCAATGACACCGAAGTTCATAACGTTTTCACCGCTCTCCACAACTAGAGATGATTGGGTATGCGTGTTAGAGAAAAGGCGCGTCCAGCTTAGAGTGCAGCGCAGGTGGGGTCGAACGAGACAGAAAGACCGGCCAAACCGCAGAATTCAACCTGCACCCACTCCTCCGATCACAGCGCGAGGCGTGCGCATGAGGATCTTCAAGTCAAGCCAGGGGGACCACGACGTGGCGTATCGCAGATCCAGCCGGACCATTTCATCGAATTTGATCTGGCATCGGCCGGAAACCTGCCACAACCCAGTAATCCCAGGTTTGACTTCCAATACCCGGCGGCGGTGCCATGTCTGATAAGCTGCCACCTCGTATGGAATTGCAGGGCGAGGGCCGACCAGCGACATGTCTCCTTTGAGAACGTTCAGCAACTGTGGCAGTTCATCCAAGCTGGTTTTGCGCAAGAACTTCCCAACTCGTGTGACCCTGTTGTCGTTGGTGAGCTTATATATGCGCTCACCCTTCCTGCTGGACAGTTTACTATCCTCCTCGCCGGCGATTAATTTGGTTACATACTCTTTGTGAACGCCGGAATCACTGCCGATGTGCATCGACCGGAATTTCAGGAATGTAAAGTTCTTGCCGTACTGTCCGACCCGCTGTTGTCGAAAAAGCACTGGACCTTTGGATGACGCTTTGATCGCCAATGCAATCATCAAAAGGAGAGGCGAGCCAAGCACCAGCATCAGCACGCTACCGACAATATCCATCCCTTGCTTGATGCGTAACAGGGACTGTCTACCCCTGTCCGGGATAGACAGATCCGGGTACAAGGTAGGATTGCTTGGACGCCCAGAATTGTCATGATCCCAATCATCGGGAAAGAAATGGAACGAGATACTGATTTGATTGAATTGGTCGAATGTCACCTCATTCCGGAGCGTGGTACTCACCCGGTTTAGGATCACGCTCAGGATGGAGTTCTTGTCATTATCCGAGAGCCCTGTAAATATCACGCCAACGGTAGTGCGGTCTTTGTACCAGCCGATTACGTCGGTTTCCCTGATGGACAACAGCAGGACAGACACCATACTGTCGAGAGTCTTACCGTTCTTTTCCGAACCCTGATGATTGCCAGCCTCCAGCAGCATTAGCAGGAAGGGCTCCCTGGAGCGCTCCGTTCTCTTACGCTCGATGGCGATCTTCCGCTTAAAAATCCCTTCGTTCAGAACTTCGCGGTTCCCATCCGATACCAGCTCAAATAGAGGGTCAACCAGAGTTGAATCATTATCTATGCCTGACAGAGTCACGAGTCGCTCCTCCTTGACAATTAATTCCATTTTCATCGTCCGTTGCGGTCCGAAGTTACTGGCCTGCTCTTGTTCCGTGTCCTTGATCATTTGAGGTAAGAGCGGATAGCTGATCAGGATTGTGCGTCGAGCGGGATATCCACGCAGTAACCCTCATGCAGAACGCGATGCAAGACAATGGGCTTGAGCGCAGTGAATCATTCTGTCGAACTTTCAGTGGCCTGTGAACCAGCTGGCGGGCGTGGTAATCGTCGCCGAAGGCCAGTTTTGCAGGAGTTAAACAACGCACCAATTGGCTTTTGGACTCGAGAGCTCCGAGTCCTCTCCGTAGGCGCCCCTTCTCAGTAGCCCCTGATGCCATGGAACGAGCGCACTCACAGCCTGCTGTAGATCTTCTCGGGGATAGGGAATGTTCGCTTGTTCAGGACAGCGCCAAGAATCTGAACGTTGGAGGAGCGCAGATTGGCTACGGCCATCTGAGCCGCCTTCTTCCGCGTCGAGTCCGCTTCGAGAACCAGGATCAGGCCGTCACTCACTTGCCCTAGTGCAATCGCATCCGCATACCGGGTCAATGGCGGTGCGTCGATAATGACAAAGTCAAACTCTGCGCGCAGTTCCGCCAACCTTGTCTTCAGCTGCCCGGAGCTCAATAGCTTGGGCGAATCCGCCGCCAGCGCACCGGAGGAGAGAAGCCATAGCATGTCGTGCCCCATGGGTTTGGCGAAGGAGCGGATTGGCCCTTCATGCAACAATGCGTCGGTAAGGCCGTGATGATTCGTGGTGCCGAATAACTCTGGCAGCGCAGGGGATCGAAAGTTGGCTTCGACCAGGCAGACTGGCCTTCGGGAATTTCTCGCCAATGCTTCCGCCACAGCCCCGCAGATTCTGCTGCATCCATTGCCGTGATCGATCCCGGCAAACACCACGACGCGCGGCGGCTCTTGCGTTTGCAGAAGAAATATCTGCTGCACGAGCCTCAGCGCTTCGTCGCTGGCCCACTCGACGTGGCCATTGCGGCTACCGTTTTGTGCCGGTGCGGGAAAAACTGGCGCAACGGTTTCACTAGAATGAGGTCCTCGGTCAATCTCCAACTGCTGCATCAGATCGAAATTTCTGCTCATTGTCTGCTTCTTTCTGCGAGTAAAGCATTACCAGACTGCGCGATATCTTTTTGCGTGGGGCTCGATAGTTCCTCGACGACCGGGATGCGAATTCTCTGGCCAGACTCGATATGATCGAGATTGCTCAGCCAAGGATTCAGTGCGCGAATCTCTTGCAATCGGCCAGGACTGCAGCTTCCAAAGTTCTCAACACAGATTAGGTAGAGCGATTGCCCCGGCGCAACACGAATGATTCCTGCGGGAGCTGTCCCCACACGTGCTTGATCCCGACTGGCTGAAGATGGGCCTGTTGGGACGAGTGGCGGGACCCCACTATTCGCTCGCACCACAGTCTTTGCTATCACCCAGCGATGTCCCTGGAAGATTGCCCCACCCAAGGCGAGCAGGATCGCGCAAGCTATGATGAGTTTCGG
>Ga0307374_10009784_pt1 | contig 14057 bp, 13 predicted proteins | sample OX3MG_FD_202532 | JGI IMG/M metagenome (GOLD analysis project Ga0307374, IMG submission 202532) | Soil microbial communities from Risofladan, Vaasa, Finland - OX-3 | ecosystem: Environmental > Terrestrial > Soil > Coastal area > Acid sulfate soil | place: Finland: Risofladan, Vaasa | collected... | reverse complement strand
GAAAAAAACGTCGGGCCAATCGACATCAATGGATACGTTCCTACCCCTGCTACCAAGCCGGCCATTCTGGCAATTGAAAATGAGATGCAGCATTGGACCGACCCCGATTATTTCACGGACGATGAGCTGGAAACGGCAAAGCGCATCCTCATCGGCGACCGGATTTACGAGACCGAAGTGGCCACCGATTTTGCCACGAATTCCCTGCCGCTCTGGTGGGCTTCGGCGGGCCTCGATTATTATACGCATTATCTCGATAACGTGAAAAAAGTTACCCGTGCCGATATCGACCGTTATATCGACCGGTGGATCAAAGGAAAACCCTACGTGCTCGGCGTAACGACGAGCCAGGAATCGCTCGACAAACTGAACTTAAAACCGGAGGACCTACTTCAATGAAAAAGATACTCTTATTCTCGATTGCCGCCGGTTTTCTCGCGAGCGCGGCGCTCATCAATGTAGCCTTCGCCCAAGTCCCGAGCGAAATTCAGGACTTCACGAGCCACGGCATTCACGTCATCCTCCGCACAACGAACGCCAACCAGGTCGTAAGCGCAGTCCTGGGATTCGAAGGCGGGCTGGCCTATGGCGAAACGGAAAATGCTTCCGTTGCCGAAGCGACGGCCGCGCTCATTACGCGGAGCGGCAGCGAGCATTATCCGAAGGCCGCCTACCGCGATTCGCTTGCCCGGCTTTCGACGACGATCGCAGGCTCCGGCAATCTCTATCACATGACGTTTACGCTTCGGACGATTCGCCCGAATTTCAATTCCGCATGGAATATCTTCAGCGATGTTCTGCTTCATCCGTTATATGATACGCTCGAAGCCGCAAAATTGCGAGCGCAGTCCATGCAGGCCATCATCGGCCGCTCCTCGGACCCCGAAGGGTATTCGGCGTTCCTGGCGGACAGCATTTGGCGCGGAACCTCCCCGCTAAACCGCGTACCGACGATCGAGGAAGTTCGGAATATGACGGTCCCGGATTTGATGCAATACCGGAATGCGCAATTCGAGCGATCGCGCATCGTGCTGGTGCTCGTGGGTAACGTTTCGAAGGCCGAGCTGGAATCGAAACTGGCAGATTTGGATGCCCTGCCGCAAGGCAATTTTGCATGGCCGAAAATCCCCCACATTATTCCAGTGACGGACCAATATAAATTCATTCCCAAGCCGCCGGAATTCCCAACGACGTATGTCAATATGCGCGCGCCCTCGGCGGACCTGAGCGACCAGGGCTGGTGGGCCGAGCGTGTGATGATGGAAATATTGGATACAAGGCTCTTCGATGAGGTTCGGACCAAACGCAATCTTTCCTATTCCCCGGAAGCCTATCCAAATGGGAGCTACGATAACTTTTACACGGCCGTAAGCCTGCAGTCCATTCTTCCCGATTCCGCGACGCACGTCGTTTTCGACGTGATCCGCAATCTTCAGAATACGACCGTCTCCCCGCGGGATTTGCGCCATGCGATTGAAGGCCGCATTACGACCTATTATTACGTCGTTCAGGCAAACCTCCGGCAGGCACAATCGCTCTATTCCGACCAGGTGGAAGCGGGCGACTGGCGGCTCTTCTTCCAAATCGTTCCGAAGACGGAGACGGTGACGGCCCCGCAGGTCCGCGAAGCGGCCGATAAATACCTTCACCATTTCACCTTTGTGCTCTTAGGCCCCGAAGGTAAGGCACACCAGGACGTGTACCACTTCGAGTAATGTAGCGCAAACTTCAGTTTGCGATCTCTTTCCGAAATCGCAACTTGAAGTTTGCGCGACATTGAAATCGCAACCTGAAGTTTGCGCGACATTGTGTGACATTGGCATTTGCATTGCATTTCGGTGAATCGTTCGTAACCATCGAGCGAGGAGGCAACTACAATGCGAGACAACGTTATCGAAGAAATTTTACAGGAGACGCTCAAAGGGCATCTTCGGCATCATGCGCGGAGAGATCCCGTCGTTCCTACCGCGAGCCGTTATCCTCACACATCGAAGCGCGCGGAATTGGAACGCGGGCGCCAGCCATGGTCGCAGCAACCCAAAGCTCCGCCGGATCCCTCCGCGTCGCAGCGGTTTTATCTATAGGAAGGTTCATTTGAAGCGGATCTAAAAGGACTATCATGCGATGCTATTCCGATATAGAAGTGCGAGCGATCACGGAGGAGCGCGTGCCCTCCGTTCCCTCGAAGGAGAGCGTTTCGATCTCGCAGGTCCCCGAATACCTCACGGACGAGCACTTCCTAACCGTGCATTCTGAAATGCCGGAAATGATCCAATTTATCGCGGACCTGGAATTCGAGACCAAGTTCGCGGCACTCCTGCATTCCGTGGCGCTCCGCTGGCCGGCCCTTTAACCGCGAGCGTAATAGGCGCCATGCGCCGTGTTGAGCCGGAGCGCATAACTTTTACGCTCGTCTGGCTGCATCTCATCGAGGAACTGTCCGGTCGAGATGCGCGTCGATCCCATCAGCAAACGGTGCCGCACTAATTGCGGCTCGAAGGCGATGGACTCGTTTAAGAAGGTGAGGTAGCGGCTGAGAAGCTCACGTTCCTCGGTGATGGCATTCGCGATCTCTTTCGCCAGTGAATCCTGGAACATGCTGTCGTGGCGTGAGGTATCCCGGGCGCGAGTTATTACTTTCCGTGCGATTTCATTAGGGGTCATGATCGTAGTCGGTTATGATGGCAAAAAAACGATGGTCTAAACTATTTCCGAGTTAGAGCAGGGCAAACCACTCCTTCCCGTCCGTGGTGGCATTTCCACAGGCACCCTAATATAAACTATTTTTGGGGAATATGCAAGAGCTTTGGAATGAAAAAATGAAATTGAGAAAGCTATTTTATTCATTAATCCATCTTACGCTTCAAGAGACCTATCCTGCTCCCACACCTAGAAATCTTACTCCCTCTCAAAAATCCCCGCAATCCCCTGCCCCACGCCGATGCACATCGTGGCAATCCCGCGTTTCAGCTTTTTCCTGCGCATTTCGTAGAGCAATGTTGCCACGAGCCGGCCGCCGCTTGCCCCGAGCGGATGGCCGATCGCGATAGCACCGCCGTTCGGATTTACTTTCGCCATATCGAGGCCAAGCTCGCGGATAACCGCCAAGCTCTGGATAGCGAACGCCTCGTTCAATTCGAAGAGATCAATGTCTTTTATTTCCAACTTCGCTTGCTTGAGTGCCTTGCGGACCGCATAAATCGGCCCCAATCCCATGACGCGCGGCGAAAGCCCTTCGACGCCGCTTGCCACGTATCTTCCCAGTGGCTCGATCCCCAGCCGCTTCACCACGGCCCCGCTTGCCACGACGACGGCACTCGCGCCATCGTTCAGGCTACTCGAATTTCCGGCAGTGACCGATCCCCCTTTGCGAAAAGCAGGCTTGAGCGACGCGAGTTTTTCCAGCGTCGTATCGCTTCGGGGTTGCTCATCTTTCTCCACCACCATTTTCGCTTTACGTGTTTCGATCGTGATGCTGAGGACTTCCTCGCTGTAATCGCCACGTTCCTGCGCGGCAATGGCTCGCCGGTGCGATTCGAGGGCGAACGCATCCTGGTCTTCGCGGGAGATCTTCCACTGCTCGGCCACATTTTCCGCCGTCTCCCCCATCGACTCGAGCGGGAACAGTGCTTCGTGCTTCGGATTCGGATAGCGCCAGCCGAGGGCCGTATCATACGCGGGGATATTCCCGAAGACGGCCCCGCCGGAGACGTTTTTCGGCAACGAATAGGGCGCTCGCGTCATGCTTTCGACGCCGCCGGCAACGATGATGTCCGCTTCGCCCAATTTTATGGCGCGCGAAGCCTGAACGATCGCGTCCAGCGAGGAGCCGCAAAGCCGGTTGACCGTCACCGCCGGTACGCGCTCCGGAAAACCCGCGAGCAGCACGGCCATGCGCGCCACGTTGCGATTATCTTCGCCCGCCTGATTGGCGCAGCCGAAGATAACGTCGTCTATTTCCGCGGTATCGATGCCGGCCCGCGCGGCGGCTTCTTTCATTACCAGCGCCGCCATGTCGTCGGGGCGCAAATCTTTAAGGGCGCCACCATATTTCCCGAAGGGAGTGCGGCAGGCGGAGAGAATGTAGGCTTCGGTCATTTGTAAGTGCTAAGTGCTAAAGTGCTAAAGTGCTGAGTTAGTGTGCGGCGCATAACGGAAAAAGGCGCGGAGGAATTTCATGCGGCTCCTTTAGCTGAACAATTGACTTTTATCCGTTTTTTCCGTGTTAATGATTACGTTCCCAATATCACCGTTACGTTCCCTATTCCAAATTACCAAACCCAGGCGTTTGCTTTGGAACACAATTGGAGGCGCATTAGGATTAAAAACCAACAGGAGACTTTTCTTATGAAACCATACTTTCCATTTACTTCCGTGCGCTGGTCCGCGATTATCCTTGGACTTGGCGCGCTTCTTTTCCTTCAATCCTGCAGCTCGACCACGCGAACAGCAACAGCGACCTACTACCCGTATGGGAACTCGACATACACCGCGGTCTATACGCCGCCATCGTGGGCGCCATCGGGCCAAAACCTGAGCTTAGTGAAATATTACTTCATCCCGGATTGCGACGCGTATTATGATGCATCGACACAGCAATTTTATTCCATGAGCAACGGCGCGTGGGTTTCGAGCTATACGGTTCCGACTTCCTGCTCGGGCCACGACTTATCCTCCACCTACACGGTGCTGTTAAATTCGAACACCGTTACGCCCTGGCTGAACAATGCGTTCTATCAGACGAATTATCCGATACAATCGTACATGGGGTATGGGAACATTGTACTCAGCCATAACTTGATCTCCGGTATTCCGGCGGGCTATTCGCTTTCCCCGCGCGGCTTCAACGAAAACACGAACTCGGTCATCTTCACCGAGCGCGCGCCGGATGGGACCACGCTTGCGCTACAAAATGTGCCGATGAGTTCGATTTCGACCTACATGCCGCCGGAAACGCATATTTATTATTATGGCGGCGGCTATCCGACGCGTTAAACGATAGTGTGTAACGCCGGGAGTATACTCCCGGCGCTACGCGACGCGCTCGATTACGGCGAGCATTCTTCCGGAGCGCTTTCCATCGCGGCGATAGGAATGCAGCCGCTCGTCCAAAATGGTGCAAAGCGGCGAGACTTCGATATGCTCGCGAGGAATTCCAGCAAAGAGCAGTTGATCGAGATTGGCAGCTTTAACATCGAGCAAGTATTTTCCGCCGGCAAGTTCCACAAGGTGCTTCTCTTCGAAGAGCGTGGCAACTTCAAGGCCCACTTCATACTTCTCGCCGGAAGCTGAAGCACCGATGAAGGCGAAGATGCCGGAAGGTTCGGCGCCAAGCTCGATCATTTTGCGCACAGCCGCGAGCGCGATCATCTGCTCCGTTCCGCGCCAGCCGGCGTGAACAGCGGCGATGAGCTTCGATTTCGGTGCATAGAGGAGGATCGGCGTGCAATCAGCTACAGTTACCCCAAGCAGCACATTCGGTTCCGAAGTGATCAGAGCGTCGGATTCCTTAACGACTCCTTCATCTCCGTGAACGATGTGGACATTCGATGAGTGGACTTGATTCTGATAGACTTGTTTCGTTCCGGCAGGAACCCCGATGGCTTCGAAAAATAGCCGCCGGTTTTCGTCCACGTTCGCCTGCTCATCCCCGACGTGGCTGCTTAAGTTCATTCCGAACGGTTCGGGGGACACGCCGCCAATGCGGGTCGATTGCGCAGCGACGAGTTCGGGGAATTGGTCGAAGATTTCAGGGCGAATAACCATTTGAAATACGAACAGTGTAATGCCGGGAGTATACTCCCGGCGCTACACTATTCCATCGTAATCAATTCTTTTCGTCTTCGGTGCGCTTGCTCGCGCCGGTATTTCGGGCGCTCTTTCAAATAATTCGAGAGGATCGCTTGCACGTGGTAAAAATCTTCGAAGGGATGGTGCGGAATGCCAAGTTCCCCGCATTGCCGCTTCAAGTCGCGCGTGGCAAAAACAATATCGGCCATCGTTGCGGGGCACCAATCGGAATAACCATCGCCGAGATAGACAACAGTATCCGCGTCATCGCTCATCGTGAGGAGGCCGGCGCATTTGCAGGAAGCGCAACGGTCGCAGCCTTCGCGCTCATGTTCGAACGTAATATCGAACCTGCCGTTCTCATTCAATTCGATCGTGTTCGTCCAGATGGGAATGTGGGTCAGTCCTAATCGCTCGAGCGTTCGGGTGATGTAGATGCTGAATCCATCGCTAACGATGGTGAAATCTATCGCCTGCTCCGCGCAAAATCGCGCGAACTCCAGGAATCCGGCGCGCGGCGTCTGCTCCATGAGGAGATTGTCTATTGCTTCTTCGGTCATGTTGCTGGCTGTTTCACAGGCTATATGGAGGCATTCCGCCGGTGTTTTCAGCCCCGCGTCGAACTCCTTCCATATTTCAAGCGCAACTGGGGTCCCGAAACGCGCCAGAATTTGCGAGCCAACATCCCGCGTGGTAATCGTCTCGTCGAAATCGCAAAAGATCTTATACATTCCGAACGCGAGCGAGGCACGCCCGCAATTATCTCAGCTTATTTTTCTGTCTCGAAGAGCGAAGAGATGGACTTGTCCTCGTGGGTCCGTTTGATGGCTTCCGCAAAGACATTCGCAACGGACATTACTTTTATCTTAGGGGAATGATTGTGGGACGGAATCGTGTCCGCAACAACTAAGCATTCAAGCGGAGAATCCTCGATGCGCTTAATGGCATCGCCGCTTAAGACCGCGTGGGTACACGCGCCGTAAATAGACTTTGCGCCGGCTTTCTTGAGCGCGACGGCCGCGTTTGTGAAGGTTCCGGCAGTATCGATCAGGTCGTCAATGATGATCACGTTTTTTCCGCTCGGATCTCCAATGATATTCATCACCTCGGCCACGTTCGGCGCGGGGCGCCGCTTATCGATGACAATCAGATCGGTATTGAACCGCCGCGCATAGGATCGCGCCATTTTCGTTCCGCCGACATCTGGCGAGGCGACGATCATCTGCTTGATTTTCTCATCTTTGAAATACTTCACGAAGGTATTCGAGGCGTATAAGTGATCGACGGGAATATCGAAAAATCCCTGTAGCTGCGGGGCATGAAGATCCATCGTGATAACGCGGTCGGCGCCGGCGGTGGCAATGAGATTGGCGACGAGCTTGCTTGTGATGGCCACGCGGGGCTGGTCCTTGCGGTCCTGCCGCGCATAGCCGAAATAGGGAATAACGGCGGTGATGCGCTTGGCGCTCGCGCGGACGGCGGCGTCGATCAGCATGAGCAGCTCGAAGAGATTATCTGCCGGCGTCATCGTCGATTGGAGGATGAAGAGGTCCTCGCCGCGAATGTTTTCGTCGTATTTGACCCAAATTTCGCCATCGGAAAAATTCTTGATTCGCACTTTGGCGAGCGGAATTCCGAGCGTGGCAGCGACGCTCTCGGCAAATATCGGATTGCTCCGGCCGGCAACTAATTTAGGGTGACTCACGAGTCTTGAACCTGGATTACTCGGATTTAGGTGGATTACTCGGATTTAGGTGGATTACGCGGACGGATTAACTTCTGAGATTAAGGAAACGTTAATTAGCTCTGTTTTTCCGTCATTGCGGGGAGAACGAATCGACCGAAGGGAGATTCGTTCGACGAAGCAATCTGTTGCATTAATGCGAGGAGATTGCTTCGTCGAATTTTTCTCCCTTCGGTCGACAAATCCTCCTTGCAATGACATTACATCATATTGAGCCATCATCAAAAAAGAAAAAGGTTCTGCCATCTGTAAGCCGAATTCTGTCTTCTCACGATTACTCTTGCGAGTGTTCGCGAGGAGGCAACCATTACTCTGATGCGACCTACCCGAGACCAGCGGATGATTGCTCATCCTGTATCCTCGAGCCGAGGCATTCTCATTTAAGAGTTGATCTCATACGTGGTCTTGCTCCGCGCGAGGTTTATCGTGACCCCGAAGCTTACGCATCGGGCGGTGGTCTCTTACACCGCCGTTTCACCCTTACCGACGGGAACCATCTCTGATTCTCTTCGGCGGTCTGCTTTTCTGTGACACTTCGCTGTGAGCGGTTTTTCAGCCCACGATTACTCGCGGATCTTATTCACCGCCCCCCGGGCTTGAATGGGCGATCGCTCGCCTTATCTCGACCGGCACGCTGCCCTGCGGAGTTCGGACTTTCCTCTCCTAAAAGACGATCGCTCGTCTCGCAGAAGCGGTTGCCCGATGGCAGAACCTAAACCTGGATTACGCTGATTACTTTCTGATTACGCTGATTACCGAAAAAAACACTTTGTCTAAAATTAGTTTGCCGACGTATGAGTTGCGATTCTATAAATCGATCAGCGTAATCAGCTAAAATCAGCGTAATCCAGGTTTATTCTTCCGTTTCTTCTTCCTGCTCCACTTCATACGTCACCGGCTGGGGTTCGCCATCGACGGCGATGGCGATCGGCTCTCCGACGATGATGCGCCCGCAATATTCGCAGACGGCGTGCTTCTCGCCTTTCTTTAGTTCTAACGCAAGCTGCCTCGGCACCGCGTTGAAGCAGCCGCCGCAAACGCCATTCTTGATCGCCACGACCGCAATGCCGCCTTTCGCCGGCCGCACGCGATTGTAGATCGTCATGTGAAACGGCTGCACTTGCTTGGCAAGTTCTTCGCGGCGCGCAAGAAGCTGCTTTTCTTCTTCTTCCGTGTTGGCGAGCAGTTCGTTCAAAGCGGTTTCGGCTTCCTCGAGATCGCGCTCCATTTCGCCTAAGTCCTGCGCCATTTGCTGCTCGTCCATTTTCAATTGCTCGAGTTCGATACCCATGCGGCCGAGGGCTTCGGTATTCGTTTGCAGCCGGCGCTGGCCATCTTCGAGTTGGAACGTGATGGCATCGTATTCGCGCGTGGTCTTCACATCGAATTGCTGCGCTTTGTAGCGATCGACTTTCTCGCGCAGATCGGCGTTCTCCGCGGCCATCTCCCGCGAACGGCTTTCCACTTCGCGGATGTCATGGCGCACCTGCTCTACCTGGGCGCGCTGCTCTTCGGCCTGGGCGCGCATTTCGTTCACGCGGTCGGGCAATTCGCCGCGGCTCTCGACTAAATCGTCGAGCTGGCGATCCACTTTCTGAAGTTCGTAAAGATGTAAGAGTGAGTCGTTCACGTATGTTCTAAATTTATGTGAGGGACCGGTTTATCCCAAAATATCGCACGGCATTTGGCTCCGTATGCGCCAGTAGAAGGAGCGCATCCAAAGATAATACGGCATCCTGTGCGTTCTGATTCATTTCCAGCGATTTCCGGGCCGCCCTAATTAATCCGCGTGTAACAAACCTTTCGGTCTCTGCGTGTCCGGCATCGAGGAGAAGAATCTTATCGTAGTCGGCGCGGTGAAAATCGTGGTAGCGAACGTCCGCCGTGATGAAGGCATCCGCATGTTGCAACCGAGCGTGCTTGTAAAAATCCATTCCGGCGCCGCCTACTACCGCGACACGAGAAATATTTGCCGGGCCATTGCCGTTATGCCGGAGCACTGGCGTCCCAAAAGTTTCTGCCACGAGCCGAAGGAAATCCTCTCGCTTTTTCTCCTTCGGCAGTTTCCCGATCGCGCCCATGCCTTCGTTCCCATGCGATTCGGCGAAAAGCCTGACGCGCGGGATTGGAGCGAGCGTTTCGATGTCTTCGAGTTTCAATGCTTCCGCCATCAATACGCTGGTGCCGAATTCCGGTTGAGTATCGAACGCGGTGTGCTGGATATAGAGCGCGATGTCGCTTTTCACCAGTTCCCGAATGAGCGCGCCCGTGCGTGTTGCGTCCGTAATCGCATCGACATTCGGAAAAATCAATGGATGAAACGCAACGATGAGATTAGCCTTGCGCTTCCGGGCTTCCGCAATCACTTCGCGCGTCGCCTCATACGCGAAAAGGGCAGCGGTGAGCTTCGTCCCCTCTGGCAAGCCGACCTGCAGACCCACCGCATCGCGATCGTATCCCACGGCCGCGAGCGGCACCACGGTTTCGAGAGCGAGAAGGAATTCGGAGATCAGCATCTCCACAAAAATACGGACGAACCGAGGTCAAGCCTAAAATATGAAAAAATAAGGGCCTAATTACGGCGGCGTTGCCAAACGGTTATCATCCACATTATCTTCCACATATCAAGGTAAAAATAGAACCCTGGATTACGGCGCAACAATAAACTTCGCCTGATCGGCTGGATTGCCATCCACGGTCATTCGCGCGATGTAGCAGCCCGCGGGAAGAATATTCCCATTCAGATCGACCGTCGTTTCACCTGCTGGCATCATTGCTTCCGCAACCGTTCGTACCGGACGGCCCAGCATATCCGAAATCACGATGCTTACTCGACTCGAAGCCGGAAGGGACACTTCTAATTCAGGATTCGAGGGAATACCGACTACTCGAAGCGAAGCAGCGGACAGCTCCGGAGAAGGCGCGACCCCGCTAAGACCTGCAAGTGAAACAACTCCAATTGATTCGACAACATAATTACCGGCCCCAGTAGGAGAGACATCCTGTACGAATACCACGGCCTCCATATTCTGAGTATTCCAATTGCTGCCATACACGAATTTGCCTGGATCGAAAACGACATCGAACGATCTCGTCTCGCCGGGACCAAGCGGGGTAGCATCGGTCGAATTTGGAAGCATCGCGCGAAAAACATCGTTCCAAAGGCTATCCGGTGGGTTGCCGTAACCGCTCGGTTCCTTGTTTGCGAAGTAAATGTGGGATTCCTTTAGCGCGACACGTACCACGCTCGATCCCGAAGTAGGCCCCGTGGCAGAAAAGGTAATATGTATGAGGCCGTCACTACCGATGACGGCTTTGGGCGCCTGGGTCAGCGGAGCAAGAGGGAAAGCATGATCGGTTTTCGTATCATGTATCCAATTATACGGTGAGCTTGAAGAAGTGTAACCATCTATAAAAGCTGCGGGATCGGCGGAGACATTATAGTAGCTGCTCCCACCCCGCTTATCGACATTGGCCCTGCTTTCCAGATAAAACTCATCGGACTGGTCTGGAAAGTTGTTATGATAGCTAATGACCACGATTCCATAGGATGGGTTCTCCGTGACGAAGTTGGAGTAATTGCTATCTGGTGTGGTGCAATTGGCGCAGCCAAAATTATCGAATAATTCAGCGAGGATTTGCGGCTGGGTTTGCGCTGCCGCTGGATCAACCATAACGGACGGAGCGAACAAAAGTAAAATTATGGAGCAGAAAAAAAATTTCATATTCAGGAATGAACGGTTAAATTTGGCTCGTCACCGTGAGCCGCAATCCACTGAACGGCGGGACCACGCGGCAAATTCCGCCCGTACAATTAAGACCACCGCGTTCGGCTCCGTAAGAGACAAGCATCGAATGCGACTGCCCAAGCCGAAGTCCGACAAAAAATTCCGGCAGGTGGCCAAGTTCCGCGTTTCCCCAAAGATGCAAATTCCACCCTCCGAAGGTAGCCTTGTCCACCACAATGGGTCCACTCGCATAGAAGAATGCATAATCGAAGATTGCTCCAAAATTAATAGTCGGGTCGAAGGAGTATTGTAACGTAAGGAGTTCGTTCATGCGGCGTTTGTCGGTGGTTCCGAGCGAGCCGTCATAAGCCCACTGGTGTTCGAGGATGCCGAGGAAGCTTTGATTTGGCGTCGTCTCATACTGCACTTTTCCGGCAATGGTTGTGGCCCAGCGGTAATCCGTTGCCGAGGGGCTGGACGCGTTATAGGCAATGACATCACTTCGCCTATGAATGGCTACTTTCACGAAATTTTCTTCGGTCGCCGGATCGAAATCCCACTCCGCTTCCGCATACGCTTCCCAAAAGGGATAAAATCCCTGATCGGATAATTTCGGAAGAATGCTCGTTCTATCGACGGCGAGGCCAGCGGTATTATATTTATCGTGCGAGCTGGATGCCGCAGCATCGAGGTCAATCACGAATTGCGGTATCGCCGTAATATTGGCTTCGAGTTGATATCCGACTTCATCATCGAAATTCACGGCATGCGTCGTGCGGGTTATTTCCGTAAAGGTAAAATCCTTATACACTTCCGGCGGACTTGAAATGGGGAGCTTGCTGAAGACATTCGTATACGGATCTCCGGGGGCATGAAGGAAGTAGCTGTAATTTTTGTAGTCGAATGTCAACCCAATGATCGAATTAGCATAACTGAGCGATCCGTACACCGCGTGGCCGGTGTGATTCGTATCCACGAGGCCGGTGTTGAGTATGTTGAGAAATTGATCGACATGCGTGCGGTCCTCGGTCCATTCCACAAACGCTTCGAATTGGCCAGAATTAAGATCGGCATAAAAGTCCGGCTCATTGATATCGCGGCTCGTCGTCTCGTTTCCATGGAGCGCAGCCTGGGTTGTGCTGGTGGACGCTTGCAGGAAGGTCGCGCCAAGCAACAGTTTCTTTTTAAAGAATCCAAATTCCGCATTCGCCGACCGCGCGGAGATCTCCATGGGCAGCGTATCGGCTTGCGAAAAATTCGAGGAAGTCGAAGGAGGGACCGGATAAAAATTTTCTCTTCCGCCCACGGCTTGCACGGCGATGGAAGCATCGAGATCGGTGATGTCTTTCGGGATTTTATACTCGCCTTTGCCGAACACGCCGTCGAGCCACGAATCGTAATTGAGCGGCCGCGATTCGAAAAGATTGATGGCAAGCCCGCGACCAAACAGGGCGCTTACATCGCCGGCCTGGATATCGACATCGTCTTTACGGTAGGCCAGCCATCGCCGGCGAAATTGCGGCCCCTGAAATGAACGCCCCACCTCGCTCGGGTCGTCCATCTCGTAGCGTAACCCAAGCTGGAAATTCTGAAAAAAGATACGTGCATCGGCGATTTCCTCAAAGTATTGCTTATCGACCGGATTGCCGAGAGCATCGGTCGTCGAACCGGTACCATAACGCAGTAGGTTCGAGCCAGTCGCGGAAACGTCATTGTTCGTTTGAGCGAAAGAAACGAGCGGAAATGCCAAAACCAACAGGCCTAAGAGTGCAGCCTTCCAGACGAGATTCAAGAGGCGATTAGTCATCAAGTTTACAAAAATACGGCAAAGATAGGCCACTCCTCGTGATTTGCTCAGTTTCGGTACCCTTTGTCGTTCAATCGGGAGATGCGGAAGCTTTTCGCCGAGGACGAGCCGGCACACCCGTGATAATGCCTGGGTTTGCGGTCTATCGGTTCGTTATATTCTAAGCTTCCGGTGGCTTGCAAGTTTTAAAAGTTCGAACCAAGTTAGTCCGAAGGCTGCGGCCAGACTGCAGTAGAGCCAATCGTGCAGATGGAACGGCCCGAACTCAAAGAGCGAAGCAAGGGCCGGCACCTGAGTAATGGCTGCGATCACGGCAAGCCCGAGGCCGATGACGACCCAGAGCGAGCGGTTGGGTATTCTCAGCGTTTCCAAAAAGACCATTGACCACGAACGGTTTACCAGGGCAAGGCACAGGTTCGAAATGATCAGCGTGACGAAGGCAAGCGTCCGGGCTTCGACTGGGCTTGTCCTGTTTCCCCAAAAGTAGATTAACGAACATACCAATAGAATGCTAATACCCTGGGCGAAGGCAAGCACGATCGAGGACCGCTGAAAGATAGGAACTCTTGGGTCCCGAGGCGCTCGGTTCATTACATCGTGCTCTTCACCTTCGGACTGAAATACCAGTGTGGACATTGGGTCAATGAGTAATTCCAGGAGCACAATATGGATCGGCTGCAAAATGATGGCAGTACCAAACAAGAGTGGAATCAGAGCGAGCCCGGCGATAGGAACGTGTACAGCAATCACGTAATACATCGCTTTCTTTATATTATCGTAGGTTTTTCTCCCGAGCCGCACCGCCATCACCAGGGAGGGGAAATCATCGTGAGTAAGCACGACGGCGGCAGCTTCGCGAGCCACATCGGTCCCGCGACCGCCCATTGCAACGCCGATATCCGCAGCCTTCAGCGCCGGTGCATCGTTGACACCATCGCCGGTCATAACCGCAATCTCGCCCGCTTTTTGTAATGCCTGGACGATAGCG